>Ga0062379_10000001_pt1 | contig 39486 bp, 33 predicted proteins | sample DOMMetBare2Fresh_2_FD_59484 | JGI IMG/M metagenome (GOLD analysis project Ga0062379, IMG submission 59484) | Wetland sediment microbial communities from St. Louis River estuary, USA, under dissolved organic matter induced mercury methylation -... | ecosystem: Environmental > Aquatic >...
CCTGGTCCGCGAGTGGCAGGAGCGCGGCGGCATCTACGTCTGGAACGAGGAGGGCTTCGCCGCCGTCGATCCGGACACCACCGGACCGGTCCTCGGCCTCTTCGAGCCGTCCCACATGGAGTATGAGCTGGACCGCGAGAAGGACACGGCGGGCGAGCCTTCGCTCACCGAGATGACCGAGAAAGCGATCCGCATTCTGAAGCGCGGTCCGGAGGGCTTCTTCCTGATGGTCGAGGCGGGGCGCATCGACCATGCCCATCACGCGGGCAATGCGCAGCGTGCCCTGACCGATGCGGTCGAGCTGGCGCGGGCGGTCCAGAAGGCCGGCGAGCTGGTGGGAGAGGACACGCTGATCATCGTCACCGCCGACCACAGCCACACCTTCACGATGGGTGGCTATCCCACCCGCGGCAACCCGATTCTCGGCCTGGTCGTCGAGAACACGGCCACCGGCGGCCCCGCGGGCAAGCCCGCCAAGGCGCAGGACGGCAAGCCCTACACGACCCTCGGCTATGCCAACGGCCCCGGTGCGATCCCCTGTACCTGCCGGCGCAACGCGGCAGGAACGATGGACTGCACCTGCCTGCCGCGGACCGAGCTCGTCCCCGACGAACCCCTGGCGTCCGAGTTCAAGCAGCAGTCGCTCATCCCCCTCGGCTCCGAGACCCACGGCGGCGAGGACGTGGCCATCTACGCCCGCGGCCCCTGGGCGCACCTGGTGCAGGGGACGATGGAGGAGAACGCGGTCTACTGGGTGATGGCGAAGGCGTTCGGGTGGTGGTAGGGGGGCGGGGGCGGCCTCGGTAGCCCCCGGTCCCCCGCGACCCCCGACTGCTGGTTTGACACGCGCCGTGACGCCGTGTAGCATGTACTCGTTCCCGGGAAGAGACGCCTAGCGACTCGCAGGGCTTAGCGGCCCCCCGGGTTGTTCCGTATTCAGGTCCCCTCTTCTCGTCGTAGCGAAACCGTCGTACTCTTGGCTCCCATGTATCTGCTCTACGTGGACGAGTCTGGAGTCACCAATCCCGACGTCAGCCAAACGAGCCATTACGTTCTGCTTGGTTTAGCCGTACATGTCGGAACCTGGTTTGCCCTGACGCGCCGTGTGCGCGAGCTGAAGAGCCGGTATGCGCTGGAAGGGGACGCCGACGGGCTCGAGTTGCACGCAGCCTGGATGCTTCGCGCCTACCGGGAGCAGTCGCTGATCCCGTCTTTTGCCGAGCTGACTCGTCGTGCTCGGTTTGATGCGGTAAAAAGCTGGAGAGCCTCCCGGCAGAGCAACGATTGGCCCGGCATGCGTGCGAAAGAGATAGCTCGTGAGAGGAAAGATTTTCGAAAGACGGAGCCCTACACCCACCTCACTCGCGAGGAAAGAGAGACTCTCTATCTCAAGGCATTGCGTGTTGTCGCCGAACACCGTCGTGGAGTCACCTTGTTTGGAGAGGCGATCGATAAGCGCCAACTCCCTCCAGCAGTCGATGCCGCCGAGGAAGCGTTTGCCCGCCTGATTGATCGGTTTGAGATTTTTCTTCAACATCATGAGCAGAACCCTTGGGGAGTCGTGGTGGTTGACCGTGACTCGGCGACGGAGAACAGGTTCGCCAGCATGTTGGCGAGGCTGCAGCAACAAGATCATGCTCGAGGAGGAGTGGATCGCATCATCGAGTCCCCGTTTTTCCTCGACAGCCGAGCCAACTCCGGTGTTCAGGTGGCCGATCTTTGCGCCTATGCAGTCCGGCGCTACGTGGAAAACGGTGAGCACGAGCAGTTTGCGACCATCTTCCCTCGCTTCTTCCGCAAGGACGGTGCCTTGTGTGGCCTTCGGCACTTCACGAGCGAGCAGTGTCCATGCCTGATCTGCTCAGCTCCGAAGGCAGAGCTGAAACGGATGTCGCGCCGGCCTCGAAAGAAGCGCAAGCAGACCGACCCTCTCCTCTGACCCTTCTCCCGCTGCGGGGGCGGGGGGCGATTTGTCCTTCCCCAAAGGACAGATTTCGGCGAATCTGTCCTTCGTGGAAGGACGAACCGGCTTGGCGGTGGTGGCGGTACAATCCCCTCCCATGACCATGATCACCCTCATCGACCACGGCCCCATCCGTGAGCTTCGCCTGTCGCGTCCGCCGGCCAATGCGTTGAATCCCGAGCTCATCGCGGCCCTCGGGGAGGCGCTGGCGGCGGCGCCGCGGGAGGGGGCTCGCGCCATCGTCCTCTCCAGTGCTCTCGGCATGTTCTCCGGGGGGCTCGACGTCCCCTTCCTGATCCAGCTCGACCGCGCGGCGATCCGCGACACCTGGGAGTCGTTCTACCGGCTGATGTTCAGCCTGGCGGCGTCGCCGGTGCCGGTGGCGGCGGCCATCACGGGGCACAGCCCGGCGGGGGGTGCGGTCCTCGCCATGTTCTGCGACTACCGGGTGATGGCGGAGGGGAACTTCAAGATCGGCCTGAACGAGGTGCAGGTGGGCATCACCTTGCCGGTGGCCATCCTCCGTGCCCTGATTCGCCTCGTCGGTCCGCGGCAGGCGGAGCGGCTCTCCGTGTCGGGACAGCTCATTTCCGGTGTGGAGGCGTACCGCATCGGCTTCGTCGACGAGCTGGCGCCGCCGGACCATGTGGTGCCGCGGGCGCTCGAATGGTGCCAGGGGCTTCTCGCGCTGCCGCCGCAAGCCCTCGCACAAACCCGCCAGAACGCCCGCGCCGACCTCGTCCGCATCGTCGAGGAGGGGCTGGCCCGCGAGCTCAACGCCGTCGTCGACATCTGGTTCAGCGAGGAGACGCAGACGTCGCTGCGCGCCCTCGTGGAGCACCTGGCGGCGAAGAAGAAGGGGTGAGGTCCAGGCAGGCCCCGGTGCCAGGCGGCTGCAACTCTTGCCGCGCCGTGGCGTAGATAGAGCCTGCAACGCTCCACCGGAAAGGACATCCCGTGATCCGTGCCGAGGCCCTGACCAAGAAGTTCGGTGACAAGACCGCCGTGGACGGCATCTCGTTTCAGGTCGAGGGGGGCGAGATCTATGGCCTTCTCGGACCGAACGGGGCGGGGAAGACGACGACACTGTCGATGCTCTCCGGCTTGCTGGCTCCCGATGCGGGGCGCATCACGTTCGAGGGGGTCGATCTGGCGGCCGATCCGATCCGTTGCAAGCAGCGGCTCGGCGTGGTGCCACAGGAGGTCGCGCTCTACGAGGAGCTGTCGGCGCTCGAAAACGTCCGCTTCTGGGGGAGCCTGTACGGCCTGTCCGGCAAGGCGCTGCGGGCGGCGGTGGAGCGGGCCCTGGCGCAGGTCGGGTTGAGCGGACGGGCTCGCGATCCGGTCCGCACCTATTCCGGCGGCATGAAGCGGCGGCTCAACCTGGCTCTCGGGCTGGTGCACGAGCCGCGCGCCGTGCTGCTCGACGAGGTCACCGTGGGGATCGATCCGCAGGCGCGGGCGAGCATTCTCGACGTCGTGCGCGCGGTGGCCGACGCGGGGACGGCCGTGATCTATACGACGCACTATCTGGAAGAGGCCGAGCGGCTGTGCGACCGGATCGCCATCGTCGATCATGGCCGCATCCTCGCCGAAGGGAAGCTCGATGCGCTCAAGGCGCAGCTCGGCGAGGAGGAGACGGTCACCCTCTGGGGCCGCTTTGAAGCCGAGGCGGCGCGGGCGGCGCTGGCCGATCTTCCGGGGGCGCGGGTGCTCTCCGCCGAAACGGGGCGGGTCGCCTTGACGGCCGGAGGGAATGGCGCGGCCGGCCTCCTCGGAAGGATTCACGGCAGCGGGCTCGCCATCGACCGCGTGGCGATCGAGCCGCCGAGCCTCAATGCACTGTTTTTGAAGCTGACCGGCCGGGAGCTGCGGGACTGATGCGCGTCCTCCTCGCCATGGTGGGGAAGGACCTGCGGCGACGCCTGCGTGCGCCGCTGGCGACGATCCTGCTCCTGCTGTTTCCCGTGATCTTTTCCGGTCTCATTGCGATCACGTTCGGCGGCGGCGAGCCCAAGGTGCCGAAGGTGCGTCTGTTGATCGAAGACCGCGACGGCGGCCTGGTGGCGCAGCTCGTGACGTCGGCATTCCAGAGGAACGAAGCGGCGCAGTATTTCGAAACCGAAAAGGTGGAAAACGTCGCGGGCGACGGCGCGGCTCTGCTCGAAGAGAAGGAGGCCGCGGCGCTGCTCCGCCTGCCGGCGGGCTTTTCGGAAGCGGTCCTCGCCGGCCGGCCGGCGCAGATCGAGCTGGTGAAAAGCCCGGCGCAATCGATCCTTCCCGACGTGGCGGAGCAGGTGACCGGAGTGCTCGCCGAGGCGCTCTCCGCGGCCTCCCGGCTGCTGCGTGGCCCGCTCGACGAGATCCGGACGGCGCAGGTCACGCCGCAAGGCATGCCGGCCGATGCGCAGGTGGCGGCGATCTCCGTCCTGGTCAACCAGGCCCTGACCCGGTCGAAGCCGTACGTGCTGCCGCCGGTCATCACCCTGGAGACGGCGGCGCAAGCCGAGCCGGACAATCAAGAGAAACCGGCGTCCGGAAACTCCACCAGTACGGTGTTTCTCTTCATGTTGCCGGGGATCGCGGTCTATTCCCTGTTCAACCTGGCGGACCAGGGGATGCGCGACCTGCTGGTCGAGGCACGTCTCAAGACCCTGCGCCGGCAGCTCGCCGGGCCGCTGACGGCGGGGCGGGTGCTGGCCGGCAAGGCGTTGTCCACCGCGGTCCTCTCGGGGATCGCGCTCCTCCTCCTCACCTCGGTGGGGGCGGCCGTGGCGCCGCCCGGCATCAGCCTGGCCGGTTTCGCGCTCCTCTCGATCGCCGTGGTGGCGGCGGCGACGGGGTTCGCCTCCGCCGTCTTCGGCCTGGCCCGCGGTGAGCGGCAAGGGGCCACGCTGGCGAGCATCCTGTCGCTGGTGATGGCCTTCGCCGGAGGGAGCTTCATTCCGCTCAACAGCCTGCCGGCGGCGCTGCGCGCGATCTCTCCGTTCTCCCTGATCTATTGGGCCGCCCAGGGGTACCAGAAGCTGGTGCTCGAAGGCGGAGGAGTGCGGGACGTGGCCCTCCACATCGCAATTCTGGCGGGCGCGGGATGGCTGCTCCTCGCCCTCTCCGCACCGCTCTGGCAGCGCCGGCTGCTGCGGGGGGAGCTGGCGTGAGCGGCCTGCTACGGACCGTCCGGCAGATCGCGGTCCTCGCCGCGAACGACCTGCGCCTCACGGTGCGCGACAAGGCTTCCCTGGTCTGGATGCTCCTCCTGCCGGTCGCGTTGATGTGGATGTTCGGCGCGATGAACCGCGGCGGCGATCCGCCGAAGGTGGCGCTCACGGTCGAGGACCGGGATGGTGGCTGGCTGGCGCGGGCGTTCGTCAAGGAGCTGGCCGGCGAGCGGATCGCCCTGGACGAGCTCCCGGCCGGCGGGGCTGCGAAGCAGAAAGAACCGCCGGCCCGCCTGCTGGTGATCCCGCCGGGATTTACGCAGAACGTCCTGGCCGGGCGGCAACAGAAGCTCCGCCTGGAGACGGCGAGCGGGGCGCGCGGCGACTTCAGTCTGGCCGCCGAGGCGCAGGTGGTGCGGGCGATCGTGCGCATCGTGGGCCGCCTGGCCGAGACGGGACCGACCGACGAGCGCACCTTCGCGGCCCTCGCCACCCGGCCGTCCCTGGTGAACGTCGCGGTCGCCACGGCGGGGGGTGGCCGGCCGGTGCCCCGGGGGTTCGCGCAGAGCGTACCCGGGACGCTCACCATGACCGTCCTGATGATGACCTTGATCTATGGCGCGGTCTTCCTCACATTGGAAAAGCGATCGGGAATGATCCGCCGCCAGGCGATGCTGCCGTTGCCGCGCGGCACGGTCTTCCTCGGCAAGCTCGCCGGCCGGCTGCTCCTCGCCGCCACCCAGGCCGTGCTCCTCCTCGCCGCCGGCCACTGGCTCTTCGGCCTCTCCTGGGGCACCTCACCCGGCGGCCTCGCGCTCCTCCTCGGCGCCTATCTGCTGGCGGTGGCCGCGCTCGCCACCCTCCTGGGCGCGGTGCTTTCCACTCCCGAGCAGGCGTCGGCGATCGGCTGGGTCGGCAGCATGATCCTGGCCGCGCTGGGCGGCTGCTGGTGGCCGAGCGAGGTGATGCCGCGCTGGCTCTGGCACGCCGCGCACGTCCTCCCCACCCCCTGGGCGATGGAAGGCTTCCACGCGCTGATCACCTTTGGGCACGGGATCGAGGCGGTCGTCCTGCCGGCGGGGGTGCTGCTGGGGTTCGCGGTGGTGTTCGCGGTGCTGGGGGCGCGGTTTCTGCGGCTGGAGTGACCAAGCGGCCAGCCCGCCGGAATCGGACGGATCGGTCGGATCGGACGGATCCGTCCGATGGGCGGGGGTTGGAGAGCCTCGCCCCTCACCCCAGGCTGTACCGCAGCACCATCCACAGAATCTTGTACCCCGCCCGCACCGTCCCCGCGACCGTGCCGGTGATCTTCGAGACGCCGAGGCGTTTGCGGTAGGAGACCGGGACCTCGGTGACGCGGAGGCCGTGGCGCAGGGCTTTCACCTGCATCTCGGCGGTCCAGCCGAAGTTGGGGTCGGCCATTTCGAGGCGTTCCAGGGCGTCCCAGCGGGCGGCGCGGAAGGGGCCGAGGTCGGTGTAGCGGTGGCCGTAGAGGAGGCGGATGAGGAGGCAGGCGACCAGGTTGCCGGCCCGGGCCTGGGGGAGGAGGGCACCCGGCTCGCGCGCGCCGAGGACGCGGGAGCCGATCACCAGGTCGGCTTCGCCGGCGAGGATCGGAGCCACCAGCCGCGGCAGCTCTTCGGGGTGGTCCGAGAAGTCGGCGTCCACGAAGACCACGACGTCCGGCGGGTCGTTCCTGCGCAGGTGGTCGAGGCCGGCCAGGCAGGCGCTGCCGTAGCCGCGGCGCGGTGCGGGGACGACGACCGCTCCCCCCTCTGCGGCCACCCGGGCGGTACCGTCGTGCGAGCCGTTGTCGGCGACCACCACGCGGCGGACCGGCGGCCGGGGGAGGGCGGCGAGGACGAGGGGGAGCGAGGCCTCCTCGTTGAGGGCCGGGATGACCACGTCGATCCGCGGGGTGCCGTTGGACACCGGCGGATCTTATGTCATGCTTGGCGGAGGGCCGGATCGCAGGCCGATGCTGCTGTGAGGGTGGCGTCTTGTTTCTTCGGGAAAGATCTTGTAGTGTCCACTTCGGAGGTCGAATGCGAACGACAATTACCGAGCGAGGGCAGACGGTCGTGCCGGCGAGGATTCGTCGTGACCATGGGATCGAGCCTCATTCGAGGCTGGAGTGGATCGACGATGGCCAAACGATTCGCGTCATCCCGATTCCCGAGGATCCCATCCGCGCGGCACGTGGCAGCACCCATGGATTGAGCCGGCGCCTCCTCGACGAGCGTCACCGCGAGCGTGCCCGCTGAGCGCTACCTCCTCGATACGTCCGCCATCCTGGCCTTGACCGACCAGGAGGACGGCTTCGAGAGAGTCGAGGAGCTGCTGGATCGGGCAACGAGCGGCGATGTCGAGGTTGCGATCTGCGCGATGAGCCTGATGGAGCTTTTTTACATCACGCTCCAAGAGCAGGGCGAGGATGCTGCCGCTCGGCTCGTCGCCTTGGTCAAGTCCTGGCCGGTTCGCTGGATCTTTCCTGACGAGAGGATGCTTCTCTTTGCCGGGCGCCTCAAGGCCTTTCACCGTATTTCGTTTGCTGACGCCCTCATCGCCGGCTCCGCGAAGCTCAGCGAGTCGGTGCTGGTCCACAAGGATCCGGAGTTTGACAGTCTGGCTGAAGAAGTTCCCCTGCTGAGCCTTCCCTACAAGCGAAAGAGCTGAATCTCTGAGGGAGGGCGGAAGCTCAGTTCACTCCCCCCGGGCCTCCTCTCCCGTTGGACACCGGCGGATCTTATGTCATGCTTGGAGGAGGGCCGGATCGCAGGCCGGCTCTCCCGAGGAAAAGATCCCACTCAGAGGTCGAGAATGAGCTTTTGCCGTCTGATCGCAGCCGCCACCGTCGCCGTCCTGATCCCCGCCATGGCTTCCGCCCAGTCTCCCGTCACCGCGGGGCCGGCTTCGGTCCGGAAGCAGATCGAGCTGCCGCCGGACGCGGCGGGCAAGCCGTTTCCGTACACCGTGGACGTTCCCGCCGGTTGGGAGATGCGCCAGGTGAAGGACGTCCCGGGCGTCTTTCTCGGTCCGGCCGACGCCGTGCCGCCGAATGACCCGCGGCTGGTCTACGTCCGGCTGAGCCCCACGCCGCTGACCGATCCGCAGAAGACGGTGGAGAACATCCGCGCGGCCGATGCGCAGAGCCCCTGGTCGGCGCCGTTCGTCGAGGCGCGGCAGGTCAACGGCATCCCCGCGGTGTTCCTCCGCATGGACAGCGGCGAGGGGGACAAGGCGCGCAGCACGCTGGTGCTCAAGCTGCCGATGGACCAGGGGGGCGTCGACCTCCTGGGCTCGGCGCCGCGCGCCGAGTTCGCCAAGCTCCTGCCGGTCTTCCAGAAGGTCTTTTTCTCGGTCCGCCGGGTGCCAGAGAAGACGGAGAAGAAGTAGAGATGCCGCTCGTCCCGTTCGAGGGGAAGCTGCCGCGCCTCGGTGCCCGCGCCTGGGTGGCGCCCGGCGCCTGGGTGACCGGCGACGTCGAGCTGGGTGACGACGTCTCGTTCTGGTTCCACACCGTGGCCCGGGGCGACGTGAACTGGATCCGCATCGGCGCCCGCACCAACGTCCAGGACGGCTCGGTGCTGCACGTCAACCACGGCACGCATCCGCTCTCGATCGGCGCGGGCGTGGTCGTCGGGCATCAGGCGGTGGTCCATGGCTGCACCATCGAAGACGGTGCGCTCATCGGCATCGGCGCGCGGGTGCTCGACGGAGCGGTGGTGGAGGCGGGGGCGCAGATCGGCGCCGGGGCCGTGGTGGCGCCGGGGCACCGCATCGCGGCCGGCCACCTGGCGCTGGGCATCCCGGCGCGCGTGGTGCGGCCTCTCACCGGGGAGGAGTCGCGGCGGATCGTCGAGACGTGCGAGCGTTATGCAGCGTTGAAAGAGAAATATCGCGGGGTTCTCCCGCAGGAGCCCCTCACCCCCTGACCCCCTCTCCCATCCCCTCCCGCCGGCCGGGGGAGGGGGAAGAAGAGCTCCCGAGGAAACGAGAGGAACATGACACAGGTGGAAGCACAGCAGGTTCTCCCCCGGCGTGGCGCCGGGACGCTCGGACGGGACGACGTCGGCCGCACGGTGCGGCTCCAGGCCTGGGTGCAGCGGCGCCGCGATCATGGCGGCGTGCTGTTCTTGACGCTCCGCGACCGGAGCGGCATCGCGCAGGTGGTGGTCCATCCCGACGAGCAGCCCGCGGTGGCCCGGGCGCTGGAGCCGGTGCGCGCGGAATGGGTCGTCGAGATCGTCGGCGAGGTGATTTCGCGCGCCGGCAACGTGAACCGCGAGATGGCGACGGGGGAGGTCGAGGTGGCCGCGACGAGCGCCGTCATCCTGTCGCGCTCCGAGCCGCTGCCGTTCGTGCTCGACGGGAAGGCCGACGTCTCCGACGAGACGCGCCTGCGCTACCGCTACCTCGACCTGCGGCGCAGCGAGCTGCAGAAGAACTTCATCCTGCGCGACCGGCTCACGCACGAGGTCCGCAACTACTTTCACGAGCAGGATTTCCTGGACGTCGAGACGCCCATCCTCACCCGCTCGACGCCGGAAGGCGCGCGGGACTACCTGGTCCCTTCGCGGGTGCGCCGCGGCAGCTTCTACGCCCTGCCGCAGTCGCCGCAGCTCTTCAAGCAGATCCTGATGGTGGCGGGCTTCGAGAAGTACGTGCAGATCGCCCGCTGCTTCCGCGACGAGGACCTGCGCGCCGACCGCCAGCCGGAGTTCACGCAGGTGGACGTGGAGATGAGCTTCCCCACCGAGGAGACGATCTACTCCCTGATCGAGGGGCTTTTCACCCGCATCTTCCCGCTCGGCGGCATCGAGCCGCCGGTGCCGTTCCCGCGCATGAAGTACGCCGAGGCGATGGCGCGCTACGGCACCGACCGGCCGGACCTCCGCTTCGGCCTGGAGATCGCGGACCTCTCGGAGCGGCTCCGGGAGAGCGGCTTCCGGGCGTTCCAGGAGACGGTGGCCGCGGGCGGCGTGATCCGTGGCTTCGCGGTCCCCGGTGCCGCCGAGGCGAGCCGCAAGCAGGTGGACGGGTGGAGCGAGATCGCCCGCCGGAGCGGCGCGGCCGGCGTGCTGACCCTGAAGCGGAAGAACGGCGAGCTCGCCTTCCAGGTGAAGAACGCGCTCACCGCGGCGGAGCTCGAAGCCACCGCCGAGGCCCTCGGGCTCGAAGAGGGTGGCCTCGCCCTGATCGTCGCCGCCAAGGCGTCGATCGCCGCTCCGGCCCTGGGAGCGCTCCGCCTGGAGCTGGCCAAGAGCTACGGGCTGATTCCGGCCGGGAAGCACGCCTTCCTGTGGGTCACCGAGTTCCCGAACTTCGAATGGGATGAAGACGACAAGCGCTGGTTCGCCGTGCACCATCCGTTCACCAGCCCGGACCCGCGCGATCTGGAGCACATGGAGAGCGATCCGGGATCGGTCCGGGCGCGCGCCTATGACGTGGTGCTCGACGGCGTCGAGCTGGGCGGCGGCTCGATCCGCATGCACGATTCCGAGCTGCAGAGCCGGGTCTTCCAGGTGCTCGGCATCGGCCCCGACGAGGCCCGGGAGCGGTTCGGCTTCTTCCTCGACGCCCTGCGCTACGGCGCACCCCCGCACGGCGGCATCGCCCTCGGGCTCGACCGCCTCGCCATGATGCTCGCCGGCGCCAGCTCGCTGCGCGAGGTCATCGCCTTCCCGAAGACCGCCTCGGCCACCGACCTGATGACCGACGCCCCTTCCGAGGTGGATGCGAAGCAGCTCCGGGAGCTGGGGATTCAGGTGGTGGGGGAGGAGAAGAAGGATTAAGGACCAAAAGGACACCAAGGACAACAAAGGACGACAACCGAACCGCCGCGGTGGTTCGCCGGTTGTCCTTGAGGTCCTCGCAGTCCTTTGGGTCCTTGGTTTCCCCCCCCCATGACCGCCCCCTTCTACCGCCCCCTGACCCTCCGTCGCCCCTCCGGTGCCACGCCGGTCCTGGTGGGGGAGGGCGCCCTCGCCACCGCCCGGCCGGAGCTCGTTCCGTGGCTTTCCGGGCGGACGGTCTTCGCCATCAGCTCGGCGCCGATTCTGGCTCTTCATGGCGAGCGGCTGGCGCCCCTGCGCGGCGCGGCGGCGCGCTGGGTCGAGCTGGAGGTCGCCGATGGCGAGGCGGCGAAGACGGTCGAGGCGGCCGGGGAGCTGTGGAACCAGATGCTCGCGGCGGGGGGGAAGCGGGACAGCCGGGTGGTGGCGTTCGGTGGCGGGAGCGTCGGGGACCTGGCAGGGTTCACGGCCGGCTGCTTCCTCCGCGGCCTGGAATTCGTCCAGATCCCCACCACCTTGCTCGCCCAGGTGGATGCCGCGATCGGCGGGAAGACCGGGGTGGACCTCCCCGGCGGCAAGAACACGGTCGGGCTGTTCCATCACCCGGCGCTGGTGGTCTGCGACACCGCGCTCCTGCCGACCTTGCCGCGCGGCGAGCTGCGGTCCGGGCTCGTCGAGGTGATCAAGATGGCGGCGCTGCTCGATCTGGAGCTGCTGGCGCGGGTGGAGGCGGAGCTGGACCTCCTCCTGGCCGGCGATGCGGCGGCGCTCGGGCCGGTGGTGGCGGGGGCCGCGGCGGCGAAGATCGGCGTCGTCGAGCGCGATCCGACGGAGCAGGGGGACCGCCGGCTCTTGAACTTCGGCCACACGCTGGGACATGCCATCGAGACCTCCTGCGCGTACGCCGGCCTGCGGCATGGCGAGGCGGTGGGATACGGCCTGCTCTTCGCGCTCCGCCTCGCCGAGCGGCGCGGGCTCGACGCGGCTTTCGCGGCCCGTCTGCGGACGCTCGTCGCCCGGCTGGACCTGCCGCCGTTGCCGCAGCTCGATCCGGCCGCTCTGGTCGAGCACATGGCGAAGGACAAAAAAGCGCGCGAGAGCGGGCTCGTCTGGGTCCTGCCGGCGGCACCAAGGGAAGGCCGGATGGTCGCGGGCATCCCCTGGGAGGAGGTCACCGCCGAGATCGTCGAGCTCCTGCGCGATCCATTCGCGCCGATTCGTCAAGATCGGGTATAATGAGGAGAACCGTGCCGGATGCTCTTTCATGACGAACCGACCCTTCCTGCGTCGTCTGAAGCTGCGCCACGTCCTCCTGGTCGTGTTGCTGCTGGCGGGGATCATTCCGCTCGCCATCAGCAGCGGCATGCTGATCCCCCAGAGCCAGCAGGTCCTGCGTGACGCCGAGCGCGAGAACCTGATCCGGCGGGCCGCCGATCTCTCCGGCGACGTGGACAGCTATCTGGGGAACCTGCGCCAGCGGCTCGCCCAGCTCGGCTCCGGCATCCTGATGGCGCCGGGCTCCCCGGTCCTCGCCGAGCGGCTGCGCGAGGAGTGGGTCAACAACTACATGCAGAGCTTCCTCCGCCAGAGCCAGGAAGGGGGAGTGCCACTGGTCGCCCTGCGGGTCTCCGACGCCCAGGGCGAGGGACGGTGGCTAACCCGGATCAAGCTGAGCGACAAGGAGCTGGCCTCCCTCAAGGACGCGCTCGACCAGGCGTGGACGAAGAATGAGCCGGCCTACCGGTTCCTCGACCGCCAGATTCAGGTGCCCCAGGTGGCGCTGGCCGTGCCGGTCGCCGCGGTGCCGGGGGAGGCGCCGCAGCTCGTCGTCGAGGCGTTCTTCGATTTCGAGCTGCTGGAGCCTTTGCGCGACGGGGCCGAGCAGGGCGTCGGCGCCTACCTGATGACGCGGGACGGCAAGCTTCTCTGGTGGGACGGTGTGAACGGCGTCATGCGGGATGGCCTGATCCAGAACCGCGACCGGCTCCAGTCGTTCCTGGCCGCGCCCGCCTCCGGCATGACCCAGGAGTACAAGATGCCGGCGCCGGGAGGCCCCCAGGAGGTGCTGGCGCAGGTCAGCGCGGTCAAGGAGAGCGGCTGGGTGCTGATCGTCCAGAAGCCTTTGTCCGCCGCGTTCGCCGCGGTCGACAAGATGATCTGGAACCTGGTGGTCGCCTCGGTGCTGCTGGTCGGGTTCTCCTTCCTCGGGGCCTTCGTCGCCGCGCGCTGGGTGAGCCGGCCGATCCAGCGGCTGACCGAACGGGCGCACGACATCGCGGCCGGCAAGTTCGGCGGCAAGGTGGACCTCCAGGGGCTCTCCTTCGAATTCGCCGATCTCGCCGAGGACTTCAACCAGATGAGCGGCCAGATCGGCCGCTACGTGCAGCAGCTCCGCCAGGCGGCGCAGGTCAACCGCGACCTGTTCGTCGGCTCGATGCGCGCCTTCGTCGCGGCGATCGACGCCAAGGACCCCTACACCCGTGGCCATTCCGAGCGGGTGGCCGCGGTCAGCCGGGTCATCGCCCGCTCCCTCGGCCTCCCCGAGGACGTACAGCACAAGGTCTGGATCGGCGCGCTGCTCCACGACGTGGGGAAGATCGGCGTCGAGGACCAGGTGCTGCGCAAGGCGGGCAAGCTGTCGGACGCGGAGTTCGACCAGATGAAGGCGCACACGGTGATCGGCGCCGAGATCATGACCCAGATCGAGCAGCTCCGCGAGATGGTCCCGGCCATCCGGTCGCACCACGAGGCGTGGAACGGCCGCGGCTATCCCGACGGCCTCAAGGGAGAGCAGATCCCGCTCCACGCCCGCATCGTCGGCGTCGCCGACACCTTCGACGCCATCACCACCAACCGGCCGTATCAGAAGGCGTACAGCCTGCAGTTCGCCGTCGAGACGATCACGCGGCTGACCGGCAGCCGCTTCGACGCCAAGATCGTCACCGCCTTCCTCCGCGCCTTCGAGGCCGGCGAGGTGCGCGCCGCCTGCGAGGCGGTGGGCGGGCACTTCGAGGACGAGCAGGTGCAGGTGCCGGAGCCCGTGCACGCGGCAGCCCCGCGGTAGGAGATCGATGTTCCAGTACGTCCTTGCCAACCTGCTCGCCAACAACGAACACGCGCTGGGCGCCCTCTTCCTGGATGACAACGGCGAGACCGTCGATCTCGCCTGCGCCGGCTACACCCCCTACCAGATGCGGGTGGTCGGCGCCTATCTCGGGATCTATCTCCGCCAGCTCGAGAAGGTCCTCACCGGGACCGAGGTGGGGCAGCCCCGCCTCATCCACATCGAGAAGAAGGCGATCCACATCTACGCCATGCCCCTCTCCGACGGTTACTACCTGGTGCTCGTCCAGAAGCACCCGTCCCTCGTGGCCCGGGCGCGGGCGACCATGGCCGACGCGGCCGGGCAGCTCACGCGCGAGCTGTTTCCGTAGCCCTCACCCCCGGCCCCTCTCCCGCGAGCGGGAGAGGGGTGTAGGTTAGACTTCCCCCCATGGCCGAGAAAGACTCCAAGAAGAACGACGTCCTCGAGCTCGCTCCCGAGACCCGCGCGCCGGAGGAGGCTCCCGCCGAGCCGGGCGGCTTCCTCAAGAAGCTGAAGCGCGGCCTCTTCATGACGCACACCGAGATCCTCGAGAAGATGAGCTCGGCGATGCAGGGGAAGGTCACCCTCGACGAGCGCACGTTCGAGTATCTGGAAGAGGTGCTGATCAGCGCCGACCTCGGGGTCGAGACGTCGCTCGCCCTGGTGGAACGGGTGCGCAAGAACGCCCTCAAGGAGCAGGTGGGGAGCACCGAGCGCCTGCGCAAGCTCCTGGCGGACGAGATCGCCGAGATCCTGCGCGATGCGCCGGTGCCGCGCCGGTTCGGCAAGGGCCCGCTGCTCACCCTGGTCGTCGGCGTCAACGGCGTCGGCAAGACCACGTCGATCGCCAAGCTCACCCGGCGGGCGCTCGACGAGGGGCAGAACGTCCTTCTCGCCGCGGGCGACACCTTCCGCGCCGCGGCGATCGAGCAGCTCGCGCTCTGGGGCGAGCGGCTGGGTGTCGAGGTGATCCGGCAGGGGCAGGGGGCGGACCCCGGCGCCGTGGTCTACGACGCCATCCACGCCGCCCGGGCGCGCGGCGCCGACCGCCTGATCATCGACACCGCCGGCCGCCTCCACACCAAGGACCACCTGATGGCCGAGCTCAGCAAGGTGCGCCGGGTGATCGACCGCGAGGCGAAGGACTGGCAGAAGCAGACCATTCTCGTGCTCGATGCGACCACCGGCCAGAACGCGCTCAGCCAGGCCCGCACGTTCAGCCAGGTCATTCCCATCGACGGCGTCCTCCTCGCCAAGCTCGACGGCACGGCCAAGGGCGGCATGGCCGTGGCGGTGGCCAAGGAGCTGCGCCTGCCGGTGCTCTATCTCGGCGTCGGCGAGAAGGCCGACGACATGGTCGAATTCCGCCCCCGGGAGTTCGCCGCTGCTCTCCTCGGCTGAAGCCCTCCGCCGCGCCCTGCGCCTCGCCGCACGGGGCCGCTACCGCACCTCGCCCAACCCCCGGGTCGGCGCGCTCGTCGTGCGGCCCGGCGAGGGGGATGGCGACCCGGAGATCGCCGGTGCCGGCTGGCACCGGCAGGTGGGCGGGCCGCATGCCGAGGTCGAGGCGCTCCGCGCGGCGGGGGAGCGCTCGCGCGGGGCCACCCTCTACGTCACCCTGGAGCCGTGCTCCCACTTCGGGCGCACGCCGCCCTGCGTCGACGCGATCCTGGAGGCCGGGATCGCCCGCGTCGTGGCCTGCCATGGCGATCCCGATCCGCGGGTCTCCGGCCGCGGCTTCGCCAAGCTGCGCGAGGCGGGCGTTGTGGTCGAGGCAGGGTTCCAGGTGGAGGAGGCGGTGCGCCTCAATCTGCCGTTCCTCGTCGCGGTGATCCTCGGCCGTCCGCAGGTGACGCTCAAGTGGGCGATGAGCCTGGATGGCCGGATCGCCACCGCGACCGGAGAGAGCCAGTGGATCTCCTCGCCGGCCGGCCGCCGCTGGGGGCTCGCGTTGCGCGAGGAGCACGACGCGATCCTGGCGGGGAGCGGCACCGTTCTGGCGGACGATCCCCGCCTCGACCGCCGGCTGGGCCTGGCCGCCGGGCCGAACGTGCGGGTGATCCTGGACCGCCGCCTGCGCACACCCCCGGAGGCGCGGCTGTTCCAGGTGCCGGGCCCCGTGCTGATATATGCTCACGAAGAGGCTGTGGCACGGCGGCCGGCTCTGCAGGCGGCGGGCGGCGAGGTGGTCTTCCTGCCGGCGGTGGAGCCGGAGCCGGTGCTCGCCGATCTCTACGCCCGGGGCGTGCGGAGCGTGCTGGTCGAAGGGGGCGGCGAGATCCATGCGCGCTTCGTGGCGAGTGGCTGCTTCGACCAGGTGATGGTCGATTGCGCGCCTCTCCTCGTCGGCGGGCGGACCGCTCCCGGACCGCTGGGCGGCGCGGGGTTCGCGGCGCTCGCCGAGGCCGCGCGCCTCGACAACCTGCAGGCGCGCGCGCGCGGCGGCGACCTGATCCTCACGGGATACCGCAAGGGATGTTTACCGGAATTGTGCAAGAGAGTGGGCGGCTGACCGACGATCCCATGCCGTCGGGCCAGGGAGGCGTGCGCCTCGCGATCGGCCACAGCGCCGACCTGGGCCGCCGCCTGGAGATCGGCGCGAGCCTCGCCGTCAACGGTGTCTGCCTGACCATCATCGAGCTGGACGGCGATCCGCCGCTCGGCTCCTTCGTCGAGCTCTCCCCGGAGACGCTGGCGCGCACCACCCTCGGGGCGCTCCGCCGTGGGGACAGGGTCAACCTGGAAACGGCGCTCCGCCTGGGCGATGCCCTGGGCGGCCACTGGGTGCAGGGGCATGTCGACGGGGTGACCCATGTCGTCGACCGGCGCGACCTGACCGACCACCGGGAGCTCGCCTTCGCCCTCCCGCCCGGGCAGGAAGCGCTCCTGGTCGAGAAAGGGTCGGTGACGCTCGACGGCGTCAGCCTGACCGTCTCGGCGCTCGGCGCGGACCGCTTCGAGGTGGCGCTCATCCCGCACACCCTCGAGGTCACCACGCTCTCGCGCCTCCAGCCGGGCGACCGGGTGAACCTGGAGGTCGACATCCTCGCCAAGTACATGCACCGGATGCTCGCCGTCCGCGGACTGGTCCCGGCGGCGGAGGAGCGCTCTACCGCACCGTGAGCCGCACCGCCGAGATCACCCGTCCGCAACGGCCGGCCGCCCTGCTCCCCGAGGCCGGGCGGTTCTGGATCCGCTACGTGCCGCGCGCCTGGGAGTCGCCGGAGCAGCCCTGGGTCCATCTGGCCGAAGGGCGCCTGGGCGAGTGGGGGAGGGTGGCGGCGCAGAAGGCGGCGGCCGGCGCCGGGGCGAACGTCTTCGAGCTGCTCGCCGCAGAGCCGCTCGACGACGTCCTCTACCTGCCGCCGGTCCCCAGCCGCCGCGCCGCCGCGCGCGACAAGCTCGCGAGCACCCGGCTGGTCGATGGCACGCCGGTGGTCCTCCAGCTCTTCCCGGGCGAGGAGTCGGCGGTGCCCGGAGTCTCCGGCGTCGCCATCGTCTTCGACCTGCTCCACACCCTCCTGACGCGCGACCTCGACCGCCTCGGAAAGGTGCCGGCCGGAGGCACCGCCGTCTGGGCGCTGATCACCGGGCTGACCGACGATCCGGCGCTCTGGGAGGAAGGGTGCGCCCGCCTCGCCGCGGCCGGTGTGCGCTCGGTCCAGGCCGTGGCGCCGGAGCTGTCACCGACCGACCGGCGGCGCCTCGCGGAGCGCTGGGCGAGCGAGGGCAAGGAGGAAGAGCTCTTCGAGGCGCTTTTCCACCGCGAGCCGCCGAGCGAGCGCGATTTCGCCCGTGTGGCGCACCGCCACGGCGTCACACCGTTCCTGCCGCGCCCGTTGCCGCGCCCACCCGTGCTGCGCATCGAGAACCGGCGGATCGGCGGTGTCCTCGCCCTTCTCGCCGAGTTGGCGCTCCGCCTCGGCCGGTCCGAGGTCGAGGCGCAATCCTACTTTCGCGCCGCGCGCTGGATCGACGCGACGCTGTACGATGTCGAAGCCGTGGCCGGCGAAGGCAACCTGGCCGTGCTCCCGCTCGACCCGGCGTGCCGCGACGCCGTGGCCGAGTGGGTCGAAACGGGAACCGTGGCGCTGCTGAACGAATGGCTCGCGGCTTACGTGGGAGGCGACGAGAATGCGTAGAGTCCTCAGCCTGATCTTCCTGCTGGCATCCACCGCCCTCCCGGCCCTCGCGGCCGACGTCCGGCCCGATGCGCCGGAGGCGGACTTCCGCGAGTTCCACCGCCGCTTCTCCCTGGCGGCCTACCACTATCCCCGCCATGGTGCCGCTCCTCTCGGCCTGCTCGGCTTCGACGTCTATGCGGATGCCGCGGTGGACCGGTCCTTCGGGGACGAAGGCTTCACCAAGACCGTGCTCGACGACGGCCTGACCGGCGACGTGCTCGCCGTCGTCCGGGTCGGCGCGCGCAAGGGGCTGCCGGGCGGCTTCAACATCGGCGTCTCCTATGGCCGCGCGCTGGAGACCGACGTCGATCTCGTCTCGGCGGACGTGCAATGGGCGATCATAGAGGGAGGTCCGCTGACGCCGGCCCTGTCGCTCCGCGTCACCGGTACGCAGAGCCTGGGCGGCAGCGCCTACGATCTCGATCAATACGGCGCCGAGATCCTCTTCAGCAAGGGTTTCACCGTGCTCACTCCGTACGTGGGCGCCGGCATCGTCCGGAGTGTTGGAACCCTCGACGCCACGCTCGGCCGGACCTTCACGGATACCGAGACGCGCGGCGTGGTCTATGGCGGCGTCACCCTGAACCTGCTCCTCCCCAAGATCACCGTCGAGGTCGAGAAGGCCGACGTGGTCCAGGGGTCGGTGCGCATCGCCTTTGGAATCTGAAAGGGATCGAGGAGAGCCATGAGCCAGGACCGGATCGATCTGCGTTCCGACACCGTGACCCTGCCTGACGCCGAGATGCGCCGGGCCATGGCCGAGGCCGAGGTCGGCGACGACGTCTATGGTGAGGACCCGACGGTGCGTCTCCTCGAAGAGGAATCCGCCGCGGCGGTGGGCATGGAGGCGGCCCTCTTCGTCCCCTCGGGGACGATGGGCAACCAGATCGCCCTGCACCTCCTCGGCTCGTCCGGCGAAGAGGTGATCTGCGATGCCGCGAGCCACATCCTCCTTTACGAGATGGGAGGCATGGCCGCCCTCTCGGGGCTCCTTCCCCGCGTGATCGCCTCCCCGGGCGGCCTGCTCGACCCGGTGGCGGTCGAGAGGGCGGTGGTCAAGGACGTCGCCTATCACGCGCGGACCGGCCTGATCGCGGTGGAGAACACCCACAACATGGGCGGGGGGACGATCTACGACCGGCCGCACCTGGACCGCATCCTCGCCGTGGCGCACCGGCACGACCTGCCGGTCCACTGCGACGGCGCGCGCATCTTCAACGCCGCGGTCGCCCTGGGCACCACAGCGGAGGTTCTCGCAGCGGGCTTCGATTCGTTGATGTTCTGCCTTTCGAAGAGCCTGGGAGCGCCGGTGGGCTCCATGCTCTGCGGCACACAGGATTTCATCGCCGAGGCCCGGCGGGTGCGCAAGATGCTCGGCGGCGGCATGCGCCAGGCGGGAGTGATCGCCGCGGCCGGCCTGATCGCCCTGCGCAAAGGGCCGGGGCGCCTCGCCGACGATCACGAAAAAGCCGCCCGCCTCGCCGCCGCCCTGGCTGACGTCCCGGGCCTCGGCATCGATCCCGCCTCGGTGCAGACCAACATCGTCATCTTCCGCGTCGAGCCCGAGCTCGTCGGCCTGCGCCGCCCCCCCGAAGGAGCCTCCGTCGCCTTCCTCGCCCGCCTCCGCGAGAACGGCCTTCTCGGCGGCAAGGTCGACGCCGACCGCGTCCGCCTCGTCACCCACCGCGACGTCAGCCGGGAGCAGATCGAAGAGGCGATCGAGCGCATCCGGGCGGTGGCGGGGGCGGCGGTGAACTGAGGCCGCGGTGGACTCGCCACCTCCACCATGAAATCGCCGGGTACGCCCAAGCCCGCAAGCTACCTGGACGTGAACGGGATACGCCTCCACTACGAGCGTTCTGGCGAGCCTCGCGAGGACAGGCCCACGCTCGTGCTCGTTCACGGCTTTGGAGCGTCCCACCGGGTCTGGGACGACATCTACCCGGCGCTCGCCTTGCGGAATCCCACCCTCCGGCTCGACCTCAAGGGATTCGGCTTCTCGGCGAAGCCGGATGATCACGCCTACCGGCCGGACGATCAGGCCGAGCTGCTGGCCGCGTTCCTCGTCCAGATTCCCGATGCGCGCGTGGTGCTGATCGGCCACTCGTACGGTGCCGGAGTCTCCCTTCTTGCTCACATTTTCCTGGCGGAGTCGGAGCCGGCCAGGAATCCGGTCGTTGGCTTCGTCCTGATTGCCGCCGCCGTCCTGACCCAGGAGCTCCCGTTTTTCGTGCGGAATCTTCGAAACCCCTTCAGGCGCTTTCTCACCACGGCGCTCACGACCCCCGAGTGGCGCAGCCGCCATGTCCTCGAACGGATCTTCTTCGACAAGACCCGGGCCACGCCGGAACGGGTGCAGAGATATGCCTGGTTTCTCCGGCTGGAGGGAGCCGGGCGTGCGCTCGGGCGTGTCGCCGATCAGATCGAGCTGGCCGCCGTGCAGGACATCGCCAGCCGGCTCCACACGGTCGATCTTCCCGTCCTCCTGATCTGGGGAGAGGCCGACTCCGTGATTCCCGTCGAGCAGGGCCGAGAGCTCCGTCTGAGACTTCCCCGGGCCGAGCTGCGGGTGCTACCCGGGACCGGGCACGTTCCCCACGAGGAACGGCCGCTGGAGACCCTCGAGATTCTACAGGCCTTCTTGGAGCGATTCCGAGCGAATTCGCCGTGAGTGCAATCCAGGGCACAGGGGAAAGGCCCCAGAGGGGCCGGAAGCCTGTAGCCCGGGGCCAGAGCGAAGCGTCGGCCCCGGGTGAGGCAGGCAAAAATATTCTCAAGCCCCAGCGGGGCGGCAGCAGGCCTCGGAGGGCAAGTTGCTGTCGCCCCTCTGGGGCTCAGGAGAAAAAAGGCTCTTACCCGGGGTCGCGGTAGAGGAGGATCACGACCAGGCGCTAGCTGACAGGGGGTTGCTCATGGTATCTTGCAGGCTGAACTGAGGTGGTTCAAACCAATGACCGGAGGTGCATCTTGAGAAAAGCGCGGCTTCTGCTCCTTCTCTTCGCTGTCAGCGTCCCTATCATCTGGGCGCAGGCCCGGCCCGCGGAGAGTGCCCCATGCCCGCCGCCCTCGCAGTGTGCGCTGGACATTGACTGCGACCTCTACTGCGGTGTTGCCTGCGGTCACTGTACGATCTACCTCTCGTGTGGTGGCCGCGGTGTCTGCTCCTGCATCCCTTACCCCTACTGCGCCAGCTGATAGCCTGTTCTCTGCGAGGGCAGCCCTTTCCCGAGAGAAGGGGCCGCCCTCAAGGGATTGTAATTGCGCCCGACCTTCGCGGCAGCAGTTCACCGTTTACGCGGGCTCGCGTGACCGCGTTGTTCGGCCGGCGCGGTCTCCTCAGCGCCTTCTCGCCGCCTGTCGGCTAGCAGAATACGTGGCCGGAAGGTTGTACCGGGCAAGCGCACCAAGTCGGAAATTCCGGGTTCTCACACTGCGTGAACTGAAAGGCACTGATTCCGGCTTCTCCCCCGCGGACAGGCGAGGCCAGATCTCCAGTTGTGAGTGTAAGAAGGGTTTCTCTCGACAGCTTGAGCCGGCGATCTCTCTTTCGCATTAGAACTCCTCTCGTGCACGGTGCGTCGGGATGACGACGACTCAAGGTACCACAAGATAGACGTTCTCTGGGTGCCTCACGTGCCGGCCAGCCGCTGAGTGTAACCTCCACCCTGTCGCTGCCGGGGCTCGGTGCCGCGACCCAGTGGGCCGGCTGCCCGGCCCACCCCAAGCCGGCCCCGCCGCGCTCAGGAAGCTTTCTTCGCGTTGAGCGGCAGGTGGCAGTTGTGGCAGGCCTGGGGGACTTCCTGGACCGGCTGGCCCTTGCACTTTTCCGGCAGGTCGAAGGTTCCGGGCGGGGCCACGGAGCCGGGCTGCCAGTGATAATAGTCGGCGAGGTTCAAGCCGGTTCCGGCCGTGGGGCTGGAGTTCGACTGCATGAAGACGACCGGGGTGCCGGTGTCGGAATACCAGGTCCAGAACACCTGCCGGGCCGCGAGGTCGGTCGGGCACCAGAGGATCTTGGTCGGCACGTCGCTCGGGTTGAGCACCGTGTGCGGAGCGATCTGGCCGCGGCATTCGCAGCCGTCGATCTGCTTCCAGTTTGGAATCTGCGGGCCGGGGAGCGCCTGGTCGCAGCTCGACACCGTTCCATCCTTCCTCACCATGGCGATGTAGCCGGTGTCCCCCAGGAGAAGAGCTTTCTGCGAGCCGTTTTCCGCGGTCTGCGGGAAGTAGTCGAGCGTGCTGTTCTGAGCCTTCTTCGTCCAGTCGTAGAAGACACGGGTCGGGAACGGATTGGGCTCGAAGCTCACCGCGGTCATGAAGGCGGTCAGTTGCGTCTGGTCCGGCCACTCCGGCGGCAGCGCGTTCTTCGAGGCGCAGGAGGTGAGCCCGGGAATCCATTTCTCGATCAATGCCACGTTGCCGGCGTTGACCGTCGGGTAGGTACTCTTCTTCATCAGGGGCTCGATCGACGGGCGGGAATACTCCGCGGTCGCCTTCGGCGCGGCCTTTTTCGTCTGGCACATCGCGAGGAGCTCGCCGAGGTTGGTCGACGGGACTTCCTTGAAGGTGGGGAAATAGTTGAAGGTGAAGTGCTCGTAAATGGGCACCGGAGTGGTCGGCTTGGCGTCCGCGTAGTACATGCTGCGGAAGGGCAGCTTGTTGCCGGTGTCGTACCAGAACCAGTTGGCGCCCGCACGTTGCGAGATCATGGTCGCCTCCTCTCGGGGGGTCGTTGATGGATCGGGCTTCCGGGCTTTCCATCAAGGTCTTCGCAACGAATGTGCCAGCTCCGCAGGCAGGGAGAGCTGGATTTGGCGGGGTACCGGCATGTCGGTTCGTGTCGCCGACATGTCGGGGAACGCCGGTCCTCAGGCCCCCAGCTCCCCGCACACCGCCGGCAGCGCCACCTCCGCCGGCTCCTTGACCACCACCACCCCGTGGGCCGGAGGCGCGGCGGCTCCGGGGTCGATGGAGATCACCGGGAGGCGCCAGCCGAGGGCTTCACGCAGGATGAGGTCGGTCACTCCCACGGAGAAGGACGTGCCCACGAAGAGGGCGAGGGCCATGCGCTCGGCGGCGCGGCGCACCTCGCCGAAGCGGTAGTCGGTGTGCTCGTCGTAGAGCTCGTCGAAGAGCAGGGCGTGGGCGCGCACCAGGGCGCCGCAGGCGGGGCAGCGGGGGATGTTCTCGCGCGCCGGGGCCTCCTCGAAACGGGTGAAGTCGGCTTCGGCGGCGGGAAAGGAGCCGTGGGGGGCGCCGAGCCGGCAGCCGGGGCGGGCGCAGCGCACGCGGTCGATGGTGCCGTGGACCTTGATCAACCGCTGCGAGCCGGCCTTTTCGTGCAGCGTGTCGACGTTCTGGGTGACCAGCAGGAAGTCGCCGCCGCGGGCGGTCTGCCAGCGTTCCAGAGCGGCCAGGGCATGGTGGGCCGCGTTGGGCTCGGCGTCCAGGAGACCCGCGAAGCTGCCGGAGAACCATTGCCACCAGCGCACCGGATCGCGCTCGAAGAAACGGACGGTGCCGATCTCGGTCACGTCGCGGTTCCAGATGGCGTCCGGATCGGTGCCGCGGAAGAGCGGCAGACCGCTCGCGGCGCTCACTCCGGCGCCGGTCACCACCAGCAGCAGGCCCCGGTCGACCTTCCGCAGCGCGTCGGCGACGAGCCGGGCATCCCTTTCCATGGCGGGGCAGGATAGCATTAGGGGCCTCGGCGACCCTTCCGCATGAAACCCCCCGCCATCGACGACCTCGTCCTGCTCCCCGAGACCCTCGCGGTCCAGCGGCATTTCGACGCCCGGAGCTACCGGTCGTTCCGCTGGCTCCTCGGGTGGAACCTCTTCGGGCTGCTGCCGATACTCGTCGCGGCCCTTTCCCACGCCTGGTTCGTCTCCCTGGGCTTCTTCCTCGCCGGGCTTTTCGTGACCATGGCCCTGGTGGCGCTCCGCCAGACGCACGTCTACGAGACCTGGTTCCGCCAGATCCTCCTGTCGTACCTGTTCTTCTGCATCATCCTGCTCAAGGTCCTGAGCCTGCACGCCGGGGACGGCGGCGGCCGTCTGCCGGGGTTCTTCTTCGCCGCGGTGGTCTTCCTCTTCTTCCGCTTGCGCCTCTCCGAGCAGCTCATGCTGTACGGCTCCCTCTGGGTGGCGGCGATCGTGCCGCTCGACGAGCATGGATGGCCCTCGGGCGCGGCGTTCCCGGAGCTGAGCGAGGTGGCGGCGCTCACCACGGTGATCGGCATCTGCCTGGTCCTCGCATTCCTCCTGACCCAGCTCGAGCGGCGCCGTTTCCTCGCGATCTGGCGGCGGGAGCATTCGCGTGCCCGGGAGCGCGAGCGGATGCGCGAGGAGATCGACACGGCGCGGCGCATCCAGCTCAGCATGCTCCCCCAGGGGCCGCCGCCCGATCTGCGCTGGCTCGACGTGGCCGCGGCCTCGCTGCCGGCCACCGAGGTGGGGGGCGACTATTACGACTACTTCCGCCTCTCGCCCAACCAGATCGCGCTGGTGGTCGGCGACGTGGCCGGGCATGGCCTCGCGAGCGGCCTCCTCCTCTCGGGGGTGCGGAGCTGCCTCTATCTGCTGGAGCAGGAGCTGGCCTCACCCGTCGAGGTGCTGCAGCGCCTCAATCCGATGGTCCGGCGGACGACCGACCGGCGCACCTATGTGACCCTTCTCTGCGCCGTGCTGGAAAAGCATGGCACCGGCGGCCGGCTCACCCTGGCGAGCGCCGGGCATCCGCCGGCCCTGCATTGGTGCCCCCGCACCGGCGTGCTCACCTCCGTGGGAGAGGGCGCGCCGCCCCTCGGCACCTTTCTCGATGCGCACTACCAGGAGGTGAGCCAGCCCCTCGCTCCGGGCGATCTCCTGATCTTCTACTCCGACGGCCTGCTGGAGACCCGCAATGCGGCGGGCGCCGAGTATGGCGACGGCCGCCTGCAGCGCACCGTGCCCCGGCTGGCGGAAGCCGCTTCGGCACGCGAGGTGCGCGACTCTCTCCTCGGTGACCTCGCCAACTTCAAAGGGGATACGGAGCAGAGCGACGACATCACGATGGTGGTGGTGCGGGTGAAATAACTCCTCTCCCACGAGGCGGTGATATCGTCTCCTCCCGCAGCCGCCCTGCCCGGAGGAGCTCTGATATGCCGTCGTCTCTGCGCGTCCCGTTCGCCGCTCTCGCCCTGGCTTGCGCCCTCACCGGGCCGGCCCTGGCCCAGATGGAGCCCGTTCCCGCTCCGGAACCCGTTCCGATCCAGGAGATGGCTCCGCCGGCGCCGGTCCCGGCACCTCCGCCGGCCGATCCCGGGATCTGGGAGCCCGACCGGCCGGAGCCGGGGAGCATCGAGGCGATCCGTGAATACACCACGGCGCCGGCGTTCCTGCCGGAGAGCGTCTCCTACGTCCCTGACTCGGAGACCGTCCCGTCTCCCACCAAGGTCCTCGGCCATCTCGCCGGTGCTCCCGACGTGCTCAGCAAGGTCGCCCAGATCCATGGCTACTTCCGGGCGCTCGACGCGGCGAGCGACCGCGTCCAGGTGCAGGTCGCCGGCACCAGCGAGGAGGGGCGCGAGATTCTCGTCGTCCAGATCTCCGATGCCGCGAACCTCGCCGATCTCGGGCGCTACCGCGAGATCACCGCCCGGCTGGCCGATCCCCGCGCCACGACGCGCGACGCGGCGCGCCGCCTCGCCCAGGAAGGGAAGGTCTTCTACTACCTGACGGGAGGCCTCCACTCGACCGAGACCGGCAGCCCCGAGATGCTGATGGAGCTGGCCTACCGCCTGGCGGTCTCCGAGAAGCCCGAGATCCGGGCGATCCGCGAGAATGCCATCGTCCTCATCACCCCGGTGGCGGAGCCGGACGGCCGCGACCGGATGGTCGAGTGGTACGACCGGCACCTGAAGGGCCGGGACCTTCCGTATGACGAGCTGTCGGAGATCGATTCGCCGCCCTATTGGGGGCACTACGTCTTCCACGACAACAACCGCGACGGCATCCAGATCACCCAGGCGCTGACCCGGGCGGTCAACGACGTCTACTGGTCGTTCCTGCCGCAGGTGATGCACGACCTCCACGAGTCCGTCCCACTCCTCTACATCTCGACCGGCCATGGGCCCTACAGCCGCGCCGCCGATCCGGTGACGATCGCCGAGTGGACCCAGCTCGGCAACCACGAGGCCGGCGCCCTGGCCGCCCAGGGGCTCCCGGGGGTCTGGACCTGGGGGTTCTGGGACGGCTGGTGGCCGGGCTACCTGGTCTCCGTGGCCACCAACCACCATGGGGTCGGCCGCTTTTACGAGACCTTCGGCAACACCTCGGCCGGCACGTTCGAGCGCGACCTCTCCGAGGCGAAGTTCGCCGGCAAGCCGGTGACCGACGTCCAGTGGTACCGCCCCTGGCCGCCGGACAAGAAGATCCGCTGGTCGCTGCGCAACAATACGAACTACATGGAGGCGGCTGTGCTGGAGGCCCTCGGCTATGCCGCCGTGCACCGCGGCGAGCTGCTGGAGAGCTTCTGGGCCAAGGGAGCCCGCGACCTGGAGAAGGGAAAGAGCGAGGCGCCGTATGCCTGGATCTTCCCGCCGGAGCAGCGCGACGCCGGCCGCCTGGCCCACCTGGTCAACCGGCTCGAGGCGCACCGCATCGAGGTCCACCGCCTGCTCGAGCCCTTCACGCTGAAGCAGCGGACCTGGCCGGCCGGGAGCTGGGTCGTCCGCATGGACCAGCCCTATCGCAATGCGGCGGTCAACTTCCTGGAGGAGCAGAAGTTCCCCGCCGATGAGCCGAATCCGCCCTACGACGACGTGGCGTGGACGTTCCCGCTGATCTATGGCGTGGACGGCGCGAAGATCGACGACCGGAGCATCCAGGGCGCTTCCATGGAGCCGGTCGCCGGACCGGTCAAGCCCGCCGGGAGCGTCACCGGCCTCGGCGAGATCTTCCTGCTGCGGGACACCGGCCAGACGTCGCTCCTCGAAGCGCGGCTGATCCTGGCCGGCCACCAGGTGGATGCCGCGGAGGTCCCGTTCCAGGCGGAGGGCGTGCACTATCCGCCGGGGAGCTGGATCGTCCAGGCGCCGCGCGACCTGGTGGAGCAGACCGCGGAGCGGCTGGGTCTCTCCTTCTCCGCCGTCGCCGCCATGCCCGACGTGCGCCGCCACCTGCTCGACCTGCCCCGCCTGGGGCTCCTCCACACCTGGACCTCCACGCAGGACGCCGGCTGGGCGCGCTATACGCTCGATCAGACCGGCCTGCGCTATGAGCTGGTGAGCGACGCCGATTTGCGGCGCGGCGGCCTCGCGAGCCGGTTCGACGTCATTCTGTTCCCCAACTCCTCCGGCGCCTTCGCCGACATGGTGCAGGGCATCGACCCGAAGTACGGTCCCCTCGCCTATACGCGCACGGAGCAGTATCCCAGCCACGGCATCCCGGACGCCGCGGACGACATCACCGGAGGGATGGGCTTCGCGGGGCTCGCCGAGCTGCAGCGCTTCCTCCACGAGGGCGGCGTCCTGATCGCGCTCGCCAACGCCGGGACCCTGGTGGTGGATGGCGGCCTGGTGCGCGACGTCCGCCGCGTGCCGCCGGCCGGCTTCAACACGCCGGGCTCCGAGGTCCGCGTCAAGGTCCTGCGGCCGGAGCATCCGGTCACCTATGGCTACGAGGAGCTCGCGAGCGTCTTCCGCGGCAACGGTCCGCTCTGGGACGTGGAGAAGCGCAACCGTGGCCTCGCCGTCCTCCAGTTCGGGACCAAGAAGATCGAGGTGGAGGAGAAGAAGCCGGCAGAAGGAGCCATCGAAGAAGAAGAGATCGAGGACCCGGCGAGCGAGACACCGCCGCCGGTGGCCACCGAGACCGCCGGCACCAAGGACGAGAAGAAGGAGGACAACCGTCTGGTCCTCTCCGGGTTCGTCCGCGGCGAGGACGTGGTCGATGGCAAGCCGGCGATCCTCGACGTCCCGGTGGGGAAGGGGCGGGTGCTGCTCTATGCCTTCAATCCGCTTCACCGCCACCTGAACCTGTCGGATTTCCGGTTCGTCTACAACGCGTTGCTCAACTGGAACGACCTGCCGTGAGGGAGCGCCAGGAGCCATGTCTCCCGAGCTCTGGCGCCGCGTCAACGAGGTCCTCCCGCTCGCCCTGGAGCGGCCTCCCGAGGAGCGTCCGGCGTTCCTTGAGGTGGCCTGCGGGGGCGATGCCGCGCTCCGCCAGGAGGTGGAATCGCTCCTCGCCGTGGAGACGGCGCAGGCCGGGCGCTTCGAGCGGCCTCCCTTCGCCGAACCCTCTCTGACCGGTGCCAGGCTGGGGCCGTACCTCCTGGAGGAGGAGATCGGCCGCGGCGGCATGGGGACCGTCCACGCCGCCCGCCGGGTGGACGACGCGTACCGGCACCGGGTGGCTGTCAAAGTCCTCAAGCGGGGGATGGACAGCGACGAGATCGTCCGCCGTTTCCGCGACGAGCGCCGCATCCTGGCCTCGCTGGATCACCCCCACGTCGCCCGCTTCCTCGACGGCGGTACCACGCCCGATCACCGGCCCTTCTTCGTCCTGGAGCTCGTCGAAGGCTGCCCGATCGACCGCTGGTGCGCGGAGCAGGGGCTGACCGTCGAGGCCCGGCTCCTGCTCTTCCTGGAGGTCTGCGGCGCCGTCCAGGCGGCGCACCGGAGCCTGGTGGTGCATCGCGATCTGAAGCCGGGCAACATCCTGGTCACCGGCCGGGGAGAGCCGAAGCTCCTCGACTTCGGCATCGCCAAGCTCCTGGAGCCCGGCGAGGGGGCCGCCACCGCGCCGGACCTGCGCCCCATGACGCCCGCCTACGCGAGCCCCGAGCAGTGGCGCGGCGAGCCGGTGACCACCGGCAGCGACGTCTACTCCCTGGGTGTCCTGCTCCATGAGCTGCTCACCGGCCGGAAGCCGGAGGCCGGTTCCGGGAACGAGCCGCGCCGGCCGAGCCTCGCCGCCGGTCCGGCTCTCCAGCGGCGCTTGCGGGGAGATCTGGACAGCATCCTCCTCAAGGCGTTGGAGACCGATCCGCGGCGGCGGTACGGCTCCGCGGAGGATCTGGCGGAGGATCTCCGGCGCTATCTGGACGGCCGGCCGGTCGGTGCGCGGCAGGCGACGCTGCTCTACCGGGCGGGGAGATTCGTCCGCCGGCGCCGCTCGCTGCTCGCGGCGGCGGTCCTCCTGCTCGCCGCTGCCGGTGCCGGGGCCGCCGACCGGCTGGCCCAGCACCGGCAGACCGCCCGCGAGCGGGACCGGGCCGAGCGCATCTCCTCCTTCATGATCGATCTCTTCCGCACCACCGACACGCGGGAGGGGGGCGGGGCCGCCCTGTCGGCCCGGGAGATCCTGGCGCGCGGCGCCCGGCGGGCCGAGGTGGACCTGGCCGGCGAGCCGGAGCTCCAGGCGGACCTCCTCCAGACGCTGGGAGAGATGCACCGCCGCCTCGGCCTCTATGCCCCGGCCCGGCCTCTGTTGCTGGAGGCCCTGGACCGCCGCCGCGCCCTCTGCGGGCCGGCCGATCCCCGGGTGGCGGAGACGCTGGCGGAGATCGGCCAGCTCGAGCAGGACCAGGGCCGGTTTGCCGCCGCCGAGGCGCGCTACCGGGAGGCCATCGCGATCCACCGGGCGGCCGGGCATCCCGACCTCAGCCAGTCGCTGGTGAATCTCGCCACGTTGCGGCGGGACGAGGGGAAGCTGCCCGAGGCGGAAGCGCTGTATCGGGAGGCCCTGGCCCATCTGCGCACCTGGGAGCCGCCGAACGAGCGGTACCTCGCCACCTGCACCAACGGTCTCGCCCTGGTGCTCATGGACCAGGGCCGGCTGGAGGCGGCCGAGCCGCTGTTCCGGGACGCCCTGGCGCGCTTCCGGTCGGTCCGCGCCGGCCCGAGCCTCGAGGCCGCCCAGGTGCTCAACAACCTCGCCGGAGTGTGGCAGGCGCGCGGTGATCAGCCGGCCGCGGAGGTCCTCTGGCGCGAGGCCCTGACCGTCCGCCGCCAGCTCCTGGAGCCGGGGCATCCGGAGATCGGAGAGAGCGCCAACAACCTCGCCCTCCTGCTCATCTATCGCGGGCGCCTGGAGGAGGCGGAGCCGCTGGCCCGGGAGGCGCTTCAAATCGCCCGCACGACCCTGGGCAAGGACCATCCGCGGGTCGCTCTCACCCTCAACAACCTGGCCTATCTCCTGGGCGAGCAGGAACGCTTCGACGAGGCCGAGGCGCTGTTCCGGGAAGCCCTGGCCATCTCGCGGGCCGCGCTCGGCCCCGGCCATCCCGAGGTGGCCAAGCAGCTCCACAACCTGGCGGGCCTGCTGCGGCGCCGGCAGCGGACCGCCGCCGCGGAGCCGCTCGAACGCCAGGCCGTCGAGCTCGCGGCGGGCGCCCTGGGCGCGCACCACCCCGAGACCGCCTATTACCGTCTGGGCCTCGCCCAGCTCCGCCTCCAGAAGGGAGAGGCGCAAACAGCCGAACGGATCTCCCGGGAGGCGCTGGACGACCTGCGCCACGGGCTGCCGGCGGGCCATTGGCGTCTCGCGCTGGGGGAGAGCGTCCTCGGGGAGTGCCTCCGTGTCGAGGGGCGCGTCGCGGAGGCCGAGCCCCTTCTGCGCCGCGGCGCAGCCGCACTCGCCGCCGCCCGCGGCGAGCACGCCAGCCTCACCCGCGAGGCCCGGGCGCGGCTCGCCCGCCTGCCGTCTGCCGCGCGATGACGTGATGCGCGCGGTTTTTCCGCTCGACAGATAGAAGGATCCCAACGCCCTGGGATCTCCGTTCCGGTCAACCCTTTTTCGGAAGGAGTCGAACGATGCGTCGAGTTGCGTTGTTGGCGGTGCTCTGTCTCGGTCTCGCGGTGCTTTCCGGTCTCGTCCCCACTCCTCTTGCCGCCGAGACCTGCGGCTACGTGATCGTCAGGTCCCAGGTCAACGGCTGTTGCGGCTTCAGCCATACCCGGGTGGACCGCTGGAAAAGGATCTACTGCACCGTCTCCGGCTACCATGGTGGCGAGGAGTACGCGGGCTACACCTGCGAAGGTGCCTGCGGTCTTCCCTGATCACCGCCGCTCCATTTCCCGCGCCAGCCAGAGGCGGGCCACCTTCCAGCTCCGGTCGACCGAGGCGGGGGACAATCCCAGCGCCTCGGCGGCCTCGGGCACGGTGAGCCCGCCGAAGTACCGCAGCTCGACGATCCGCGCCTGCCGCTCGTCGAGTGCCTCCAGGCGTCGCAGAGCCTCGTCCACCGCCAGGACGTCCACCAGGTCGGGCCGCGACGGATCCGAGACCTCCAGCGCCTCCTCGAGACGGAGGATGGTGGCGCCGCCGCCCCGCTTGCCGGCGAGGCGGGCGCGGGCGTGGTCCACCAGAATGTGACGCATCAGGCAGGCCGCATAGGCGAAAAACCGGCCGCGGCTGGCGAACAGCTTCCCCTCGCCTTCGGTCAGCCGGAGATAGATCTCATGGACGAGAGCAGTTGGCTGGAGGGTGTGGCCCGAGCCCTCGCGGGCGAGCTGCGCGCGGGCGAGCCGGCGCAATTCTTCATAGATCACCGGCAGGAGCCTGGCCAGTGCCTCCGGATCGCCGGAGCTCCATTCCCGAAGGTGCCGTGTGATCTCGCCGATCGCTTCGTCGCCCATCGCCGCCGGGACGCTAACACAATCGAAAGCCGGCCGGCATCGGCCGGCCGGCTCATGGAGCCGAAGCCCCGAGGGGTCACGGAATCTCGACCGGTTCGAGCCCTCGGAGGAGGGCGCCGGCCGCGTCCGTCTGGAGCACCGCTTGGCGCCTCACTCCGGAAGCGTCGGCCACCGTGGCCCGGACTTCCCAGGTGGGAGAGAAGCGGCCGGCCTCGCCCGCCTCCGGCTGGTAGACCAGCTCCGGCGCGCCGCTCGTCACGACGCCGAAACCGCGCTGCCGCAGCGTTTCCCGGAGCCGCGCCACCACGGCCTCTCGCGCCGGGAGGCTCGGAAGCGGCGCGTCGAAGCGCCGGATCTCCTCGAAGGCGCCGGAGACGCTGAAGACCGCGGCCAACCGGTCATCCCCGAACCGCACGAGGTAGTACGGGTGGTCGCCCCGGACAAGGATCGGCAGCCGGACCTGGAGATCGGCGGAGAGAATCCCCGGCAGGCAGAGATTCGGCTGCGGTCCCAGGCTCTCGGCAATCCACCGGAGGACGGAGCGCAACACCGCATCGGGCGACCGGAGGATCTCCGGCCTCCAAGCCGGGAGCCGCACGGCGACGGGGGCGGGCGGTGGCTCGACGACGGCGACATAGTGCTCGTTCCACGCGCTGCCGGCGAGCTGGATGGGCTTGGCCCAATAACCGCTCGATCCAGGTTTGACGCCCAGCCAGGTGGCACCGCTGATGCAGCCCACCGACGGGTTGCCGGGCAACGGATCGTAGAAGCGGATGTACTGCAGAGTCACAGGCGCCGTCGTCGTCGCCGGTTCGAAGTCGGTCTGGAAGCCGATGACGTCGACCCAGTGCTCACCGGTGCCGATGTTCACCGGGGTGAGGTACTTATAGGTGCGCATGTAGTAGAGGACGTCGCCCAGGACCGCCGTCTTGGCGGTGCCAGGCCTGGAGGCGAACCAGGAGCCGCAACTCCCCTGCGGCGGGTGGTTGAGGATCTGGTTGATGCCCTCCGGATCGCTGAACCAGACCTGGGGCTCCTTGTTGTTGCGGAGGATGGCGTCGTACAGGTCGCCCTGCGGGTAGCAGGCGCGCGTGTCGGTGGCGCGGGCGCAGGAGGCGAGCACCATCTGCACGCAGGCGGCTCCTGTGTAGTGGTCCGCCAAAGCCGTGTAGGGAAGCCCGTCGAAGCCTTCGCAAGGCGCGGCGGCGACCTCGGGCAGCAACAGCTTGTAGCCGGTGGCGCATCCCGCGAACGTGAGCTGCAGGAGGGCGCCGCTCAATACGCTGATCAAGAAACTCCGGGTTTTCATTGGGCACACTCCTTTCCAGGGTGCTGCAGAGTGACGTGCCAGGTGTCCTCGACGTCGTGATAGATCAGGGTGTAGCCGTCGGTGGTGCGCTTCGTCGCCGACAACCGGAGCTGATAGGCGCACGAGGGCATCTGCTGGGCCGAGCACGCGCTCGTGCAAGGCAGGGTGTAGTTGGTCTCCGCATACTCGGTCGAGTAGCTCAGGCTTCCCTGCCACGCCGGGCTGGCGGCTGCGTTGTGATCGTAACCGTCGTGCGCGGGGTTCGGTGTGGCGGGCCTGGGTGTGACGGCGCAGGCGTGCCCGTACAGCGCGTCCAGGGTGTAGCTGAGCAGGTGCCCGCGTGCATCGAAAACCTGATAGTCCACCCCCAGGGGGCTGCGCGGACCGAAGACCAGGATGCCGCAGGCCTTCGTCGGCACGCCGTCCAGCTTGACCGCGTTGATCTTGACGAACGGTGGTGTGTTGTCCACCTGAAGCTGGATTTCTCCGAAGCCGGCAGGGATCGTCAGGTCGCCGGGAGCCACCGGGACGGGGGCGGTCTCAGGCCCCTTGAAGGCCAGGATCCGCAGGCGAGTGAGCCCGTTCAGCGTCCGGGTCGTGTCGAAGCGGCCTACCCGGTCGAGCCAGGCCCATGGTGTGTCCGGGTGAACCACCGTGGGGAGCCGGTAGAGGTTGGTCTGGCCGCCTGCCGTGAAAGGCCCCATCGACTGGTAGACCCAGTGGGGGTCGGCCGCAGCGGTGTCGAGCCAGTAGTTCGGCAGCGGGGTGTCCACGTCGGTCCAGGTCGTTCCCCCGTTGGCGCTGAGCTGGAGCTTGTAGGCGGAGACGTTGGCCAGCTTGCCGAACCATCCGAAGACATCGAGGGTCGCGCCGAACGGTTGGTCCGTCAGCTCACCGCCGAATCCGTGCTTGCGAGGGCGCCAGTATCCGCCGGCGTTGGCATCGTTGCCTTTGCAGTCGATCTCTGCCACAGGCGCCGCACCGATCCGGGAAAAGACGAAAGTTCTGTCGGCAGTGACGGTGGGAGCCGCCGGATCGGGGCAGATCGCCAGCGGCGACTCGGTGGTCAGGTGGAAGCTCGCGCCGTTGCGCACGTTCCAGCGCACCGCCGAGACCGGCTCCTGGTAGACGGTCTCCACCGCGGTGTCGATCCTCTGGCGGACCTCGAAGACGAGATCCGGATCCCCGGCCTCGAATCCGCGATTCGATACGGGCCAGGGGATCGTGGCGGAAAAGTCGCCTTTGGTGTCGATGGTGGTGAAGAAGAGGAGGTTGCTGGCGAACGGGCCGCCCGCCACCGGGTCGATCTCGTACGCCCGGACCTCTCCTCCGTAGAGCGGGAAGTCGCGGGCTTTGCAGGTGACGTGGCCGTGGATCGAATAGGCGTTCGCGATCTGGGGGAGAGCCAGCAGAGCCGCCAGGGCGGCGCAGCGGCACGTTTGGGTGAGGATTCGCATGGTGGATTTCTCCTCTCACCGCGGCCCTTTCCGGTGTGCCGGGCGGAGGGGCCGGGGGCTCCGCCCGGCGGTCCCGGTGGAGGTCACGCTGGAGGGAACATCGAGGAGGGAGAGGGCCTGCGCCGGGATTTCGCTTCTGGAATCACTGGCGTCCGGGGGGAGAGCTTCGCTACCGGGCCGGAGGGACGTTGGGGGGTGGGCACCCCCCAACCCCGCGGGGTGGGACCCCGCTATCCCCCCGCCATCATCGCGCTCTCCAGCTTGCGCAGGTCGGCGAGGATGGCGTCGCGGCCGTTGCGGTTCTGGAGGGCCTGGAAGAGCATGATCTGCCAGTCGCTGTTGCGGACGTCCGGGCGGGCCTGCAAGAAGCGGAGGCTGGCGGTGAAGTTGCCGGCGATCCGGAAATCGGGCGCCTGGGATCCGACCAGAGAGATGAGGGCTCCGAGATGCTCCGGCCCGTCCTTGGTGCCGGTCCCGAGGCCGGTGGCGATCTCGTAGCCCATCAGGTGGACGCGGACGGCGGCCGGCAGGCCGGTGGATTTCTCGGTGAGGGAGACGGCACGGAACCGGCTCTCGGCCAGCCGGCCGGCGGCGAACAGGTTCTCCAGGTTGAGGATCTGGACGTCGGTGTCGTCCGGATGGCGTTCCAGGTACTTGGAGGTGAGGGCGGCGGCCTCCGCCGGCTTGGCGAGCCGTCCGCCCAGGAGGCTCACGTAGGTGAGGACGGCGCGGCGGTTGTCGAGATCCTTCTCCGTGACCTCCTTGAGCACCGGTGCCGCCTCGTCCGCCTTGTCGAGGGCGAGGAGCACGCGGGCCTGGGCGAGACGTGCTTCCGACCAGCGGCGCGGCTGCTTTTCGAAGGTGTAGACGGTCTGCACCGCGCCGAAGGCCTGGAAGGCCTCTTCCAGGCGCGCCGCGCCGGCCGGTTTTCCTTGCCGGGCGCCGAGCTCGGCCAGGGCCAGCCCCAGGTTGTTCTGTGTCTCGGCCCAGTCCTGCGGCTCCTTCTCGGCCTTCAGGGCCGTGAGCGCCTGGCGCAGGTGCTCCGTCGCCTCCTGGAGGTAGGGGATCGCCGCTTCGCCCGGGGTGCGGATGCCGCGCGATTGCAGAGCCGATCCCAGGTTCATGTGGGTCGCCGCCCAGACCTCCGGGGAACGCCCGTCGGCGACGGCGGCGAGCGCCTGGCGGTAGAGATCCGCCGCTTCGTCGAGACCCTTGAGGGCGTTGGCGCCGCCGGTGAGGATGGCCCGGTCGGCCGTCACGTTGGCGAGGTCGAGGGTGGCCACCGCCCAGGGCACGGGCTGCGTCTCGCGCGACAGCCCTTTCTGGGCGTCGCGGCAGGCCGTCAGTGCGTCGGCGAGAAGCTTGCCGGTCTCCGGACCGCCGGTGGTGAGCGCCTTCTGGCGCAGCGCTTTGCAGCCGGCCGCCGGAGCCGGGGCCGCGGTGGGGGCCGCCGCGGGAGACTGGGCGAGCGCAGGGAGGGCGAGGGCAAGGGCAAGGGACAGGAGGAGGGCGGGGATCGTGCTCTTGATGACCTTCATGGCGGGGCGTGATTATAGTTCTACAATGCCGGCCCCATGAGCGAGCCCTCCCTCCCCGTCCCGCCGAGCGCTCCGGACGCGGCCCCCGGGCCACCTGCCGTCCCCGCCGCTCCGGGGGGTGGCCGCGGCGGCGCGGTGCTCGTCGCCCTGGGCATCCTCGCCTCGCGGCTGGTCGGTTTCGTCCGCGAGTACACGTTCGCTCACTTCTTCGGCGTCGGACCCCACGCCGACGTCTTCCGGACGGCCCTGCGGGTTCCCAACGTCGTCCAGAACCTGCTCGGCGAAGGGACCCTCTCGGCGGCCTTCATCCCGCTCTATGCGCGGATGATCCACGAAGGGCGGGAGGAGGAGGCCGGGCGTTTCGCCGGCGCCGTGTTCGGCCTGCTCCTCGCCGCGGCCTCGGCCCTCTCGCTGCTCGGCGTCCTCCTGGCACGGCCGATCGTGGCCATTCTCTCCCCCGGTTTCCTGAACGACGCCGGGCCGGTCAACCGCTTCGAGCTGGCGGTGGCGGCGGTGCGCATCAGCTTCCCGATGACCGGGTTCCTCGTCCTCTCCGTCTGGGCGCTCGGCATCCTCAACAGCCACCGCAAGTTCCTGGTGCCCTACATCGCTCCGGTGGTGTGGAACGCGGGGATCATCGCGGCGCTGGTCTGGGCCGGCCGCCCGATGGCGCCGGTGGCCGGCGGTGTCCCCTCCCTCGCGGCGCTCGACCGGCTCCTCTTCGCCGCCTGCTGGGGAGCGCTGGCCGGCGGGCTCCTCCAGTTCCTGGTTCAGCTTCCGGTGGTGGCGGGGGTGTTGCGCGGCTTCCGCTTCTCGTTCTCGCCCCGGGTGCCCGGGGTCCCCCAGGCGCTGCGGGCGTTCGGCCCGGTGCTCGCCGGGCGCGGCGTGGTGCAGCTCGCCGGCTATCTGGACCAGTTCCTCGCTTCGTTCCTGGCGGTGGGCGCGGTTTCGGCCATGGGCTTCGCCCAGATGCCCTACATGCTGCCGATCAGCCTGTTCGGGATGTCGGTGGCCGCCGCGGAGCTCCCGGAGCTGGCCCGGCTGGGTGCGAAGCCGGAGGTGCTGGTGCCGCGCGTCCGGCGGTCCCTGCGCCAGATGGTCTTCCTGAACGTCCCGACCTTCGTCGGCTACCTCTGCTTCGGCTTCCTCCTCGTCGGCCTGGTCTACCGGACCGGCCGCTTCACCCTCGCCGACCAGTGGCTGGTCTATTTCGTCCTCTGCGGCTACACCCTCGGCCTTCTCGCCACGACCTCGTCGCGCCTGTTGCAGAACACCTTCTATGCCCTCGGCGTGCCTTCGGTGCCGGCGCGCATCGCCGCCTGGCGGGTGGGGATCTCCGCGGTGGTGGCGCTGCCGCTCATGGTGCTGCTCGACCGGGTGCCGGTCGCCGCCCTGGTGGCCTTGCCGCCGGGAGGGAAGGCGTTGCGGCTCGGCGCGGTCGGCCTGTCGCTCGCCTCCGGGGCCGGCGCCTGGTTCGAGCTGCTCCGGCTCGAGACCGCCCTCCGGCGCCGCGGTGCCGGAGGTGCCCTCCCCTGGAAGGAGACCGGGCGGCTGCTCCTCCTCGCCGGCGCGGCGGCTCTGGTGGCGGCGGGCGTCTGGCTCCTGCTGCCGAGCTGGCACGTGGCGATCACGGCGGTCACGGTGCTGGGCAGCTTCGCCCTGGTCTATCTCGGGCTCGCCCGCTGGCTGGCCGCGGAGGAGCTGGGCTTCTGGATCGGGCGGTTCGGGCGGCGGTGGCGGCACTAGCTCCAATACCGTTCGCTTGAGCCGCTCCGTCACCCGGGCATGAATGCCCGGGCTGGCAGCGGCGCCGGGTGAAGAGGCGCGAGTCGCCGTGGTCGGGACTCCCCCTACCCCAACGGTCGGTGCCCCGCCTCCCGCCTTCTCTCTATACTCGGCCTGCAGGCCGGGCACGCCCGGGAAAGGAGACCGACCATGGCCGACAAGCTCGTGCTCATCGGAAGCTCGCTGGATGCGGAGAGCGATGCCATCGTGCGCACGGGGCACGCCTGGGCACGCGCCGCCGGAGCCCGCGTTCACGTGGTGCACGCTTACGCGCCGCCGCTCGGCTTCGTCGGCGAGCTCAGCACCCGGGATGACACCTTCCTGGTGGAGGAGGAGGAGCGGGCGGGCGGCCTGCTCGCCGAGCAGATCCGGCGGGTGGGGATCGCTCCGGAAGAGCTGGCCGGCCGGTCGGTCCTGCGCGGCGCGCCGCATCGCCTGCTCAGCGATCTCGCGGCGGAGCTCGGGGCCGATCTTCTGGTGGTGGGAGCGACCGCGGGCGGCGCTTTCCAGCGCCTCCTCGGCTCGACGGCGGACCGGGTCCTCCGCCGGTCGGTCTGCCCGGTGCTGATCCTGCGCGGTGCGCTGCCGGTGCCGCCCACCCGGGTGCTCGCTCCGGTGGATCTCTCGCCCCTGGCGGCCGAGGCCTTGAAGACGGGGCTGGAGGAGATCGCCGGGCTTCAAGGGGCCGCGCCGGAGATCGAGGCGCTCTTCGTCCTCAGCCCGATCCAGCGGCAGGTCTCGCCGCAGTTCAACCCCGAGCAGGTCGACCGCTTCGCCGCGGAGGAGCTGGACCGCTTCGTGGCCACCCATGCCGGTGCCGCGAAAGGCGTGCTGCGCAAGGTCCGGGTCGGCACGGCCCGCGAGGAGATCCTCGCCGAGATCGCCGCCCGGCAGCCGGATCTGGTCCTCCTGGGTACGCACGGCCTCGGAGGCTTCGACCGCTTCGTCATCGGCAGCGTCGCCGCCGACGTGTCGCGCGAAGCGCCGTGCAGCGTGCTGGTGGTGCCGGGGGAGGAAGGCTCTCAGTCGTAGATGCCGTCGGCGAACCAGTCGCCCGTCGTCCGGTCGCGGTAGAGGCGGTAGAGGCCGCCGGTGGCGAGCTCCACGTCCCAGTAGTCGCGATCGGCGCGGTCGGCCGCCGATTCGGTCCACCAGCCGTCTTCCAGACCCCACGGCCCGGAGGCGACTTTCACCGCGCCTTCGATCTTCGGCCGTTTCTCGCCCGTCTCCGTGGTCACCGGGCGGACCTCGCGGGGCGGCGTCTCCTCGCCGGCGGATGCGGCTTCTTCGGTCAGCACTTCCAGAGCGACAGGGGGGCGCAGGACGCGGACGGCCAGGAGGCCGCGGCCGGGCCGTGGCGCGCGCCGGACCTCCGGCGGGGGCGGCGGGGTGAACTCCACCAGGGAGAAGCGCTCCGGGAGGTGGCCGTCCACCGGACGGGGCGAGCCGCAGCGGCCGGGGCCGAGCAGGGCGAAGAGGCGCGCCAGGGTGGTGGCGAGCTTGTCCGGCGAGAGAGCGGCCGGGCCGTAGAGCGAGAGCTGGGCTTCGCGCGGGCGGTCCGGTTGGGCCGCGAAGGTGAAGCCCACCA
>Ga0062379_10000002_pt1 | contig 38587 bp, 31 predicted proteins | sample DOMMetBare2Fresh_2_FD_59484 | JGI IMG/M metagenome (GOLD analysis project Ga0062379, IMG submission 59484) | Wetland sediment microbial communities from St. Louis River estuary, USA, under dissolved organic matter induced mercury methylation -... | ecosystem: Environmental > Aquatic >...
TCCCTCTGGGTGCGCCGCATTGCAGGAGAGTCTCTGAAGGATCGCCAGAGAGAAGGATTCGCACGGCACTGGCTGAACGCCTTCTTGCTCCCGGATCGACCGCGAGAAGAACGCTGGGGGGCAGGACAGCTCTTTCTGGAGGCGGTCGACGGCGGCTTCGAGGCGTGGGCGTACGCTTTCGTCCGACAAACAGCACCCGATGCACAAGCGCGCGGCGAAGCCATGCTTCTACTGGAAGCCGCTCAGAAAGAGGCGAAGGAACGCCCATCAGAGAAGCAGCTTCTCGAAACCAAGCTCTCAGACCTGGAGATGGGTTGCCACCCCTGGCAGCGGCGACGAAGCTGGAGCGAGATCGAGCAGAAGTTGTAGGCCAGAAGGGCCGGGCCTTCGGCCCGTTCTACTTGAATGCCGGCGAGACGTCGGCGCTCCCAGGGGGGCGCGCTCCGGCAGGCTGGAGCAGTCGGAGCCACCGATGAGATCGCAATGGACCGGGAAGACCTGGGGACTCAGGGAAGAAGGACCGCGATAGACTCTCCCCGCTGAACACCGCCGCCTGGAGCCCACCTCCGGGCGGCGCCATCCACCGGGAGAGATGATCCATGGCCGAGCCGCAACGCGTGTCTCCGGAGACCTCGCCGTCCGAGCCCAGCGCCCATGTGGACGCCTTCTGCCGCGACGCCCTGCCGCCTCCCGAGCTCATGCCGGACCTGCGCTTCGATGGCCTGCCGGACCTCCTGGCCTATCCGCCGCGCTTGAACTGCGCCGCCGAGCTGCTCGACAAGATGGTCGAGGCCGGCTGCGGCGAACGCACCGTCTTCCACTTCCACGGCGGGCACTGGACCTACCGCCAGCTCCTGGAGACCGCCAACCGCATCGCCTGGGTCCTCGTCCAGGACCTGGGACTGGTGCCGGGCAACCGCGTCCTTCTGCGCGGCCCGAACAATCCGATGATGGCGGCCTGCTGGTTCGCGGTGCTCAAGGCGGGCGGCGTGGTCGTCTGCACGATGCCGCTGCTGCGTGTGCGCGAGCTCACCTTCATCGCCGACAAGGCGAAGATCCAGCTCGCCCTGTGCGACGCCCGGGTGGCCGCCGAATGCGAGCAGGCGATGGCCACCACGGCGGACGGCTTCCCGCGCGACGACGGCCGCGTCGTCCTCTTCCACCACGCCCAGCCCGGCTCGCTCGAAGCGCTGATGCAGGGCAAGCCCACCCACTTCGACAATTGCAACACGGCGGGCGACGACACGGCCCTCATCGCCTTCACCTCCGGCACCACCGGCCAGGGGAAGGGGACCATGCACTTCCACCGCGACGTCCTGGCGGCCTGCGACTGCTTCCCGCGCTATGTGTTGCAAGCCGGCTCGGACGACATCTTCTGCGGCTCCCCGCCGTTCGCCTTCACCTATGGCCTCGGCGGGCTGGTCCTCTTTCCGATGCGCATCGGCGCGTCCTCTCTCCTCCTGGAGCAGGCGGCACCGCCGCAGCTCCTCCAGGGGATCCAGGACCACCACGCCACCGTCTGCTTCACCGCGCCCACGGCCTACCGCGCCATGACCGGCCTGGTGAAGGGCTTCGACCTGTCGAGCCTCGAGAAGTGCGTCTCGGCGGGCGAGACCCTGCCGAAGGTGACCTTCGAGCAATGGCAACGCGAGACGGGTCTCAAGATCATCGACGGCATCGGCTCGACCGAGATGCTCCACATGTTCATCAGCTCCTCGGGCGACGACATCCGCCCCGGCTCGACCGGCCAAGTGGTCCCCGGCTACCAGGCGATGGTGGTGGACGACGACTTCAACGAGGTCCCGCGGGGCACCGTCGGCCGCCTCGCCGTGAAGGGACCCACCGGCTGCCGCTATCTCGACAACCCGGAGCGGCAGCGCGGCTACGTCCACGACGGCTGGAACCTGACCGGCGACTCCTACATCCAGAGCGAGGACGGCTACTTCTGGTACCAGGCCCGCACCGACGACATGATCATCTCCTCGGGCCACAACATCTCCGGCCCCGAGGTGGAAGGCGTCCTGCTCGACCATCCCGCGGTCGCCGAGTGCGGCGTCGTGGGCGTGCCGGATGAAGACCGCGGCTTCATCGTCAAGGCCTTCATCGTGCTGCGCTCCGGCTTCGTCGCCGGCCCCTCCCTGGCCGAAGAGCTCCAGGCCTTCGTGAAAGCCGAGATTGCGCCGTACAAATACCCGCGGGCCATCGAGTTCATCGACACCCTGCCGCGCACCGAAACCGGCAAGCTGCAGCGCTTCCGCCTGCGCCAGAGGTCCGTATGAGCGAGGAACGCAGCAACGACTGCGACGTCCTCCAGCCCCCCGGCTGGGCGAAGCCCATCGGCTACGCCAACGGCATCGCCGCCACCGGCCGCCAGGTCTTCGTCGCCGGCCAGGTCGGCTGGAACCCGGAGACCGGGGAATTCGAGACCGACGACTTCGCCGCCCAGACCGCGCTGGCCCTCCGCAACGTCCTGGACGTCCTGCACGAAGCCGGCGCCGAGCCGCGGCACATCGTCCGCATGACCTGGTACATCACCGACAAGGCCGCCTACCTGGCCGCGCGCAAGGAGATCGGCCAAGCCTGGCGCGAGGTGATGGGCCGGCACTTCCCGGCGATGGCGGTGGTCGTGGTCAGCGCCTTGATCGAGGACCGGGCGCAGGTGGAGATCGAGGCGACGGCGGTGGTTGGGTAGAGAGGGATTCCGGCCGGATAGCGACACCGATATCGCCGTGCTCGACCGTCTGGACGAGCGGCTCACCTGGGCTGATCAAGCACGGCTGATGGACCTTCTGGAGAGGGTGACCGGCCATGGCGTCGACCTGAGAATGCTTCGGGATGGCCTCCTGTCCCCAACGAGGCCGAGTGGCTCGACACCCTGCGCCGTCTGGCTGGTTCGGCGGCCTTTCAGCCGTGAGCGAGATCAACCGGGAGTACCTGCTCGAGCAGTTCCGTCTCATGGAGGAGTACCTCCAGAGAGCGCGTGGAATCGCCCGCCGTTCCCGCGACGTGTTTCTTGCCGATCCAATCGCCATCCTGCAGGAAGAGATCGTGCAGGAGAACCTTCCGGATTTCGAGGCGTTCACCGCGGCCGTGGCACAGTGGCTCGGCCGCGAATAGCATCGCCTTCAGCTTCCCGCCCCAAAGCCTGCCACCAGATCACTCCCGGGAAATGGGAAATGACACCGGCGTCATCAGGCGACGGCGGTCATCGGCCCAGCGAATCCTTGATCAGGAGCTCCACTGCCCTCCGAAACTCCGGTGGATCGATCGCCGGATAGCGGTAGAGATGTGGCTCGATCTGTTCGAAACGCTTTCGAAGCTCCTCCCGGTCGACCAGGCCGCGGTCGAACATCGCGCGGACGTCCGTGAGGTCCTGGTCGTGGCCGCGCTGGATTTTGGAGAGGGCCTGGGCATAGAAGTCGTAGTGGTAGAAGGAGAGACGGCCTTCGCGCGCGATGAAGGGGCTGCGCTCCTGCCAGCCCGGGACCTCGGGGATGAATTGGTCGGGTGCCGCCAGCTCGATGTTCACTTCCAAGCTGTCCTTGATCCGGGGGAGGGCACGGAAGAGCCGGTCGGATTCAGGCTCCATCTTGATATCCACGTCGATGGTGCTCAGACGCCAGCCGAGAAGAACGGCGGTTGCGCCTCCCGTGAAGTAGAGGCGGACATCGCCCTCGGCTTCGCGCCCCAGCTCCCGCATGAAGCGGTGCAGCCGCTCCGCGTCTACAGGCCGGCGCATGCCGCCGCGTTCTCGAAGCTGACCAGCCGCCGGACGAGGGCGTTGTAGCGGGAGTGAGCCGAGTCCGAATCGGTCTCCGCCAGCCTCTCGTAGAGGCGGTGCTCCGGGGAGGGGAAGGTGGCCTCCGGCACCGGCAGGCCGATCCGGCGCAGGCGGGGGGCGCCGATCGAGACGAGCAGGGCGGGGATCGTCTCGGCACCGCGGGCGAGGTCCGCGAGGCCTTCCTCCACCAGGTCGCCCCCGGGAAATGCGGTCAGCGTCATGTTTCCAGTATACGGCGCGCCGTCTCCTCGCGGTGAAGGAGCTGTTAGACTGGAGCACGAAGCACAATGGACTCCCGAGAGAGCGAGGAGAGAGCTCCCCTTCCTCCGCCCCCGGAACGGCTAAAAGGAAGGGCCTCCGGCCCGTTGCCTTGAATGCCGGCGAGACGCCGGCGCTCCCAGGGGGCGCGCGCCGGCACCTTGGGGCTCGGACGCAGTACCCCTCGGAGAACGTCGCGGCGAAGGGGCTGCTAGACTCTCCCTTTCTTTGGCGACCGCGTCCGGGGGGAGACCGCCCGGCGCGAGGGGAGGTCTCGATGCGCATTCTGGTGGCTCTCGGCGGCAATGCTCTGCTCCGCCGCGGTGAGCCGATGACGGCGGAGAATCAGCGGAAGAACGTGCGGATCGCGGCGGAGGCGCTCGCTCCCCTCTGCCGGGAGCACCAGCTCGTCATCTCGCATGGCAATGGCCCACAGGTCGGGTTGCTGGCGCTTCAAGGGGCCGCCTACGCGGAGGTGAGCCCCTACCCTCTCGACGTGCTCGGCGCCCAGACCGAGGGGATGATCGGCTACATGATCGAGCAGGAGCTGGGCAACATCCTCCCCTTCGAGCAGCCTCTCGCCACGATCCTCTCGATGGTCGAGGTCGATCCGAACGATCCCGCCTTCCAGAACCCCACCAAGCCCATCGGCCCGATCTACACCAAGGAGGCGGCCGACCGCCTGGCGGCCGAGAAGGGATGGACCATGGCGGCGGACGGCGACCACTTCCGCCGTGTCGTCGCCTCGCCCCGCCCGCAGCGGATCTTCCAGCTCCGGCCGGTCAAGTGGCTGCTCGACAAGGGGTGCATCGTGATCTGTGCCGGCGGCGGCGGCATTCCCACCATGTACAAACCCGGCCGCCAGCTCCAGGGCGTCGAGGCGGTGGTGGACAAGGACCTCGCAAGCTCACTCCTCGCCCGCGAGCTGGAGGTGGACCTGTTCATCATGGCGACCGACGCCGACGCGGTCTATCTCGACTGGGGCCAGCCGGCGCAGCGGGCGATTCGCCGGGCCTCGCCCGCCGCCCTGCGCGAGCTGGCCTTCCCCGCCGGCTCGATGGGACCGAAGATCCAGGCCGCCATCGAGTTCGCCGAAGCGACCGGCAAGGTCGCCGCGATCGGCGCCCTGCAGGATCTCGTCGCCATCTCGGAAGGCAAGGCCGGGACGATCGTCTCCTCCGAAGCCGGCGGCCTCACCACCTGAGCCTCGGCAAAGCCATCCTGGGCGGCCTGGCGGGGCGGGCGTCGTGCCTCTTCTCTTCCCGAAAACGTCCCGAGACGATATCTTTGACGGATCTTGGGAGACTCCTTATACTCTCGGCATGGCCGAGCCTGCCTGGAAGACGCTGTCCGCAAAGTCCTGGGAGCCGGGACGCGGGATCTCGGAGATAGAGGAGGAGCGCTCCGTCCTCGAGCGGTGGGTCGAAGGCCCCGGCGGCGAGCTGGAGCTGCTGGAGCTTCCTCTCACGCCGGAGCTGTTTCTCAACCCGGAGCTCGACGACAAGATGTCTCAGGGTGAATGGCATGACATCACGGGCGGGGAGATCAGCGGCGTTCTGCGGAGCTGGTTCAAGTCGCAGCCGGGCCGGGTCCGCGTCTTCCACGACTTGAAGCACCTGTTCGGACCCGGCCTGCCCGCGCCGTCACCTGACGTTTCGGTCGTCCATGGCCTGCTCGATCCAACCCCTTTGGACAGCCTGGACGTTCAGAAGGAGGGTGTGCGGCCTTCGTTGGTGCTCGAGGTCGTCTCGCCGCTGAGCGCCCGGGTGCGCCAGACCGATCTGGAGAAGAAGGTTGCGCTCTACCAGAGCGTCGGTATCCCCGAGTACCTGATCGTGGACACCTCGACGCGCAAGCGGGCCGCCCGCCGCTACACCTTGCTGGGCTACCGCCTCGATTCCAAGGGCCGCTATCAGCCGATCGCTCCGGATGCCCAGGGGCGCATCCTCTCCGAGACGACGGGAGTGCTGTTCCAGATCGGTCCGGCGGGCGACCGGGTTCTCCTGTTCGAAGCCGCGACCGGCCGGCGGCTGCTCAACCTGGACGAGCAGGAGGACCAGACCCGGCTCGCGGCGGAGAGAGCGGCCCGCGAGACGGAGAGAGCGGCCCGTGAGGAGAAGAGGGCGGCCCGTGAGGCGGAGAGGGCGGCTCGCGAGGCGGAGAGGGCGGCTCGCGAGGCGGAGAGAGCCGACCGCGAGGCGGAGGCGCGCAAGGAGGCCGAGGCGGAGGCGGGTCGCGAGGCCGAAGCGCGAAAGGCCGCCGAAGCGGAGCTGGTCCGCCTGCGGGCGGAGATCGAACGGCTGCGCGGGGCGTGACCTCGCACCCGCCCACCCCACCTTTGCGCTCACCTTGCGGCCCCGGGCCTCACCACCTGAAGGCGGTCCGCGCCGCCTGCACCGCCAGCAGGCCGTAGAGGCTCCGCGCGGTCTCGCGCTCAAGATAGGGGATGTCCACCCGGTGCGCCAGGTCCTTGGCGCCTGCCGTGTCCACCCGCACCCGTGCCATCGCGGCGCGGCGGTCGAACGGCGACTCGTGGAGGGTCACCGCCTGGATCTTGCCGAACGGCGCCACGCTGATCTGCCGCCAGAGCCAGCCGCTGCGGAAGAGGACCGTATCGCCGGTCACCGCCCAGCCCAGTTGATCGATGGTCCGGCGGGCGCCGATCCAGGCCCAGGCGAGCAGGAAGGGGAGCAGCACCAGGCCCCATCCCTGGAGCAGGAGCACACCTCCCAGAGTGATCCCGAGCGCGATCAGAATCCACTTCTTGAGCTCCCGCCGGAAGGCGCGTGGTGGCGCGGCGTTCCAGGCGACGTCCGCGAGCTCCAGCCCCGGCAGCACCTCGCGCAGGAGGCCGGGCAGCTCACCGCGGCGGAGGATCGGCGCGAGCCATTCGCGCTGTGTCGCCTTGTCCTCCGCGCCACCGTCGGAACCGGCGGTTTCCACCCGCACCGCGACCCTCCCGAGCCACCGGGCGAGAAGCCCCTCGCGGACCGTCACCGTCTGGATGCGGCGTAGAGGGATCGTGGCCACCACCCGCGTGAAGAGCCCGAACTCGGTGCGCAGATCCTCTCCCACGAGGACGAGCCGGAAGCCGTGGAGGCGGAGAAGCGCCCAGGTCATGGAAGCGGCGCGCACGGCCAGCAAAAAGACGGCGAACGCCGCCAGGGCCAGCGCGGCCCGCCGCAGCATGTGCTCCATCAGGAGCCCGGTGCCACCCGTCACCGACCGGTAGAGGTCCCGCACCGCCCCACGGCTCAGCTCCTGATCCTCCCAGATCCAGCCCATGAGGCCGTCGATGACGTTCAGCTCCCAGAGCACGCCGAACGCCGCGGCGAGGATCACGAAGCCTCGGTTCTCGATGAGCCCGTGGAGCAGCAGATCGCGCGGCGTGAGCCGCAGCAGGACCCGGCCCGCCGGGCCGGCCGGAGCCGCATCGATCGATTCCACCTGCGCCTCTCCCCGTCCGGCGCGCACGATGCCCCGCATCTCCTCGAAGGCGGCGAGCGGCAGCACGCTCATCTTCGCTTCCGGCTCCTGCCCGCCGCCCGTGTCCACCCGCACGGTCACCACATCGAACCAGCGATGGAACACGTTCTGCACGGCGTCGAGGTTCTGGATGCGCCCATACGGAATGTTCCGTTCATTGCGGAAGAGGAAGCCGGAGCGGATCACCAGCTCGTGGGGCTCGAACCGGTAGCGGAAGGTGAGGTACCGGCCGGTGGCGACCAGCGCATTGGGGACCAGGAAGAACAGGATCCAGAGCCCCCAACCCCAGAGCTCCCATCCCAGGAACCCCGACCCCCAATCCCGGGAGGAGGCGGTGACGACGACGACGCCACCCGGCAGCGCGAACGAGCGGAGCAGCGCGCCCAGGCTGAACAGGATCGACAGGGGATGGAGCCGCCGGTCAGACGGCATCGTCGCCCTCCCCTGCCACAAGATGATCGCGGATGGCGAGCGCCGTCGCCCGGTCGATGCCGTGCAGATCGACCCGGGCATGGTCGGTGCCGGCTGTATAGATCGCCAGCGTCGCGAGGCCATAGGCGCGCTCGACCGGCCCTTGCGAGACGTCCGTGTGCTGCACGCGCGACCGGGGCACGTCGATCACCATCCGCCAGAGGACACCGCGGCGGATCTGGATGCCCCGCGCATCGACCGTGTAGCCGGCATGGCGGTGGGAGATCCCGGGCCAGAGCTGCGCCGCTCCGGCGAGGGCCAGGACGGCGCCCGCCCCGGCGAGGCCGAGCAGGGCCTGCGCCCAGCCGGGCAGAGGCGCCAGCAGGAGGAGCAGCAGAATCCCGGTGGACAGGCCGGCGAGGATCGGCGCGGTCACGAGCCAGCCGGTGATCCGCTGCACCGTGACTGCGCGAGGATCGAGCGCGCGTTCGATGCCGTCTGCGATGGAAGGCGCGACGTCCGCAACCGGGGAGGGCGGCGAGGGAAGCGCAGCCGTCTCGGGGATGGATGAGCTGGCGAGAGTGGTCATGGGTTCCCCTTTCTACGGAGGATCTTCTGCCGAGGTTTCCCGGGCGGTTTGACCCGCGGCCGGTGCCAGGATAGCGTCCTCCGATCGGAAAGGAGGAGGGCATGACCTGGGACATCCGCGGCAAGAACGTCCTGATCACCGGCGCGACGGGCGGCCTCGGTCTCGAAACCTCGGTGGAGCTGGCCCGGCGCGGTGCGCGGGTCACCATGGTCGGGCGCGATCCCGGGCGGACCGAAGCCGCCGCGGCCGGCGTCCGCGCGCGGAGCGGCTCGGCCGAGGTCTCTCACCTCCTCTGCGACTTCGCCTCCCAGGGCGAGATCCGCCGGCTCGCCGAGGAGGTCCTCGCCCGCCATGACCGGCTCGACGTGCTGATCAACAACGCGGGCGGCGTGAACAAGGAGCGGCGCCTGACCGCCGACGGCATCGAGACGACCTTCGCGGTCAACCATCTCGGCTATTTCCTGCTGACCAGCCGGCTCACCGATCTCCTGGTGCGGAGCGCGCCGGCCCGGGTGGTCAGCGTCGCCTCCGAGGGGCACCGCCAAGGCACGATCGACTTCGACGACCTCGGCTTCGAGCGCGGCGGCTACAAGATCATGCGCGCCTATGGCCGTTCGAAGCTCGCCAACATCCTCTTTTCCAGCGAGCTGGCGCGCCGCCTCGCCGGCACCGGTGTCACCTCGAACAGCCTCCACCCGGGAGCAGTCGACACCAACATCTGGTCGGGAGCGCCGGGCTGGGCCAAGCCCCTGATCGCCGTCCTCCTCCGCCCCTTCCTCCTCAGCGTCGAAAAAGGCGCCGCCACCCTCGTCCACCTCGCGGCGAGCCCCGAGGTCGAAGGGGTCACCGGCCGCTACTTCGTGAAGAACAAGCCCGCCCCCCCGGCACCCCTGGCGCAGGACGAGGCCTTGGCGCAGCGTTTGTGGGAGGTGAGCGCGGCGATGGTGGGGGGGTAAGATGGATCGCATGCTCCGGCCCCGCCTCCTCCTCCCCCTGCTCCTCCTCCCCCTGCTCGCGAGCTGTGGGAGGCATGAGCCCCTGGAGGCTCCGGAGGCGGCCGCCGCGTCCGCTCCCCCACTCGCCGCTCCGGCTCTCTCCCCCGCCCTGCAACGCCGCGGTGGCTGGCTCGGGGTGGTTCTCGCCACCGAGTCGGTCGACGTGACCGCGGATTCGCAGGGGCGCCTCGCGGCGGTCTACGTGCAGATCGGCGACACGGTCCGGCAGGGGGACCGCCTGGCCTCGCTCGATCCGCGCCTGGTGGCCCAGGACCTCGAGATGGCGCGGTCGGGATTGCAGGCTTCCGAGGCGGATGCCGGACGGACCCGCGCCGAGCTCTCGGAGGCGGAGGCCCGCTGGGACCGGCGGCGGAAGAATCCGGAGATCTTCTCGAAGGAGGACCTGTCCGAGGCCGAGCTGCGCGTCACCACGGCCAGGTCCGCCGTCGAGGTCGCCCAGGCCCGCGTCGCGGAGCAGCGGGCGCGGGTGCGCCAGTTGCAGACGTCGGTGGGCCAGACCGACATCCGCGCCCCCTTCGCCGGCCGGGTCGCCGAGCGCTTCGCCGATCCGGGCGCCCAGGTGGGGCCGGGGACGCCGGTGGTCAAGCTGATCAGCGGCGGTGACCTCCAGGTGCGCGCCGCGGTGCCGCCGGACGACGCGCGCCAGCTCACCACGGGAAGCCGGGTGATCGCCCGCATCCGCGACCTGGGGCTCGACGTCCCCGGCCGCGTCGAGCGCATCGCCCCCGCCGTGGACACCGCCTCGCAGATGGTCTTCGTCGAGATCCACCTGGAACCGGCTCCGCCGGTGGCCGGACGGCTTCAGGCAGGGCTGGTGGTGGACGTGCGGCCCGTCACTTCCTGAGCGCGGCCAGCTCCTGCCGGATCTCCACCACCAGGGGGTGGTTTTGCGGAAACCGCGCGGTGGCGAGAGTGAGGGCGCGCGTCTCGAGGGCCTCCGCTTCCGCCATGTGGCCGAGGTGCCGTTCGGCCTGCGCCAGACCGTGCAACGCGAACGCCCGGTGGGGGTGGCTGGGCTCCAGAGAGCCATCCCAGGTCTCCAGGGCCTTCCGGAAGTGGACCGCCGCGTCGGCCCAATGCTCCCGCTTGAGGGCGATGTCCCCGAGATTGTGGAACGACACCCCGATCTCGATATGGCCCGGCTCGAACGCCTTCTGCTTGATCGCCAGCGCCCGCTGCTGGAGCGCCTCGGCCTCGTCCAGCCGCCCCTCTTCCATGTAGACGTTGGCGAGGTTGTTCAGGCTCTTGGCCACGTAGGGGTGATCCGGCCCGAGCAGCCTTTCCTTGATGAACAGGGCACGCTTCTGCACCCGCTCCGCATCGGGGTACCGCCCCATGTCGAAGTAGAGGTTCCCCAGGTTGTTGAGGATCGCCGAGACCCGCTCGTGCCCGGGTCCGAGATCGTGCTCACGCAGGGCGAGGGCTTCCAGGAGAAGGCCCTCGGCCTCGGCGAAGCGCCTCTGCTGCTGAAAGCACGACCCGAGCTCGACCAGGCCGCGCGCCAGGTTGAGGGTGTCGCCTTCGGCGCGGAAGATGGCGATCGCCTCGCGGCTCACCGGCTCCGACTTCGAGAGCTGGCCCGACTCCCGCAGGATCGCCGCCAGCTCGAGGAGGGTCAGGCCGGTCTCGGGATCGCCGGGCGGGAGCGCGGCCCGCTGGATGGCCAGGGCCTCGCGCAGCAGCTTCTCCCCCTCCGGATAGAGCGCCAGCGTGCGGTAGACGCCGCCGAGGGTGGCGAGCAGGCGGGCCTTGACCAGCGGCTGGCCGGCCAGCTCGGCGTGGATGCGCCCGGCGCCGCGGTCGAGCACCTGGCGGGCGGTCAGGTCGCGCCCTTGCGACGCCGGATCGGATTCGTTGAACAGGCCCGCCAGGAAGCCCGCCACCTGCCGCGCCGTGGCCGCCTCGCGGTTGGCGCGCGCCGCCTCCCGGTTGGCCCGCCGCGCCTCCAGCGTCGTCGCGAGGACACCGCCGAGCAGCGCGATGACGGCGAGCAGCCCGGCGGCCACCGTGGCGCGGTGGCGGCGGGCGAACTTCCCGGCCTGATAGAGCGCCCCCGGGGGCACGGCGAGCACCGGCTCGTGGGCGAGATGGCGGCGCACGTCCGCGGCGAGCTCCGCGGCCGAGGCATAGCGGTCGCCGCGCTCCCGGGCCATGGCCTTGAGGACGATCGCATCCAGATCGTCCCGCAACGCCCGGCGCAGCCCCTTGGGATCGAGCTGCCGCCGGGCCGCGATGGCCTGCCGGACCTCCCTCTCCTGCGCCAGGAAGAAGGCGCTCGGCCGCTCCACGTCGCCGGCCACGATGCGGTTCATCAGCGCCCGGTCGCTGGTCTGGCGGAACGGGCTCCCCCCGGCCAGCAGCTCGTAGAGGACGACGCCGAGCGAGTAGACGTCGGACCGCGTGTCGAGGTCGCCCCCTTGCTCGATGGCCTCCGGGCTCATGTAGGCGATCGTGCCGACGACACTGTGGTCCATGGTGAGGGCGAGCGGATGGTCGAGCGCCTTGGCGATGCCGAAGTCGATGATCTTGGGATGCGGCGTCCCGGCGCTCTCGGCCACCAGGATGTTGGACGGCTTCAGGTCGCGGTGGAGCACCGCCTTCTGGTGGGCATGCTGCACCGCGTCGCACACCGCGGCGAAGATCTCCAGGCGCGTGGCGAGCCCGAGCCCGCGGTCGTCGCAGTAGCGGGTGATGGGAGGACCCGGCACGTGCTCCAGCACGATGTAGGGGCGGCCGTCCGGGCTGGTGCCGGCCCCGAAGACCTGGGCCACGTGCGGGTGGCTCATGCGGGCGAGCGCCTGCCGCTCCACCTCGAAGCGCCGCAGCAACCGGCGGTCGTGGACGCCGCGGATCAGCTTGAGCGCCACCTCCCGGCGGAACGGCTCCGTCTGTTCCGCGAGATAGACCACCCCGTAGCCTCCCTCTCCCAGGAGGCGAAGGAGCCGGTACGGGCCGACGCGGTCGCCCACCCCGAGCGGCGCCTCCTCCGGCTCGTCGAAAGGCTCCAGAGGCTCCGGCCGGGGGAAGATGGGACGTCCGGGATCGACCAGGGTCGGCAGGTCGGCCGTCGGTGTCGCGGATCCGGGGTCGGACCCGGTCCCGTCGGAAGCTGGGTGGGGCTGCGCCATGACAATCGCCGGCAGGCAAGAGTACCATCGAAGCGTGCGCCTCCCCCTCGCTCTGCTCACCCTGGCCCTCGCCGCCGCGGCTCCGGACCAGGACCCGTATGTGGAGCGCTTCGAGCAGCTCGACCGCAACCACGACGGAGTCCTGAGCCCGAACGAGTGGCCGGACCAGCAGGGGCCGAGTTGAGCCAGAGCTCGCCGCCGCGAAGAAATTTCGCCGGAAGCGTCCCTCTTCGGCCTCCTGGAGCTACCTTTCTTGTATAGGGGCCCATGGAGGGAGAAGACTCCCCGGACAATCCAGCCCGGCATCAGCCCTGAAAGGAGCTTTCAATGTTTCGTTGCTCGATTCGTCTGGGTGTGGTCGCGTTGCTGTTCCTCCTCTCCCTGTCGGCGGTACCCGCGCAGGCGCTGCCGCTTCCCGGTGACGACGGCGGCTCCGCCTGGTCCCTGTCCGCGCTCTGGGAACGCCTGTTCGGCGACCCGGTCGTGTCCCGGGAAACCGAGGACTCCCGCGGCCTCTGCGATCCCAATGGGGCCGGCTGTGTCAACGGGTTCACCACCCCCGATACACGCGGCATCTGCGATCCCAACGGCGGCGATTGCAATTCGTAAACAGAATCCGCAATTTCAGGGTCTCTTTTCTACAAAGGCCGGGGTGCAATCCCCGGCCTTTTTTGGTAGGCTTGGGGGGTCAGCGCTCAACGAGGGGAGAGAGCCCATGCCGAAAGAGCACGTCGCGAAGGACCTTCTTCTCGCGTTTGCCCGGGGAAATCTGTCTGTCGAAGCCCGGCGGAGCATCATCCGCCATCTCCTCCTCTGCAGCGGGGAGTGCCGGCACCTCCTCCGCAAGGTGGCGGCCAGTGCGGAAGCGTCCGAAGGGCCGGACTCCCGCTTGCCGCGCGATCTGGTGACGCCCGAGATGCTCGCGGCCGAGCGGACCGACGCGGTCCATCTCTGGCACGGCACGCTGGAAAAGCTGGACTCGGGCCACCGCCTCTTCCTGGTGCGCGACAACCCGAGGTACCACACGTGGGGTGTCCAGGAGCTTCTCCTGGACCAGTCGCGGGCGCTCATCTCGGACGATCCTCTCCAGTCTCTCGACCTCTGCCATCTCTCCCTGGAAGTCGTCCACCGGCTGTCCCTCGACCGCTACCGCCGGGCCGACGTGGCGGACCTCCGCGGCACGACGCTCGCGTCGATCTCCAACGGCAAGCGGTTGATCGGCGATCTCGACGGCGCGGTGGAAGCGATGGACCAGGCGCTCGAGTCTCTCGAATGGGGGACGGGCGATCCTCTGGAAGAGGCGAACGTCCTCTCGATCTACGGCTCCCTCCTGACCGACCTCGGGCGGATCGAGGAGGCCATGCAGGTCCTGGGCGCCGGAGCGCGCGACGCCCGCGAGGTGGGCGACACCCAGCTCCAGGCGAAGCTCGTGCTGCAGCAGGCCTCGTCGATCGGCTGGTACGATCCGGCCCGCGGCCTCGTCCTCACCCGGAAGGCGCAGAAGCTGCTCGTGCCCGGACGCAGCCCGAATCTCGACCAGGTGGCCCGCTACCAGCTGATCTTCCTCCTCTGCGAGCTCGGGGAGGTCCGGCAGGCGCGCTCCCTTTTCGACTCCTGGCGTGTCTCGTTCCGGTCGCAGCCCTGTCCGGCCTTCTGGGAGAGCCGGATCCTGCGGCTCGAAGCGGCCCTGGCGCGGCAGGAAGGACGTCTCGATCTCTGCGAGTCCTTCCTCCACGACCTCCTCGACCACTATGCCGAGCGCGGGATGCATCACGACCTCGCGCTGACCACGCTCGACCTGGCGGAGCTGCTCACCGTCTCCCGGCGGTTCTGCGAGGCCCAGGGCCTGCTCGACAACATCCTCCCCTTGTTCCGGCTGTGGCGGGTCCCCTCGGACGTGCTCCGCGCCTGGCTGATGATCGAGGAAGGGGTCAAGGGAAGGACGCTCGAGGCGGTCTCGTTCCGCGAGGCCTCCCGCCTCATCCGCCGCTCCTGGTACCGCACCTAGACGCACAGCGGCTCTCAGGCCGCTATACTCTTGCGCATCATGCGAATCGTCACACGCGGTGACCTCGACGGCCTGACCTGCGCCGTTCTCCTGAGCCTCCGAGAGCCGGTCGAGGGCATCTCGCTCATCCACCCGCAAGACATCACCGAGGGGCGGGCCGACATCCGGCCGGATGACATCATCGCCAACCTCCCCTTCCACCCTGCCTGTGCCATGTGGTTCGACCACCACCTGCACACCGCGACACCACACGTGCCGCGCGGCTTCAAGGGCGTCTTCGCCGAGGCGCCCTCGGCGGCGCGCCTGGTCTACGAGTACTATGGTGGCGAGGCGGCGATGCCGCAGTTCGCGGAGCTGGTCCGCGAGACGGACCGGCTCGACTCGGCGAACCTGACCCCGGACGACGTCACCAACCCCCAGGGCTACATCAAGCTCGGCTTCACCATCGACGGCCGCTCCGGCCTCGGAACGTTCGAGAAGTACTTCCTCCATCTCATGGACCTGCTCAAGACGGCGCCTCCGGTCGACCAGGTCCTGGCCGATCCCAGCGTGCGGCGGCGGGTGGAGGTGCTGGAGAGCCAGGATGAGATCTTCCGCGCCGAGCTGCGCAGCCACAGCCGGATGGACGGCAACGTGGTGATCACCGACTTCCGCGACCTGGACCACGTACCGGTGGGGAACCGCTTCCTGGTCTACGCCCTGTTCCCCGAGTCCAACGTCTCCGTGCGCGTGCACTGGGGACCGAACCGCGCCTTCCCCATGCTGCTCCTCGGCCACAGCATCTTCAACCGCACCTGCAAGACGAACGTCGGCGAGCTCGCCGCGCGCTACGGCGGCGGCGGCCATCGCGGCGCCGGCAGCATCCCCTTGATGGACGAGCCGGACCAGCAGGTCCAGATGGTGGTCAACGAGCTGAAGGCGAAAGGCTGACGGCCCGCGTATCGAGCCAGGTCTTGACCAGGGTCGCCAGCAGGAGAATCGCGCCGCCCAGGAGCGACCAGGGGCCGGGCCGCTCGCCATGGACGATCCAGGCCCAGACCGGATTGAGCACCGGCTCCAGGAGGAGGAGGAGCGAGGCCTCGACCGCCGGCACGCGCTCGATGCCGCGCAGCAGAAAGACGTAGGCCACGGCGATCTGGAAGACCCCCAGAAAGCCCATGATGAGCCAGTCCTTGCCGGTGGTCGGCCCGACCGGCAGGGCCATCGGCAGGCACCCCAGCGCGGCGAAGATGCTCCCCCAGAGCGCCGAGGCCGGCCCCCACCCGCCACCGGCATTGCCGCCGCGCCCCAGCGCCCGGAGCCCCATGATGGTGAGCGCCCAGGTCAGGCCGGAGAGGGCGGCGAGGACGTTGCCGAGGAGGGGGTGCGGCGCGGTCGCCGAGACCGGATCGAGCCCCACGAAGAAGCAGACGAGGCCCGCACCGAGCACCGCCATGTAGACGACGTCGCGCGGCCGGATCCGCTCGCCGAGCAGCCAGGGGCTCAGCAGGACCACCCAGAGCGGAGCCGTGGCCTGCAGGAAGATCGTGCTCGCCGCCGTCGTCAGCTTGTTGGCCTGGACGAAGAGGATCATGGTCGCCGCATAGATGAAGCCGACGCCGAGCACGTGCGGCGTCGGCCGGCGCCGCGCCTCCGGCAGCAGCAGGAGGAAGGCGAGTGTCGCGATGGCGGAGCGGAAGCTCGCCACCTGCCAGGCGGTCAGATGGACGGCCTTGACCGCCGCGCCTCCCGACGAGAACAGGGCGGCCGCGGCGAGCAGGCGCAGACGGGAGCCGAGCACGCTGTGTCGATCGGAGCCGGTCATCGGGCGCCGATCTTACCGTCCCGGGGGGGAATGGTGTAGGCTTGGCCTGCTCGACAGGCCGATCATGGAGAAACGCGGTATGACACGACGCGGCAGGCGCTTCTGGACCCTCGGTGCGATCGTTCTGGTGGGAACCCTTCCTCTCGCCGCGCAGACCGGCTATTCGGTCCGCTCCGACGGCAGCGACGGCAAGGACGACTACCTCTATTCGATCGACCTGCAGACCGGGCTGGCGACGCCGATCGGCCCCACCGGCTTCGAGGACGTCGAGGGTCTCGCCTTCGACCGCCACTGCGAGGTCCTGTACGGCGTCGACGACGTGACCGACCGCCTCCTCACCTGCAACCTGGAGACCGGGGCCTGCACCCAGGTGGGCCAGCTCGGCGTAGACATCACCGACACCGGCCTCGCCTTCGTCGACGACGCCACCCTCCTGATGTCGACCGATGCCCCGAAAACGCCGAACCGCCTCTACCAGGTCGAGCGGGTCACCGGCGCGGCGACCCCGCTCGGCGACCAGGGGCAGGAAATCACCGGGCTCGCCGCGGGCCCGGAAGGGATCTTCGGCCTCGGCGGCGACCACCGGGACAACCTCGTGCAGATCGATCCCGCGACCGGCCACGCGACCCCGATCGGCCCCCTGGGCGCCGTCTCCCTGTCGGACGGAGGGCTCGATTTCGACGCCGCGGGTGTGCTCTGGGGGATCGAGGACGCGGGACTCCGCGATCCGGGCCGGCTCTTCACGGTCGACACGGCGACCGGAGCGGCGACGGTCGTGGCCACCATCCACGACGGCGACGACAACCTGGGTGGCTTCGAGGGGCTGGCGATCAAGGGCGGCGTCTGCTCGGTCCTGACCGGCGGCGGCCAGGGCCCCATCGTGCTCGAGGTGCCCACGGTGAGCGGCTGGGGGCTCGCGGTGCTCGCGGCGCTCCTGACCGGCGCCGGCCTGTTCCTGCTGCGCCGGCATTGACCGGCATTGATCCGAATCCGGTCCTGCGCTAGCCTTGGTGGGGTATCCTGACACGGAGCCCCACCAAGACCTCATGTCTGATTCCCAGCGCAAGATCTTCGTCCTCGACACCTCGGTCATCCTGTACGACTTCAATGCGATCAACAACTTCCAGGAACACGACGTCGCCATCCCGATCACCGTGCTCGAAGAGCTCGACCAGTTCAAGAAGGGCAACTCGGTCCTCAACATCCAGGCACGGGAGTTCATCCGCTGGCTCGACCGGCTGGCCGGGCGCAACATGCTCAGCGACTGGATCCCCCTCGACGGGCCGGCCCGGGGCAAGTTCCGCGTCCTGACCGACGAGCGTGCGGACATCGACGCCGCCGAGATCTTCGGCGCCAAGAAGGCGGACCACCGCATCCTGAACGCCGCCATCGGCCTCACCCGCGCCGAGCCCGAGCGGCGCGTCGTCCTGGTCAGCAAGGACATCAACCTCCGCCTGAAGGCACGGGCGCTCAACCTGCCGGCCGAGGACTACGAGACCGTCAAGATCAAGGACCTCGACCACCTCTACAAGGGGAAGTCCGAGATCGAGGTGGCGGACCCGGAGGTCATCGACCGCCTGCACCGCGACGAGCACGTGCCGGTCGCCGACCTCGCGGCGCCCGCGCCGCCGCCCAACCACTACTTCATCCTGCGCGGCGAGTCCAAGTCGGCGCTGGCCTACTACAACCCGCGCCTGGACCGCATCGAGCGCGTCGTCAAGTCGATGGCCTATGGCGTCTCGCCGCGCAATGCCGAGCAGACGTTCGCCCTGCATGCGGTGATGAACCCGGGCATCCCCCTCGTCACCCTCTCGGGAGCCGCCGGCACCGGCAAGACCCTGCTCGCTCTGGCCGGCGCGCTCGAGCTGCGGCGCACCGTCCGCCAGATCTACCTGGCGCGCCCGATCGTGCCGCTGTCGAACCGCGACATCGGGTTCCTGCCCGGGGACGTCCTCTCCAAGATCAACCCCTTCATGCAGCCCCTCTGGGACAACCTGGGCGTGATCAAGAACCAGTACGCCGAGCGCGACCGCGAATACAAGAAGGTCGACGAGCTGCTGGAGACGGAGAAGCTCCACATCGTGCCGCTCGCCTACATCCGGGGGCGCAGCCTGGCCAACGTGATCTTCATCGTGGACGAGGCGCAGAACCTGACGCCCCACGAGGTCAAGACGATCATCACCCGAGCCGGCGAGAACACCAAGATCGTCCTGACCGGCGACATCTTCCAGATCGACACCCCGTACCTGGACGCCCACAGCAACGGCCTCTCCTACCTGATCGACCGGCTGCGCGGCAATCCGCTCTATGCGCACGTGAACCTGGAGAAAGGTGAACGCTCGGCGTTGGCCAATCTCGCCAGCATGCTGCTCTGAGGCCGCCCGCCGGAGCACCGCGGGGCTCACCCTTCTCGCCCTGCTGCTCCTCGGCGGCGCCGGCGGTCTCGGCGGCACGGCACGGGCCGAGCGGCAGGTGCCGCGCGCCGCCCAGCGCTTCCCCAACGTCCTCGTCGTCACCATCGACACGCTGCGCGCCGACCGCGTCTCCGCCTACGGCTACCGCCGGCCGACCACGCCGCACATCGACCGCCTGCTCGCCGCGGGAGCGCGCTTCACCCAGGCGCGCACGGTGGAGCCGTTGACCCATCCGGCGCTCTGCTCGCTCTGGACCTCCACCCTGCCGCACGAGCACGGCGCCACCCGCAACGGCCTGCACCTGCGGCGCGACGCCACCTCGGCGGCCCGCCTGCTCGGCCGGCGCGGCTTCGACACCGCGGCCTTCGTGGGCAATTGGACCCTGCGCAACGAGATCTCCGGCCTCGGCGACCACTTCCAGCACTATGGAGAGATCTTCACCCGCAAACGCTGGCTCGGCCTCTTCAAAGGCGAGGCGACGGCCGAGGACCTGACCGACGCCGCCCTCGACTGGCTGGACGAGCGCCACGAGGCGGAGCAGCGCAAGCCGTTCCTCCTCTGGGTCCACTACGTCGAGCCGCACGCGCCCTACCGTCTCCAGGAGAGCTTCGCGCGGCGGCTCGGCATCAAGGCGGGCGCCGAGACCTCCCGCAGCGACCGCTACGACACCGAGATCGCCTTCGCCGACCACCACGTCGGCCGCCTGCTCGCCGCCGTCCAGAACGATCCGGACCTGGCGGCCAACACCCTGATCGTCTTCACCGCGGACCACGGCGAGAGCCTCGGCGAGCACTCCTACTGGGGGCACGGGCGCAACCTCTACGAGCCGGCGCTCCGCATCCCGCTCGGCATCACCTGGCCGGGCCGCATCCGCCCGGGATCCACGATCGAAGCGCCGGCCCTCCTCCTCGACGTGGCCCCGACCCTCCTCGGCCTCGCCGGTCTGCCGGTCCCCGAGGCCTTCGAAGGCTACGACTGGTCGGAGGTCCTCCGCGGCACCGGCGCCCCACCGCGCGAACGCGTCATGTGGTTCCAGGCCCACAAGGGAGCCGTCCTCTCCGCCAAAGAAGCAGAGAACGCCCGCCGCAAAGGCCTCCTGGAGATCGCCGTCCTCACCGCCCCGGAGATGCGCAAGGAAATCTTCCGCATCGGCGAACGCCACAGCACCGTCTTCGACCTCCTCCGCGATCCCCTGGAGGTCCGCCATCTCGCGCAGCCCTCCCCGACCCTGTCCCCGGCTCTCCAGACCTGGCTCACCGATCTCCGCCAGGGCCTCGCCGACGCGGACCGCCTCGCCAGAACGCACATCAGCCCGGAAGACGCCGCGGCGCTGCGGGCGTTGGGGTATGTGGAGTAGGTGGAGTAGGCGGAGGGCGGGGCCATCGCTGGCCGCCGTGGCCGCAAGGAGTGGGGCCGGCTAGTCTAGACGCCCAGCAGCAACCCGACCTCATCGCCCTTTCCAAATTGAGGTCGTCAGGGAACTCCTCTGTGGAGGTAATCCGCGATCCAGGCGGGCAGATGGCCGACGCATTCGCGGAGGATCACCGGCCGCGTGCCCACCTTCGCGAACCGGTCGAAGAGCCGGAAGACCCGGCGGGAGCCGGGGCGTGTCCGGGGGTAGAGATCGAGATACGCTCGATGAAGCTCCGGGAAGAACGGCCCATCCGAGGAGACAGGAGGGTCTTCCGCATGGAGCTGTAGGAGGGCCCGGCGCACGTCGCGCTCCTCACTCTCCATCGCCTCGAAGCGCCGGGCCAGAGCCTCCAGATCCGCCACGGGGGGAGGAGTCTGGAGATCGCCGGCGAGCCGCGGGATCTGCTGCCAGTACTCGGAGGAGAGCAACTCCCACATCGCACCGCCCACCCGGCCCGCTCCCTCGAAACGGCCGATCAGATCGCGCAACCAGCCCGCCGCATGGGCGAAGAGCTCCTTGTCGTCCAGTTTCTCCGGATCGTCGCAGGCCTGTGCCATCTCACGGAAGCTTCCCTCGAAAAACCGGGTGAGCGGAAACAACTGATCCACTCGCTGCCGAAGGCCTTCCGCCACGGGGAGGTCCCGCAGGTCCTGCAGGAGATCCAGCCGCGTGCTCCTCCAACTCGCCTGCGCTTCGCGCTGGCGCAAATCGGCGGACTCCAGGCGCTCGACTGCATCCACCGCATGGAGAAGACCCTCGAGGAGAGCTCGCGCCTGCTGGAAGACCTCCGGGAGCGATGGCCGCTCGACCGGGTGGTCGACGAAGCTCAGATAATCGTCGAGATCGCGCCAGTCGCGTTCGCAGGTCTCGATCTGCTGGCGAAGCTCTCTGAGGTGCGGGAGATCCAGATCGGCCCGGGTCCGCAAGTCGCGGAGAACCCGTTCGGCAATCTCCCGTCCGCGCACTGCGAGATCCTGGGCAGGATCGGTCTCGCCCGGGAGGAACAGATCCGGAAAGGTCTGGAACGCCCACGCCAGCGCCACCGTCTCGTCCTGCCGCCGCCAACGCCCGACCCAGCTCCGCAAGCGGGCATGCAGCATGAGCGAGGGGTTCTCGCGGGCATACGATACGAGCTGCCGCAGACTGGAAGCGCTGATCTTCTCCTCCAGCGCCCTTTCGACCTGCAGCCAGCGCAGCCAGTCCTGGAAGCGAGAACGCATTTCCGGCGGCAGATCGGCGATGCGTGCGACGCGGCGCACGATCTCGCCCAGCCGGCGCAGAGCCTCGGTTTCCCCCCGCTCCCACACGCCCGTGAGAGCCGTCTCCAGCAGGGAATAGGCCTCGTTTCCGAAGGTGGTGAGCACGTCTGGCCAGCCGCGCGCCAACACGTCCGCCAGCGCCGCCGGCCCCGCCGCACTCGCCCGACCCACGGCAAGCCGGCAGGAGAGGCGGCGATGGTCCGCGACCCGCCCCGCGAGCGCCTCGAGCTCCTTCTCGGCCTCGCTCCAATTGCCGTCCGCGATCCACCGCTCGGCGGAGCCGGCCCTTGCCCTCTGGGTCAGCTCCTCGTGGTAGCCGGCAAGCCCGGGGATGGACCGGAGCTCCGCCAGCAGCTCGGCCTCCTCCCGGCAGGTTTCCGGAGACGGTTGACTCTGCAAAAGGCGATCGAGAGCGGAGATCCATTGGCCCCGCCGGCGCTCTTCCTCGCGGTCGATGGCCTCGCGCAGGGCGCCGGGAAGCCCGGCCGGTAGAGACGCGGCGGCATTGCGCCACCGGCGCCACCAGCGCGCCGCCTCTCCGCTCGTCGTCAGCGCCGGTGCAGACACCAAGCCGGCCAGCTCGCGAATGACCCCGCCCGCCTCCGCGAGTCGCTGATAGCTTTCTTCCGCCAGACCCAGCCGGGCCGAATCGAGGAATTTCTCGGGATCCCATCCCCGCAAGGCCTCGTCGAGCCGCAGATGCACCCTGCGTTCCTCGGCTTTGTCGTACAGATGCTGCGCGAGGTCGTGCTCCGGGGTCTCGTCAAGCACACGCCGGGCCGTCTCCAGAGCCTCCTGGCAGGCGGCCTCCCGGCTTTGGAGGGAACCCTCCTCATCCAGGCCGGCCAACGCCTGACGCAGTTCCGCGAGAGCCGCCTGGAATCGAGGCGCCGTGGTGACGAAGCCCTCCGGGAGGAAGCTCGGCGGACCGGCGGGGAGCTCGTCCGGCGGCGAGAATTCTTCGCCCTGCGCCATGGAACGCCAGCTCGCCGCGATCCTCCGCAGCCAGCCGCGCCACTCGTTGAGCCGGGCCGACACGGTGGGGGGGACGCTGTTGGAGTCCAAACCGAGACGCTGGGCCAGACTTTCCAGATCCTCCGCCTCCTCCGCCGCCCGGGCCTCGCCCGCAGCCTCTTGCCCCAGACTCTCGAGCGCGGGCTCGTACCATTCCGGCCGGTCCGCCAGGGACGCGTCGATGCTCGCGGGCTGGAGGCGTTGATATTGGCTCCCGAGCTCCCGCAGCTCCTCAAGGGTCGCCGCCGCGGTCGCCTGCCGCCGGAGGAAATCGAGAGCCCCGGTCACGAGAGCCCCAGACCGCTGCCGAATCTTGTCGTGCCAGGGCCCGGGAATCCGGGAATCGCCCAGATATTGCCGGGCTTTGCCGAGCGATTCCAGCACCACCCGCAGCTCGGCCCAATGCCGCGGCATGTCCGCGGGCCAACGGTCGAGAGCCATCGACACCTCGGCAAAGAGCTCATCTGCCTGATTGGCGGCATCGGCAAGCCGGTCCAGCCCGGGATCGCTCTCTCCACTGTCCTCGAGCCGCTTGATCAGCTCCCACGCCTTCCCCACCTCCCATTGGCGGGAAGCGCCCAGGATCTCGCTGGAAAGCTGGCGGAATCTCTCCCTCCGGAACTCCTGGAGCTCTCTCGTCAACTCCGGCTCCAGCGTAGCGATCGCCGTCACCTGCCGGGCCAGCCTTTCCATGTCTCCGAGGCCGGCTTCGTCCGGAGCGGGACCCGCTCCGGCCAGCGAAATCCGAATCTTCTCCGTTTCCCGGCCGAACCAAACGCGGAGCCCGCGGGCCACCGCCACCGCAAGCTCGGCCAGCAGGGCGGGGCTCTTCTGCAGCTTGTCGAGAAAACCCGGAAGGCGGGAATCCCGCGGGCTGGTGATGCCGTCCCACTCCTTCCGTAGCGCCTCGACGGCGGGATTGCTGCGCTCGGGAACGCGATGTAACACATAGACAGATCCATTTAATGCACGTAACCGCACGTCGCCCAAGCCGACCCGCTTCTGGACGATCGATCCCGGCTTGATGCCGACCACCTCCCGCTGCTCCTCTCCTCTTTCCTGCCAGCGGACTTCGACGAGCCGCGGGACCGTGTCTCCGACCCGGATCGTCGAGACCCCTTCCCCCTGGAGATCGCCGAGATCCAACTCGCCCCCATGCCGCCGGACTCCGAGATCGACCTCTCCCAGATCGGGAAGGATTCCTGTGAGGTCCTCCTCCAACAGATCCACCGGCGCGCCCTCTTCGAGAATCATCCGTCCCGCCAAGCTCCGCGACGCCTTGAAATTCAGCACCCAGGCGACGCGCGTCGATCTGGCCTGTACAGGCAGATGAGGTAGAGCGCGGGCTGCCCAAGCGGCAATTCCGGTCCTCCCCTCTTTGAAGAGAGCCACGAGAGCCGGAGCCAGGGCCTTTTCGATCTCCTCCACGGGGGCATCGTTCAGAGCCAGCCAAGCAACCTTCTCCTCCAGCCGAAGTGCAGGCGAGATCGTTCGGTGGCATTCCTCGATCTCTTTCCAGACTCGGGGAAGTCGCTTATCCGTGCGGAGCCACTCTCTCAGGATCTCGGCGACTTCCGCGGAAAACGTGATGCCGTCCACACCACGCGCCTGCACGAGCGGGCTGAACCAGAGATCGGCCTCCGCTCCTACGTCGAGATGTGGGGCCACCCGAAGACGGAGGGTGCGCAGGAGCTCTGGCTCGATGCGCACTGCCAGGGAGGCGAGCTTTGCCAACTCTGCGGCCTGCGGTTGCCGGCGCTCGATCTCCTCCACCCGCTCGCGGGCACGGCCGAGACGATCGCTCACGGGCTCACCTTGTGACCGCGGCGAATCTGCCGAAAGATGGCTCCGACGGTGGTCGAGCGATCCCAGCAGACGAGGGTCATCTTCCCCTTGAGTTTCCTCGGCCATCTTCGCTCGGGATAGGGAACGAGCGCCACGACGGGACAGGAGGCCTGCGCCAGCCGTTCAGCGAACGCCAGCCACTCGTCTTCGCTGCTTCGATCGGGATCGAGAGTTGGACCGCCAATTGCCAGATCCGTGAGCGCGAGCACCGGCGTCCCCGGATGCGGCGGCCGATAGGCCCCCCACGTCCACGGATTGACACCGGTCCCCCGCAAAGGGTTGTTGCGGAAATGTGCCACGGAGGTCGACTCATCTCCAACGATCCTCCGAAGCTCGTCTAGGAGATGGGCCTGGTCCCGGGCGAACGGCTCCATGCCCTCTCCCAGGTCCACCAGCACCTGGACACCCCGGAAAAGCGAAGGTTGGGGCAGGCGCGGAATTGCCCGGAGTGGCCGGCCCCGTGCGGCGGTGTCGCAGAGCCGAGAAACGTCCACGGGGCCATTCGGGGCGCGCGTCACCACGGCCGCAGTGATCAAGTTCCGCTCCCAGAGTGGCTTGAAGAGAGGCGCAAAGGCGATCGGGCTGCTCGGGGAAGACATGTGCGGACGTTCGAGAGTTGGCCCATCGAGAAGCAGACGCAAAGGCCTGGGTGGCTCCGTGGAGACCGGCTCGATGCGCTGCGGTGCCATCCTGTCCGGCTCTGGCGCGAAAGTCGAAGACTGCAACGAAGGGGGCGGAAGCTCAGGTGCAGGCGGAACCGGCGGAGCGGTGGTCGTTCTCTGCTGCGGAAGCTCTCGGACGTCGAATCCCAGGAGCCGCGCGATCTGTTCGCGCGTCGCGGCGCTTTCCGGCTTCAGCCGGGCCAAAGCACGCGCGAGATCTCCGAGGCTGACCGAGCTCACGCGAATCTCCCCTCCTCATCGCGCTTCCGGAGCACGCTCTGCTCCAGATGCTTCCAGGCTGCGGACTGGGGATCGACCTGAATCTTCAGGGAACGGCAGGCGCGAACTGCGTCCAGGAACTCCGCCGTGCTCGGTGGGCGCTCTCCCAATTCTTCCGCCTGTTGACGGAGCTCCACAATCTTTGCGGAAAGAGCTCGAAATAAATCGAGGTCATCCGAACCCAGGGGCGCTCCGGACTCGCCGAGGTGAAGCCGCGCAATGGTCATGAGGCGCTCTTCGGTGGGCTCCTCGAGACGATGGACGATGCAGCGTCGCAGGAAGGCCTGCGGAAGATCCCGCTCTTCGTTGGTCGTCAAGATGACGAGAAGGGAGCTCAGAGCGTCGTTCTCGAGAGACGATGGGCGTCTGCGAACGATCGCTCCGGTTTCCTCCACCCGGAACTGCAACGATCCGAGAGGCACCAGGAGATTGTTGGGAACGTCCGGGTCTGCCTTGTCGATCTCGTCGAGAAGGAGGACAGCGCCCTCCACCGAACGGCTCGCGTTCTGGTCGGCGAAGGGCTCGGCCGCGGGCGTTCGCGCGGGCCGCTCCGGGGGAGCCCCCCGCCGGATCGCGGAGTCCCGGTCGAAAACCCACCAGAGCACGCCAGGCTCGACGTAGTCGTCGTCATTGAGCGGCCGGTCCTTGGGACTGCGGACCTGGGCATCCCCCAGCCGGCGGACGGCGTCGAATCTCCAGAGCAGCTCTTGAGCCTGTGTCCGCGCCGTGCAGACGTGCTCGTAATAGCGCCACCCCAGACGCCGGGCCACGTAGGCGGCGAACGACGACTTGCCGGTTCCCGGCTTGCCCCGCAGCAGAAGCGGCCTTCCGGTTGCGAGAGCCACTTCGGTGGCCAGCCGGAGGGGAGCATCATGAACGTAGACCCGGCCGTCCCGTGGGTCCGGGGAGTCTAGAGTCACCCCGGCCGCCGCCGGAGGTATCTCCTCCGGGCTGAGATCGATGAGGGAGGTGTACCGGAGTTCCGGCGCTTCGTTCTCCATGATCTGTCATCTCTCCATTCAAGAATCGTGCAACCCTGCCCGACTTCTCAATGTGAGCACCGTTGCCAAAGCTTGGTCCTCCTCGTCCTCCTTCAGCTCGGGAAGAACCAGAGCAAGGCACGGGAGACCGAGAGCAGCTCTGTCGGGAAGGGAAGGACCGGACAGCAAAACGAATGTGGCTGCAGGAAAGCGATGGCGGAGCAATGAAATGGCCTCCCGCTGCACAGCCTGCTCGGGGACCAGCAGAAACACCGGCATTTGCTTGCGCATGGCCATCTGCAGGAGCCTCTCCCTCCTCGGCTCGGGGTAGCTCTGCCCTTCATCTGGCCCCAGGAATCTCAGACGACAAGCCGACTCGAAAGCATCGAGCACCTCCTTGAGGCTCTCCTCGCCGAAGACTCCCGAAATCTTGACGATCGGAATGTCCTGCGCGCTGCAAGTCGCACGGCGGACGTAGCAGGTTCCTGTGTCCTGCGATTGCGTGTTGATCGCGAGAAGCCGCTCCGCCTCTGCGCAACGGGTAGCGGGGAGGATGTGCCGCGCCGCTTCCTCCCGGACCCAGAGGGGCTCCAAAAGTCTCCCGAGAACCGCACGGCTCGGGCTCCCCGGGTGCATCCCGCTGAGCACCTCACGCACTGCCGGCTCGATCTCATCGAGATGGCGATGCAGCAGGTGATGAGCGATGGCCACGGCAAAATCGCAGAAGCCCTGCCAGTCCCCGACTTCGATTTGAAGGAGCTCGGCGGCGCGCTCGAGCGCGGACTGGCGGACATCCTTGAGACAACCGGCGACCTGCTCGACCCAGTCCCGAAGACCCGGATCGTCTTGATCGGCCGAGAGCTCCAGGAACTGCTCTGCGATCCTCTCGACCAGGACGTCAACGGTCTGTGTGCCCGCCTTGATCCACTCGATCTCGCTGACCTCGATCGTCTTCAGGTATCCCTGCCGCAGCTCCTCGCAGGAGACGTTCCCCAGGAGGACAGGGATCAGCCGCAGGTGGGGATGGAGAGCCTTGCGCCAAGTCAGGATGGTGGATTCCTTCCGGACCCAGTCCGAATCGACGGCATCCCGAGAAAAGAGCAGGACCGCTCCATGGCAGCAGCCAATCCAGTAGTCGAGCCGCGCCCGCCACCGCTCTCCCGGCCGGATCTCCTTGTCGACCCGAGGTGTCAAGCCCATCTCTTTGAGCTTGACGACCAGCTTGTCGCGCACAGACTCCGCAAAGGGGTCCTTGGCACTGTGGCTGACGAAGATCTCCGTCATGGCTCCAATCGATTCGGTCGGCTCCAGCGGCGACGCCGCAGATCTGTTGAGAGCTTCAGACTCCCTTGATTATGCCAGATCCGCAGCCCCGCCTTGCCTCCCCTCCTCCCTTCCCAAATGAGGTCGGGCCTTCGGCCCATTCACTTGAATGCCGGCGAGACGCCGGCGCTCCCAGGGGGCGCGCGCCGGCACCTCTTGGGGCAGGCGGCGGCCGACGATGGCTTCTGGCACAAGAGCCCCACCCTGCACTATCCTCCGCCCCCATGCTTCCCTGGCTCCTCCAAACCCTCCGCCGCGCCGCCTGGGCGCCGATTCTGGTGTTCAGCCTTCACGTGGTCGCGTCCCGCGTGCTCGGCCTCTACCGGATCTGGCCTCCCACGGACATCCCGATGCACTTCCTCGGTGGCATGGCCATCGCCTTCTTCTTTGGTACCGCGTACCGCACGGCCGGGGAGAGAGATCTCCTGGGGCGGCCGGCGGCCGTTCTCGGCGGGGTGACGGTGTTCGCTCTCACCTGCTCGGCCACGGTGTTCTGGGAATTCGCGGAGTTTCTCTCGGACCGCTATCTCGGGTCTCACATGCAGAGTGGGCTCGAGGACACTCTGGGGGACATGCTGGTCGGCATTCTGGGCGGGGTGGCGTTTCTCCTGTTGTTCTCCCGGAGGGCCTTGATGCGTCGAGCTGCCGGCAGGGCGCCGCAGACCACAAACGTGCCGTAGAGACGCCCCAGTAGGATGGCAAGCCCCCTGCCGTGACCACGATGGCCGGGGCGTCTCCCCACGGCGGGCCGGTCCATCACAACCGGTGCCGCGGGCGTGGATTTCGGCAGCGGATGGCTTTCATGTTTCCGCGGCGTGCTGCCGGCGCCGGTGGGTGCCGGAGCCATGAGACGCCCCGGCCGTCGTGGTCACGGCAGGGACGTACCATCCGACTGGGGCGTCTCTACGGACCCGTCGTGGGGCCTGAGACATTTATACGTTCCGCGTGGCGATCGCCGGTGGTACCGCGGCGGCCCGCAAGGCCGGCCCCAGGGCGGAGCCGAATCCTACGAGCCAGAGGGCCACCACTCCGGCGGCGAGCATGCCGAGGTCGAGGCGGGTGCCTTGAATCCAGGTGACCAGGCCGTAGTTCAGGGCGTAGGCCAGGGCGAGACCCAGGACGGCCCCGGAGCTGACGATCAGCCAGTTTTCCAGCAGGAAATGGCGCACGATGGCTCCACGGGTCGCTCCCAGGGCGCGGCGGGTTCCGATCTGGCGGGTTCTTTCGGTGACGGAGAAGGAGGTCAGGCCGACGATCCCCAGCGCGGTCACCAGGAAGAGCAGGAACATCACGGCGTTCAAGGAGGCCACCAGGAGACGGTCTTCGGAATGGAACCTCTTGCGGACCTCTTCGATGGTGCGCACGCGCAGGTTGCGGCCGTCGCTCACCTTCAAGAGGGCCTTTTCGAGGTCGGCCGCGACGGCGTCGCGCTGGCCGGGCTGGGTGCGGACGAGGTAGGCGGGGCCGGCCGCGAGCGGGAGGACGAGGAGCCGCTCGTCGATCTCCCCTCCCGCCGGCTTGAAGTACTTGTCGATCACTCCCACGATGGTGTAGCGGCCCGGCGCATCCGGCAGCTCCAGGACCTTGCCCACGGCGTCACCTTGCGGAAAGACGGCATCGGCCAGGGCTTGCGAGATGAGCACCGGCCCCTGGAACTCGGGGAAGCGGGAGGGTTGATGCCGCGCCGCCTCGAAGTCGTCCCAGGTGAAATCACGCCCCTGGGCGATGCCGACGCCCAGGGTGCTCACGAAGCCGGGATCGGCCAGGGCGACCTGGGTGGCCTGCCCCTGGTCTTGCGCTCCGACGCGCCGCACCGGCATGACCATGGAATTGAATCCCCAGGGGAGCAGGGACTCCTGGCTCGCCGCGCGGACGCCCGGCAGCGCCGCGAGCGCCCGCAGATCGTCGGCCACCAGTTGCCGGGCGCGCTCGGGGTCCTGGAGCTCGTCGGCAAAGGGTGTGCTGACGACGGAGACGAGGTTGTCCTCGTCGAAGCCCGAGGGACGGGTCATTTCGGCGCGGGCGTCGAGGATCAAGCCCACGGAATTGGCGACGATCGCCAGGGTCAACGCGACCTCCAGGGCGATCAGGAGGAAACGCGCCCGGTGGCGCATCATGGCGCGGAAGATCGGTCCGATGTCCATGGCGTGGTTCCTTTATTGGTTCTTCAGGTGGCGGGCGGGCGCGATGGCACAGATCCGCCACGAAGGATAAATGCCGGCGATGGCTCCGGCGGCCAGGGCGAAACCGAGAGCGGCGAGTGTCATTTGCGGATCGAGCGTGAAAAAGGATTCCTCGACGCCGGCGGCGCCACCAGGTTGATACATGCGGTTGACGAGGGCGAGCACGCCCAGGGAGAGCAGGAGCCCCAGGGCGCCGCCGAGGAGGGCCACCAGCTCGCACTCCACCAGGTGCTGGGCGAAGATCGCCGCGCGGCTCGCGCCGAGCGCACGGCGCACTCCCACCACGGACGAACGCGCGAGGAATTTCCCCAGGAAGAGACCGATCAGATTGAGCGCCGCGATGATCAGAAAAAGGAACGAGATCGCCGCCAGCGCCTTGGCCTGCCGCGGTACCACCTCCCACTCTTCCATCAGCCCGACGACGGTCGAGAGGCGGTTGTTGAGCGGCTTGGGAAAGCGGCCGAGCTTCTTCTGCTCGCGGGCGTAGTTGTCGAGAAACTCGTGATAGGCGGCCACCTGCGCGGGCCCGTCCAGCTCGACCCACATCTGCAGCCAGATCATCTCGTTGCTCGCGAGCGTTTCCATCAGGCTGCCGGTCTCGCTGCGCCAGGAGGTCCGGCTGCCCGTGGGCTCGAGGCCCATCGCCCGGAAGTGCTCCATCGGGAGGTACACCTGCTCGGGCTCTTCGTAGGCGTTGCCGATCATGTCGTAGTAGCGGACCTTCGGCCGCCAGGGCTCGAGGACTCCGACGATCTTGAAATCGCGGTCATTCAGCCGCAGCGTCCGTCCCACGCTGTTCTTGCCGCCGAACAGGCGGTTGTTCAGCTCAGCGCCGATGACGGCCACGGCTTCCGGCTTCGCATCGGCCGTGCGGTCCCATCCCGCGCCATATTGAAAAGGGGCCTCGAACATCGGGAAGAAATCCGCGCTGGTCATCCGCAACGCTTCCTGGAAGGGGCGCTGGCCGGCGGTCTCTGGCCGCACCGTGGCAACAGACGGAAAGTGCGCGGTCTGCCGCACCGGGACGTTGCTCGCGCCGAGCAGGCGGTGCATGTCCTGCCAGGTGAGCTGGGGCGGCGGATTGCCACTTTCGTCGTACGGCTCGGGGCCGCCCCAGGCATCCAGGCGCACGGCATACAGGCGGTCGCTCTTGCCGGGGACCGGGTCCGCGGCGAGCACGTGCCAGATGGTCACGAAGCTGGTCGAGACGCCGACTCCCAGCGCCACGCCCGCGATGATCAATCCCGACAGGACCGGGTGGCGCAGCAGGCTCTTCCAGGCCAGACGGAGGTTGTAGAGCAACATGATCGTTTCTCCTCAGGCCCGCGCCACGGCGGCCACCGGAGCGATCCGGTTGAGCGGCATGGGGGCGATGCGCTCCATGTCCACCATCCGGCCGTCGGCGATGTGGAGCTGCCGGTGGGCACGCGCGGCGTGCTCGGGGTTGTGGGTGACCATGATGATGCTGGTCCCCGCTTCGTTGATCTGTTCCAGCAGCTCCATGATCTCCCGCGCCATGCCGGAGTCGAGGTTGCCGGTGGGCTCGTCGGCCAGGATCAGCTTGGGATCGCCGGCCAGCACGCGGGCGATGGCGACGCGCTGCTGCTGGCCGCCGGAGAGCTGCGACGGCAGGTGGCGCAGGCGCGAGGAGAGCCCGACCATGCCGACCGCCCGCTCGATCCGCTCTTTCCTCTCCTTCGCGGGGAGGCCACGGTAGCGCAGCGGCACGTCCACGTTGTCGGCCACGTCGAGATCGGGGATCAGGTTGAAGCTCTGGAAGATGAACCCGATCTTTTCATTGCGGATGCGTGACATCTGCCGGTCGGTGAGGCGGCTGACGTCCAGGCCGTCGAGCTTGTAGGTGCCCTGCTCGAAACCGTCGAGCAGGCCGGCGACGTTCAGGAAGGTCGTCTTGCCGGAGCCGGACGGGCCGGTGATGGTGACGAATTCCGCTTCGTCCACGGTCAAGGTGAAATCGCGCAGCGCCCGGGTCTCGACCAGGCCCGTGCGATAGATCTTGGTGACGTTGTGCATCTCGAGCATGGGATTTCCTTTCTATTGACGGACCAGAACCGTCTTGGCGCCGTTGAAGAGAGTCAGGTCGGAGAGGACGATGCGCTCCCCCGCTTCGAGCCCCTCCAGGATCTCCACCTCGCCGACGCTCGCCGCGCCGGTGCGGATCTGCCGCAAGGTGGCGAGGCCGTCGGCGAGGACGTAGACCTGCCGGCCGCCGCCGCTGTCCAGGAAGGGACCGCGCGGCGCCTTGAGGACGTTGGGCTTGTGCTCCAGCACGAGGCGGACGGAGACGCGCTGGCTCTGCCGCAGGCCGTCCGGGACCTCGCCGGCGAAGTGGACGGTGCCGAGCACCTGGCTGTTGCTGACCTCGGGGGAGACGGCGGTGAGCGTGCCCTTCCACGTCTTGCCGCCCAGCTCGATGACCGCGGGGAGGCCCGGGGCCACGTCGTCCGCGTAGGAGTCGGGGATGCGCACCTCGATCTCGTACTCGGAGAGGTCGACCACGGTGAGGAGCGGCGCGTTCGGCTGCACCGCGTCGCGGTCCTGGACCTCCACGTTGGCCACGAGGCCGTCGAACGGAGAGGCGATGGTCAGCTCGCGGACGCGGCGCTCCAGCTCGGCGACCACCAGGCGCTGGCGCTCCACCTGGCGCGCGCGGTCGGCGGTCTCGAAATCGAGCGATTCGCGCTGCAGCGTCCCACCCTCCTCGACCTGCCGCAGCTCGACCTCGGCCAAACGGACGGCGTCGCGGTCGCGGTCGAGCTCGACCTGATTGACCAGGCCGTCGGCCATCAGCTTTTCCGTCCGCTCGAGCTCACGGCGGGCGGCGTCGAGCTGCACGCGGCGCAGCTCCAGCGTCCGCTCGTTGGTGGTGTTGCTCTGCCGCGCGCCGATCCGCGAGCGCGACAGCTCGGATTCGAGCGATTCGAGCCGCGAGCGCTCCTGGGCGAGCTGGCTGTCGAGCTCGGGGCTCTCGATCCGCGCCAGCACCTGGCCGCGGTGGACGCTCTCCCCCGCCTTGACGTGCAGCCCGGCGATCCCCTGGGCCGGGCTGAAGAGGCGCGGATGGTTGGCGGCGACGACCCGCCCCTCGGCGGCCACGTCGCGTTCCAGGTCACCGCGGGTCACCGTGGCGAGCCGCAGGCGGGACAGGTCGATCGACTGCTCCGCGCTCGACCAGCGGCGCAGCGACGGCCAGAGCGGGATGAGGCAGAGAAGCAACAGCGCCGCCGCGCCCAGGAGGATCCTGGTCCGCCGGGACAACCCCGGCCCGCGGGCGACGATCTGGTCCATCGATTGGGTCTCTTGAATCATGGTGGTCTCCTCGGACGCCTCTTCCAGAGAGCAACGGATGTGCCATGCGGGGCCATGGGCGGCAAGGTCAAGAGAAACAACAGGTTACGTGGAGGGAGCGGGTGTCCGCGGGCGGTGTCCGCGGACAGGTGTCCGGGCGGACGGGGCGGACAGGTGTCCGGGGCTTCCCCCTCCCGCCCCCTCCCCGACCCTCCCCCGCGCAGCGGGAGAGGGCGCCCCCGCCCACCCTGAAGTAAGCCGGCGCCTGTCTTTGTCTTTGGGGTAACTCCGGGCGGGTGGGTGGTGCCCCTCTCCCGCTACGCGGGGGAGGGGACAGGGGAGGGGGCGGGCGGCGGAAGCCCGCGGCACCCGCCCATCTCCCGGAGACCCGCCTCTTTCCGCTGTATCATCAGGACCGGTCTCGCATACGGCGGGCCGATCAGGAGCCGGCCTCATCCATGCGTGACCTCTCATCCTTCCTGAAGAGCCTGGCCCTCTGCGTCACGCTTCTCGGCATTGCCTCCAACGCACAAGCCGCCCCGCGACCACCCGGCGGGCTCCCCCCGGTCGTCATCGTTCCCGGTGCGCCGGGCACCGAGTTGGTGGACCGCGACACCGGCAAGCGCCTGTGGCCGAACGCCTGGCTGATGGTGTATCCATGGGACGGCAACAAACGGCTCGCGCTCTCCCTCGACGATCCGGAGGGCTCGACGGTCGTCGCGGGCCCGCTGCTCCGCGAGGTGCATGTCTTCGGGATGAAGTTCCGCCTCGGCACCTACGACGGGCTGGAAGAGGGGCTCCGCGCGATGGGCTATCGCGCCGGCGACCTGCGGTCGCCCGCCGGGGAGGGCGAGTACTACTTCTTTCTGTACGACTGGCGGCAGAGCGTCGAGACCAGCGGCCGCCGGCTCTCCCGCGAGCTCACCGAGCTCTACCGCCGCATGCCGCCGGGCACACCGCCCGCGGTGGTGCTCGGCCATTCCCTCGGCGGGCTCGTCTCCCGCTACGCGCTCATGTATGGCGACACGCCTCTCGGCACGTCGGGCCCGCTGCCGGCGGTGACCTGGGCCGGCGCCCCCTACATCGGCACGCTCTTCCTCGTCGCGACGCCGAACGAGGGGACGTTCACGGCGCTCATGAGCCTGGAGGAGGGAATCGCCTACAGTCTCGGCCACGGCGCCTTCTCGCCAGCCACGCTGTTCACCTTCCGCTCGGCCTTCGACATGCTACCGTCTCGCATCGAGCCCCTGGTCGACGGCGATGGCAAGGCCCTCCCCTACCGCCTCGACGAGGCCGCGGACTGGGAGCGCCTCCGCTGGTCGGTGCTCGGCCGGCGCGGCACCTCCGCGCCTGCCCGGGCGAAGCTCCGCGCGTATCTGGAGCGGGAGCTTGCGCGGCACAAGCGCCTGACCGCGGCGCTCGCCCAGGTCGCGGACACCCCGAACCCCGCCACCCTCCACGCCGTCGGCAGCCTGACGCAGACCGTTCAGCGCACGGCGCTCGTCTTGAACCAGGACGGGCGGATCAAGGTCCGCTTCGAACCACCGGCCGCCAAACGCGAGACCCTGATGCCTCTCCTCTTCGAGCCGGGCGACTCGATGATCCCGGACCGTTCGCTCACCGCCGAGGGCTCCGACCACGATCCGGACGGCAGCCTCTTCTTCCGTTCCATCGTCCGCTCGGCCCTCCCGCATCAGGACCTGCTCTCGAGCCCCGAGATGCTCCTGGCTCTCGGCGTGGCCATTCAGGAGGCGCGGAGCGCCGGGACGCTGGCCAAGTAGTCTGGCCCCCCTCCCCTACCCTCCCCCGCGGAGCGGGCGCCAGGCCCTCTGACCCAGGGCTCCCCTCATCCTTTTTGTGCAGCTACACGGACCGCTTGTGCGGAAAGCGGATCCGCATGTGCAAGCGAGCGATGTGATTGTGCGAATCGAGTCTCCAATCCATACCGCGGAGCTCTGATTGTGCGGATTGCATCTCCAATTTGTGCCTCTCCTTGACGCCATTGTGCGGTATCGCTTCTTGGTTGTGCGGCAAAAGTACCTGCAGGCGCCAAGCCGAGCCTCGCACACTGAGGCGGGCGGCCTGTTTGCACAGTCTGCCGTTTTTTTTGTGCGAGCAGAAGCCTCCAATGTGCATGCGCTCTGCTCCATTGTGCGAAGAGCCGCCGCGCCCTCTCTCCTCGAAGCTCGAATTGTGCGAAGTCCTTCCCCCTTTGTGCGGATAGGAGGCGCGTCCACACAGAGAGGCCGCGGCGTTGTGCGGGCAAAGTAAGGCCGGCTCCTCGTCGAGCCCTGAGGCTCGCAGGCCGCCGCGGCGAGGGCGGCCCGCGCCCCCACCCCGGATTGAAATCCGGGGCACCGCATGTCCCGAATCCCCCCGCCCCCCCGCATCTCTCCATAGGGCCGAACCGCCAGGGCGCGTCCATATTTCCGGACGGCTCGCTTCAACGCGCTGGATGCGCCGCGCGGCCAGCGCCCCGTCAACCCGTGGAGGATCGCGCCGTGCTCACCTTGCGCCCCTGGAACCGGTCTTGCTCTTCCAGCTCACCAACCGCGGTACCCGGATCGGAGGTCCGCTCATGACGACGCGCGGTCTCGCCTCATTCCTTCTCCTCCTCGGCCTCTCGCTCCCTCCCGCCATAGCCTCGGCCGGTACGCTCACCGGGGTGGTCACCGATTTCGACGGCCGGCCGGTGGCGGGGGTTCCGTTGTGGGCCGTGTTCTCGTTCGATCAGGAGGAGCAGGGGGAGGATCTGCCGCCCTCGGCGTTCAGCGGGGCGGACGGCTCGTTCGCCATCCCCGGGGTGCCGGCGGGCGAGATCGTGCTGCATGCCTGCGGAGAGGAGACGGTGTACACCTACACCACCGTGCGGTCGCTGCAGGAGCCGGTCCATCTGAAGGTGGAGCACGGAGTGCGGCTGCGCGGCCGGATCGCGGAGCCGGACGGCATGCCCATTTCCGGCGCCCGGGTACTCGCCCGCGAGCTTCCCTGGGTCGCTTGCGACCACTGCGTTTTCGACACTCCCAGGCCCCCCTGCCCGGAGGCCGACTGGGCCACCTCGGACGACGACGGCCGGTTCGCGTTCGGGCCTCTCGCACCGGGCCAGTACCGCATCGAGCCGTACGCCGACGGCTTCACCGGGAACGACGCCCCGGTCGTCCGGCTGCAGGAGGGGGAGGAGCCGAAGGATCTGGACGTCCGGCTGAAGAGCGACGGGAGCCTGATGGGGCGGGTGACCGACGTGGCAGGAAAGCCCATCTACTCCACGGTGAGATGCACCCCCGAGGGCGGTGAGACCGATGCGGTCCTCACCAACATGGACGGCTGGTTCCGCTTCTTCGCCGGGGACAGGCCCGTCACCTTTCAAATCGAAGTCGAGAATTACGAGCCCCTCCAGCAGACGGTGGAGCACGCCGCGGCCATGGCACCGGTCCATCTCACACTGGTCCGCGATACGAGCTGGAAGACGCTGCGTGGGCGGGTGACCGGCCCCGGTGGCGCACCGGTCGAGGGCGCGTGGATCTCCACCCCGGGGGGAGACTTCCGGACCGTCTCCGCGGCGGACGGCTCGTTCGAGGTCACGCTTCCCATGGAGGAGTTTCACTACCTCTTCGTCGAAAAGCCGGGCTTCGCCACGGAATGGCTGTCGATCTACCCGGACCGCCCGCCGCGCGGCCCTCTCCAGGTCCTCCTCCAACCCGGCGCCACCGTCAACGGCACCGTACACGGCGTCACGCCCGGCGACCGCAGCCTCGAGACCCGCGTCTCGCTCGAAAACGCAGACGGGGACCCGGCTCTGCGGGCTCCCCTCCAGGCCGACGACACGTTCCGGTTCGACAACGTGCCGCCGGGGGAATGGGAGCTCACCCTCTCGACGGCCTCTCGCGAGATGGAGCGGCGGCTCGTGCTGAAGCCGGGAGAGGCCGTCGCGGTCGAGCTCTCGCTGCCGCGCACGGGCCGGGTCTCCGGCAAAGTGCTGGACGCCGTGGGCCGGCCGGTGGCCGGCGCGGAGATCGCCGCCTCGGTCGCGGGCTCGGTGGTCAGCGGCCTGACGCGGTCCGACGGACGGTTCACGCTCCGCGTCCCGCAAGGCGGCGTGCACCTCGCCGTGAGCCATCCGGAATTCCTGGATCAGCAGGTGGAGGTTCAGGCGGCCCACCGGCAGGCCCTGATGATCCATCTGGAACGGGCGACCTTGATGACCGGCCATCTGGCCGGTTGCTCGCCGGGCCAGAACCCCGAGCTCGTGGCCATCCTGGACGAGCCCACCCGCACCATCACCTCCATCGGCTGGATCGAGGACTGCCAATACAAGATCGGCCTGGAGCCAGGGGTCTGGACGTTCCAGGCCATCCGCTATGGCGCGGCCGGCACCTCGCACACCGTCCGCTGGGCTCCTCTGGAGATCGAACGCGGAGTTACGGAGAAGGAGCTGGACCTCGATCTCGCCTTGGCGGAGGTGGTGCCGTGAGACCGCGCCGGCTGATCCTCTGCTTGCTCCTTCTCACGCACGAGGAGACCCCATGACCGGACACCTGCTGGCACCGCTGCTCCTGCTTCTCCTCGCCGGTACGGAGGGGGGTGTGACGCTCACCGGCCGGGTGACCGATCCGGAGGGGAGGCCGATGGAGGGCGTCGCGATCTGGGCTCACACCCGGCTGACGGACCCCATGGCCGTGCTCCCTCCGGATGCCCGGACCGGGCCGGACGGCACCTTCGAGGTCCCCGGGTTGCCTCCCGGCCGCCTGAGCCTGCACGTGATCGAGACGGGGTTCTTCACCGAGCCCTTGACCGTCTGCCGCCCCGGGGAACCGGTACAGGTGACGCTGCGTCCCAACGGCGGCGGGCGGCCCCTGGGGCCGGACGGGCGGCCGGTGGCGGGTGCGGGTCTCTACCCGGCCGTCGTTCCTGCTTGTGACGAGGCCGGGAGGCCCTGCGCGGACTGCCGGCATTCCATCTTCGGGCAGGTCATCGATACCGCCGGAGCGCCCATCGAGCACGGCCGCCTGGTGCTCCTCACCCCGGACGCGGTCGAGCACAGCTCCAGAAGCTTCAAGGACGGCATCTTTTCCTTCGACCGCCTCCCCCCGGGGGCGTTCCGGCTCACTCTCGAAGCCGCCGGCTACGCGCCCCTTCATCGCGAGATCGAGCCCTTTCGGGGAGAGATGCGGCTCGTCGCCGTCCTCGCGCAGGACGAAACCTGCGACTGCCTGCCCCTGCCGCTGCGCGGGCACGTCCTCGAACCGGACGGCGCGCCGTTGGAGGGAGCCTGGGTGAGCGCCGACAACACCGGAGGCGTCCTCACCGCGGCCGACGGGTCGTTCGAGCTGCACCCCCCCTCGCGCGAGCCCACCACGGTCCGCGCCCACCTCGATGGATTCTTCGAGCGCGCGATCCCGGTCGATCCCGCGAAGGAACGGGTCG
>Ga0062379_10000004_pt1 | contig 33938 bp, 27 predicted proteins | sample DOMMetBare2Fresh_2_FD_59484 | JGI IMG/M metagenome (GOLD analysis project Ga0062379, IMG submission 59484) | Wetland sediment microbial communities from St. Louis River estuary, USA, under dissolved organic matter induced mercury methylation -... | ecosystem: Environmental > Aquatic >...
GCTCCCGGTGCCGGAAGGGCCGGACCTGATCATCGGCGGCCACGATCACGAGCACATGGCGATCCAGGTGGGAGACCGGTGGGTGCTCAAGGCCGATGCCGATGCGCGCACCGCGACCATCGCCCGGCTGACCCTGGGCGCCGGCGGCAAGCTCGAGGTTGAGCATGAATTCCGCCGCCTCGCCGGCGACTCTCCGCGCCCCGACCCGGCCGTGCAGGCGCTGGTCGATACCTGGCAGGCGAAGCACGAGGCGATGTTCTGCGACCGGCAGAAGGAGGCCGCCGACTGCCTGAAGAAGGTCTACGGGCATGCGCAGGTCCCCCTGGTCGCAGAGGAGAACAAGATCCGCGGCGCGGAGACGAACCTGGGCGACTGGATCGCCGACCGCATGGTCGAGACGTTCGCCGGTTGCGGCGCCCAGGCCGCGTTCATCAACTCGGGATCGCTGCGGCTGAACCAGGACCTGGTGCCCGGGCCGGTCACCCGGCGGCAGGTCGAGGAGCTGTTCGCCTACGAGACGCCGCTCTACCTCCTGAAGATCGACGGCGCCACCTTGAAACAGGTGGCGGAGCAGGCGGCCCGCGGCTGGCCCGGCAGCGGGAGCTGGCTGCAGATCTCCGGTTTCGCCTATGTCCACGACCAGCCGGGGCGGACCGCCCGCCAGGTGACGCTCCTGACGCCCACGGGCGCGCGGCCGGTCGAGGATGGCGAGACGGTCCTGGTGGTCACCGGCGACTACCTGATCAATCCCGACATCGGGGACCAGGACGGCTACCTGATGCTCGACCGTTCGCAGGTGGTGGCGGGCTGCGCCGCGAACGGCAAGGACCTCAAGAAGATCGTCGAAGCCGCGCTCGCCGCCGCGGAGCCGCGGGGGATCGCGCCGCAGGCCGAGGGGCGGATCTGCCAGCCCGGCCAGGGTGAAGGGGCCCGGACGTGCCTGGCGGCGGGGGAGAGGGAATGACCTCGTTTCTGGTCCGCTCCCGCCTCGAGCTCGTGGTAAGCCGGCCGGTTCAGGCGGCTCTGTCGATCCCCGCGCTGGAGCAACGGGACGAGAAGCTCCTCAGCAAGGACCTGCTCTCTGCGGAAGTGGCCACCGAAAGCGGGAAGTTCTCCATCGACCAGCACCTCGCGTTTCTCACGGAGCGCGGGGAGATTCCGGACGACCGGCCGCTGCTGGTCCTCGGCATGCGCAACAATCTGGTCAACCCGCGGGCGATGGTCATCACGCGCGGCCGGGCCTGGGCGGTGGAGCCGGAGGTGCCGGAAGCGAGCGCGCGACCATACTTCGGGATCCGTTGGCAGAGCGGAGCCTTCTCCATGGACACCGCCCTGGGCACCGGCCATCCTCCCGAGACCGAGGAGGGGTTCTTCTGCTCCGGCATCCCCGTGCTCTGGGACGAGATGGCCGGGGACGAGCTGTTTCGCCTCATGCTCACGGAGACCGCGGACCCCTCGCACCTCTTCGATCTGCCGCGCGGCAAGCACCCGCAGGCCAGTCCGCAGAGCCGCGCCACCTGGCAGAGCCTCCACGAGACCTTCCTGGCCCACGTGGCCAGCGGCCGGGAGCAAGCCGCCGACGCGCTCCAGGCCACCCTCCGGTCGCTGTCGCAGCCTCTGTCCCGCTGCGACACGTACCTGCATTCGATCCTGGGGGTGGGCGAAGCGGGCCAACTGGTCAACGTCGCCGGCCACGGACTCCTGGAGGATCTGGGCCGGGCGGCGGCCCGGCTCGGCTGCCGGCGGGCCATCTGTGTCGAAAACTCCGGCTCCGTCATGCCGACGTTCTATCCGGAAGGCTCCCGGGGACCCACCATCCCTCTGCTGCGGGCCCCCAACTTCCGCCCCAACGGCCGGGCGGTCCTGGTCCTTCAGCTCACGGCGGCGAGCTTCGAGGCGCTCACAGGTCAGGGCTGATCTTCTCGAACGATTTATCTCCCCGCATCCGCAGCCGGAGAGAGCTCATGAACGCCTCGATCAGGCGGACCACGTCCTCCCAGAGGAGAATCTTTTCCCCGGGCGCCGTACCGGCGAAGACACTCCCGGGGGCGGCCTCTTCGATGCGGGTCCGTTCAGCGGCCAGCGCCCGGCGTTTGGTCTCGCGAACGTAGGCGTCGAGCGCCGCCCGCGCCGCTCCCAGGACTCCCATCGGAATCCCGCCGCGCCCGGCATCCGATGGGTAGTGAACCCGGATCCAGCGGTCCTCACTCAAGGGATGGGGAGGAGCGGCGGCGGGACGCGGACCACGGGAAGCCGTCGGGCCGGAGACCGGCTCCACGGCGAAAGCATAGACGTCTCGGAGGCTCTTCACCGCCTGCTGCGCGACCTTCACCCCGGTCCTGCCCGTGAGAGGACCGCCGCCGAGCCGAATCTCCCGGCAATGGAACAGGTCACCGAGCAAGGCGATGGCATCGGCGAGCTGCCGGCCGGCGATGCGGGCACACCGGAGCGCGACTTTCTCGGCGCTTCGGCCCGTCGCCTGCGCCGCCTTTCTGAGCTGATCGATCCGCACGTCCGCCACATCCTGGAGCCGCTTTTTCGAGGGGAAGTAGAGGTCGACCGGCTCAATTCCGTTCTTGACGTCCTCCGGCGAATCCACCAGCCCCATGAACCGCTGAAAGATCAGCTCCTGCGCGATGCGCAACTTCATGCCGGGCGGGCAATCCGAGATGAAGTAGCCGATCTCCCGGGAATCCATCGGCGGCGTGTTGGCGGGAACCCGCCAGCCGAACGCTTCCGCAATGGCAGGAAGCGTCTTTTTCGAGAAGTGCCGGTTGAGGAGCCCTTCCGGAAAACCCTTTTCCGCGAGCTTCTCGGACGGCATCGTGGACGGTATCTTGCGCAAGCTGCCCAGGTTGACGACGACCTTGCCCACCTCGGCCAGGAGCTCCACCTGGCGTCCATCGACATAGATCCCACAGGCCGTTCCCGTACCCGCCTTGAGGATGACGGAAACGCCCTGGGCGGTGGATCGTTCACCACCCACGAGATGTTCGGTCGCCTTGATGTCGGCATCGCCATCGTTCAGCAGAGTGACAATCGGACGGCTCTGCCTTTCCTTTTGCGGCTCCCGCGCCTTCTGATAGGCCGCGGCGAAGGCCTCGGCAAGCTTGAGCTTGCGGAGGTCATTCGGGCCTCGTTCGTTGAAGCCTTCGAACTTGCCCAGGATTCCAGAGTTGGCCTTGACCGCAGAATCGCGTACAGCACCCGGCCAGGCGATCCCGATGGCCACGACGCCATCGCGCAGCCATTCCGGACGCTTGGCCTTGATCAGCTTGAAGACGCGATCCGCAAGCCCTGCTGCGCCGGAATACCGCTTCGAGGTGTCGGTCGGGAATTCCAACACCTCACCGCCGCGCGGGCTCACTTCCAGGCCGAGCCGTATGTTCCCGGGCGACGCAGGCTCGGGAACCTCGGTGACCTCGGCGCGGCCGCACTTGATCCCGGTGGCGCCGATGTCGATGCCCAGAAGGTAGCTGGCCGGCCGGATACAGCCTTGCGGGAACACCCGCGCGTCGGCCAGCACGCCTTCGAGAGCCTCCGTCACCTCGACGCGGCAAAGCTCGGAGCGATATTGCATGAGGTAGTCGAGGATGGGATCGCGGCCATTCTCCCGCATCGCCTGATCGATCCACTCCTTCCAGGATTCCCGCACCTCTTCAGAGAAGAAGTCGATCTCGACTCTCCTGGGGGCGAGCGTCACCAGGAGATTGTTGACCATGGCGGCTACGTAGCGCGCAATCAGCCATTTGGCGCGCCGGCCGTTCTCGGCGCCGGCGGACGCGATGTCTTCGTGTTGCCGTGGCAGGAAGATGATCAAGGGGTTGTCGACGAAGGGGGCTTTCACTTCGGTCGGCAGATCCCGCGGCCGCAGCTTCAAGAGGCTGAAAGACCCGGGACGAACCCGGTGGAGCTCCCGCAGAACATGGCCCACCAGGGGAACCGGGAAGTATCCGATCTCGAAAGCGTCATGCATTCGCGGGAGCTCATCCCCCTCGACTCTCTCGAGCTCGCGAACGTATTTGAGGTGCTTTTTCTCGAGCGCTTCCTGAACCAGCCAGAAGGTCTCCAGAAAGGCCGTGTCGCCGGCCAGCCAGCTTTCGATGGAGCGATGGTCGAGGTCGTCCTCGGAGAGCCCGACGGCCCTCAGGACGAGAGAGGACTCCTTGGGGGAGATGGTGACGCTCAATCCAATCGTGCTCTCGATGTTTTCACCGAGCGCCTGCCGGTCCAGGTTCTCCTCCCGGCCGGCGGCGCCCGTATCGAGGTGAAAGAGGGCAGGCCTCTTGTCGCTCTGCGGCGGCCAGGGCTCCCACGGCTTGCGGGAAGCATTCCGGTCGAAGCAATAGGTCAGGTTGGTCAGACTCTCCGGTTGCCCGTGCTGCGTCCGTTGCCACACGGCATCCTGGACGACCATTGCGCGGAATTGATCCCATCCTTCGCGTCCTTGATGCTGCATCACGCGGCGGCCATACTGCCAGAACACCAAGGTGCAAGGTGGAGAGCTCTGTTGCGGGTCCGCCGCGGCGATGAGCTTGGCGAAGCGGTGGGCCTGTTTCTCGATGCGCGGGCTCCACTCTTCCGTCGCCGGGTGATGCCGGTGCTGGAGACAGAATGAAGTGAGGGCCAGAGCGGAGGCGAGCCAGGGACGAAGGCGGCCCGCACCATTTGGATCCTCTTTCTCGAATCGCTCAACGTACGGGAAGAGGGTGCGGGCGATACCACGGGCGATCTTCTCGTCGTCTTTGGCCGGTCTGCCGGCGACGTAGTTGGCGGTCAGAGACCGGCCATCGAAGGCCGCGACCTCGCGTGGGTGGTTTTCGTCGTTGTGCTCCTGCCAAGCCACCCGCAGGATGGTCTGGTGCGCGATGAGCGCCGCGACGAAGCAGCGATCCCGTTCGGCGATCGGTGGATCGAGGTGGCCGAGGCGGTCATAGGCGGAGAGTGCCGAATGGGCCTCGTGGTGCTCCGGCCGGAGCCACTGGTCGTGACTGTAGAGGATGGCCTGGATCGTCAGAAGCGCCGGGGAGGTCAGGAACCAGACGTCCCGGCCCCGCTCCGTGCACTGGGCCAGCATCGGATCGAGAACCCGGAGGGCCGGGAAGTCGGCGGGCTGCTTCGAGAGCGTCTCGAGGGCCCGGCGGAACGCGCGGAGCATGTTGGCCACCCGCTTGGGAACGTACCCGGCGGTCTCCCGCCCCACCGCGACCAGAAACTCGGGGAGCTTGTCCGGCCCCTGGTCCCGCAGATTCCAGTGGTCGATCGCCGCGATGACGCCGGAGGCCTGGCCCAGAGCCCGGTCTCTGAGGAGGTCACGAACCACACGGGAGGGTTTCTCCTCCCAGGGAAGCTCTCCATCCACCCGGGTGTAGGGGTGGAGCCATTCCGGTTGTTCCATGGCAATCACCTCGGCGGTTTCGCCGCACTCTCGCCGCCCTGTTGTCTCGTATCGATTCATCATAGCCGATCTGTCCGGCTTGAAGCAATCGCGAACAATGGGTGGCGACCGGCCTCTCCGGCGTTTGCGTCGGACCTGACAACCGGGTAGGCTGGCCTCCTTCCGGCGCCGCTGCGATGCGCACGAAAAAGCACAGGAGGTTGCATGCCTCGGCCGTCCCCAACCCACGGGCCACGCGCCCTTCTCCTCGCCCTCCTCGTCCTGGGGATCGGCTGCGGGCCCGCACCGGCCGCCGGACCGCCGCCGCAGCCGCCGCCCGCCGCCGCCGAGGCGGAGCGCACGCCGGCCGGTGTCTTTGGCCACGAGCACTGGCAGTGGCTCGAACGGGAAGGGCGGGAGACTCTGGAGAAGCCCGACGTGGTGCTCCAGGCGATGAACCTGCACGACGGCGACGTGGTCGCCGAGATCGGCGCCGGCACCGGCTTCTACACCCGCCGGCTGGCGCGCGCGGTCGCCCCGTCGGGCAAGGTCTACGCCAACGACATCCAGCCCGAGATGCTCGACAAGCTGAAGGAATTCGCCGCCGCGGAGAAGATCACCAACGTCGTGACCGTCCTCGGCACCGAGACCGACACCGGGCTGCCGGACGGGCAGGCCGACTGGATCCTCCTCGTCGACGTCTACCACGAATTCCAGAAGCCGCAGGAGATGCTCGCGAAGATCAAGCAGGCGCTCAAGCCGAACGGCCGCGTCGCCCTCGTCGAGTACCGCCTGGAAGGGGAGAGCGCGAGCCACATCTCGGTCGCCCACCGAATGTCCGTCGAGCAGGTCCTCGGCGAGTGGGAGCCGGCCGGCTTCACGCTGATGGAGACCGTCGAGACCCTCCCCTCGCAGCACCTCTTCCTGTTCACCCTGCGCCGGGGCGTGCGCGTCCTGTAAAAGGCCCCTCACCCCCCGGCCCCCTCTCCCACCCCCAGCCACCGACCGGGAGAGGGGGAGAAAGTCCCGGGAAGGGGAGACCGGAGATTCGTGTTAGAGTGCCTGCCGATTTTGACCTTGGAGGAGCAACTACACGAAATGGCCGCGAACTCGACGACCTTGACCAGCCGCTGGACTCCCGCCGACTCGATGGACCTCTACAACGTCCGGGGATGGGGCAACAACTACTTCTCCGTCAACGAGGACGGCAACGTCAGCGTCCACCCGGGTGGACCCGGATCGCCGGCGATCGACCTGAAGGAGCTGGTCGACGAGGTTCGCGAGCGCGGCATCGCGCCGCCGCTCCTCATCCGCTTCTCGGAGATCATCCGCGAGCGGGTCGTCCAGCTCAACGAGGCGTTCGGCCGGGCCATTGAGGAATATGGCTACAAGGGGCTCTACCGCGGGGTCTATCCGATCAAGGTGAACCAGGACCGCTTCCTGGTGGAGCGGCTCGTGGAGTATGGCCGCCCCTACCACTACGGCCTCGAGGCCGGCTCCAAGCCCGAGCTCCTGGCGGTCATGGCCATGCTCGAGGACGAGGAGGCCCTGATCATCTGCAACGGCTACAAGGACGAGGAATACATCGAGACGGCCTTTCTCGCCTCCAAGCTCGGCCGCCACGTCATCCTCGTCGTCGAGAAGCCGTCCGAGCTGCAGCTCATCCACCAGATGTCGCAGCGGATGGGCGTGCGGCCGCGCATCGGCATCCGCTCGCGCCTGGCGACCCGCGGCTCCGGCCACTGGGAAGCCTCGGGCGGCGACCGCTCGAAGTTCGGCCTCACCGGGCGCGACCTGCTCGACGCCATCGAGTTCCTGCGCGCCAACGAGCTGCTCGACACCCTGGAGCTGGTCCACTTCCACCTGGGCAGCCAGATCTCCTCCATCCGCTCGATCAAGGACGGCCTGCGCGAAGCGGCCCAGGTCTACGTGAACCTGGCCAAGATGGGAGCGCCGCTCGGCTACCTCGACGTCGGCGGCGGCCTCGGCATCGACTACGACGGCTCGCAGACGAACTTCACCTCGTCGCTCAACTACACCCTCCAGGAATACGCCAACGACATCGTGTTCGGCGTCCTGGAGGTGTGCGATTTCCACGGCGTGCCGCATCCGAACATCGTCTCGGAATCCGGACGCGCCACGGTGGCCCACCATGCGGTGCTGATCATCGACGTCCTGGGCGTCTCCGAGTTCGCGCTCGGCAAGCTGCCACGCAAGCTGCCGGCCGATGCCGAGCCGTCGCTGCGCAACCTGTTCGACACCTACCGCGAGGTCTCGCGCAAGAACCTCCTGGAGTCCTACCACGACGCGATCGCGGCGCGCGACGAGTGCCTGACCCTGTTCCGCCTCGGCCACATGTCGCTCGAGAACCGCGGCCTGGCCGAGGACCTCTTCTGGGCGATCTGCCAGAAAGTCCTCAAGCTCTCGCGTTCCCTGCAGGAGCTGCCGGAGGACCTCGAAGGGCTGGAGCGCCAGCTCGCGGATACCTACTTCTGTAATTTCTCCGTCTTCCAGTCGCTCCCCGACTCGTGGGCGATCGATCAGCTTTTCCCGATCATGCCGATCCACCGGCTCAACGAGGAGCCGTCGAACCGCGCCGTGCTGGCGGACATCACCTGCGACTCCGATGGCAAGATCGATCACTTCATCGACCGCCGCGACGTCAAGGACGTGCTCGAGCTCCACCCTTTCCAGACGGGAACGCCCTACTATCTCGGCGCCTTTCTGGTCGGGGCCTACCAGGAGATCCTCGGCGATCTGCACAACCTGTTCGGCGACACCAACACCGTCCACGTCTCCCTCCATCCGGAAGAGGGCTACACGATCGACGGCGTGGTGGCCGGCGACACGGTCAGCGACGTGCTGCGCTACGTGCGCTATGGCCGCAACGAGCTGGTCGCGAAGGTGCGGCAGGCGGCGGAGACGGCGCTGCGCGCCAAGCGCCTGACCCTGGAGGAGTCGCGCCAGCTCCTCCGGCGCTATGAAGAAGGGCTCTCGGGCTACACCTATCTCGAGCAGGATTGAGAGGTTTGCATGACCACCCAGGAGATCACCGGTCCCTTCATCGAGCGCCTCCGCGAGGCCGTGCGCTCACGCGACGTCGAGGTGCTGACGGCCAGGATCAAAAACGATCTGGAGGAATTCATCCCCGCGGAGGGACTGGTCTTTCCCGACCGCTTCCGCCGCGCCCTGCCCGGCGGCTATGCGCGGCGCCTCCTGCACCATGACGCGGAGCTCGACTTCACCGCCGTGGTCATGACCTGGGGCCCTTCGCAGCGGACGGCGCTCCACGACCACGCCGGCATCTGGTGTGTCGAGGGGGTGGTCGAAGGCGAGATGGACGTCCTGCGCTACGAGCTGCTCGAAGAGCGGGAGGACGGGATCTGCCGTTTCGTCCTGCGGGAAGAAGCCCATGCACGGGCCGGCGAGGCCGGAGCCCTGATCCCGCCGTTCGAGCACCACGTCCTGGCGAACCCCAGCGCCGACCGGATCGCCCTCACCCTCCACGTCTACGGGGGAACGATGGATCACTGCACGATCTTCGAGCCGGTCGGCGAAAACCTCTACCGCAAGCAGCAGAAGGCGCTGGTCTATTCCGAATGAGCACGAACGACAGCACGTTGGCCCGCCGGCTGGGTAAATCCGCCGAGATCCTGGTCCGTCACGACTCTCCGTTCAACGCCGGTCCGCCCCCGGAAATCGCCACGGCGAGCTTCGTGACGCCGAACGACCTCTTTTTCGTGCGCAACCACGGGGACGTTCCGGAGATCGATCCACGGACCTTTCACCTCACCATCGAAGGGCGCGTCAAGCGTCCGTTCCGCATCTCTCTCGAAGAGCTGCGCCGCCTTCCCAAGATCACCCTCGCCGCGACCCTGCAATGCGCCGGGAACCGCCGCCAGGAGCTGATGGCGGCGCAGCCGATTCCGGGCGAGCTCGGCTGGGGCACGGAAGCGATCAGCACCGCCGAATGGAGCGGCGTGCCGCTGCGCGACGTGCTGGCCGTCGCCGAGCCCACGGCGGAAGGGCGGCACGTGGAGCTGCACGGCCTCGACGAGACCGAGCGCCACGGCCATCGCTTCACCTTCGGCGGCTCGATCCCGCTCGACAAGGCGGTCCGTCCCGAGGTGCTCCTCGCCTACGAGATGAACGGCCAGCCGCTACTCCCCGTGCACGGCTTTCCTCTCCGCGCCGTGGTGCCCGGCTGGATCGGCGCCCGCAGCGTCAAGTGGCTCACCCGCATCGAGCTGCGTGACGAGCCCTCGGAGAACTATTTCCAGGCGAAAGCCTACCGGCTGTTCCCGTCGCACGTCGGAATGGACGACGTGGTCTGGGAAACCGGCCTGATGCTGGGAGAATTCAACCTCACCTCCGTGATCGCCTCGCCCACGGAGGGCGGGACTCTCGCGGCTGGATCCCACGTGGTCCGCGGCTGGGCCTACGCCGGCGAGCGCCGTGTCGAACGGGTGGATCTCTCTCTCGATGGCGGCCGAAGCTGGCTCGTCGCGGAGCTGGAGCCCGAGCGCTCGCGCTGGGCCTGGCGCCGCTGGGAGGCGCGGATCGACCTGCCCTCCGGACCCACCGAGCTGGCCTGCCGCGCCTGGGACTCCGCCGCGCAGACCCAGCCCGAGCATCCCGGGCAGGTCTGGAACTTCAAAGGCTACATGAACAACTCCTGGCACCGCGTGCGGGTCAACGCAGCCTGACCGGGATGAGACCCAGGTAAACTGCATGGCGGGGGCCGCCGCTCTCCGGACGGCGGCGCTCGACCTGGAACCCGGCCGCGGTCAGGCGCTTCTCGAACGCCGCGTCGGGATCTTCCGACCAGACCGAAAAGACACCCCCCGGAGCGAGGGCCTCGCGGGTCCGCCGCAATGCCGCCGGCCCCCAGAACGGGTCCTCCCGCGCCTGGGTCGCGGTCCGCGGCCCCTCATAGAGATCCAGGACGATCGCGTCGAACCGCCCGTCCTCCGCCCGGCCTGCGTCCGCGATGCGCCGCGCCACGTCCGCCAGAGCGATCTCGACCCGCGGATCGTCCACCGCCCGGCCGGTGAGACCGGCGAGAGGGCCGCGGCACCATCGCACCACCGCCGGCTCGATCTCGGCCACCGTGACGCGGGCCTCCCGCGGCAGCGCATCGAGAGCGGCACGCAAGGTGAAGCCCATGCCGAGCCCGCCGATCAAGACCCGCGGCCGGGGCCGCCCCGCGATCCGGCGGCAGGCGAGCTGGGCCACCGCGATCTCGGAGCGGTGCCAGGAGCTGTTCATCAGAACCCGCCCCGCCACCGTGATCACGAAGTCGCCCTCCCCCCGCCGCCGCAGCTCCAGACGCCCCTCCTCCGTCTCGACCGCGTCGAGGGTCTCCCAGGGACGGGTCACCGCATCTCCCCCAGCCGCCGCCGGGCCGCCTCCAGGGTGGGATCGAGAGCGAGGGCCTGCTCGTAGTGCTGGCGCGCTTCGCCGGATCTCCCGAGCCGCTCCAGGGTGATCGCCAGGTTGAAGTGGACCGAAGCCGTGGGTTGGCGGCGGACCGCTTCTTCGTAGAGACGGACGGCTTCGGCCAGATCGCCTTTCTGGGCGAGGAGCGTGGCGGTGGGGGTGTAGAGGGTGGCCAGGCCGGGATTGGCCTGGAGCGCCGCGCGGAAGCTCTCCAGCGCCTCGTCCGTCTTCCCTTGCTCTTGCAGCAGAGTCCCCAGGCCATACCAGGCATCCGCCAGACCGGGAGAACGCTCGACCGCCTTGCGGAGCTCGGCGATCGCCTCGTCCTTCCGGCCGAGGTCTCCCAGGATGGTGGCCAGCGTCAGGTGGAGGCGGCCCCGCTCCGGCTTGAGGCCGGCCGCCCGTTGCGCGTAGGGCAGCGCCTCGGCGGGCCGGCCCCACTTCTGCAACGCGGTCGCCAGCCCGGCGTATCCCTCCGCCATGTTGGGCTGGAGCCGCAGCACCTCGTGGAAATGCCGCAGCGCTTCGTCCTCTCCCCCCTCCTGGCGCGACAGCGCGATGGCGACGTTCAAGTGCGCCAGGTAGTTCTTATCGGTCACCGCCACCGCGTGGCGGAAGAGGGTCAGGCTGTCCTTCCAGGTCTCGACCTGAGCCCGCGCGGCGACCGCCAGGGCGGCGACCACCACCACCGCGACGCCCGCGAGGGCCTGCCGGAGCCACCGCCTCTCGCCCACCAGCTCCAGCGCCCCCCAGGTCACCGCCAGGAAGAGGCCGATCGAAGGGAGATAGGTGTAGCGGTCGGCCATCGCCTGCCTCCCCACCTGGACGAGACCGATGACGGGGACCAGCATCCCGGCGAACCAGAGCCAGCCCACCGCCAGGCAGGGCTGCCGCCGGAGCCGCCAGACCGCCAGCGCCGTGAGCACCACGAGCAGCGCCGCCGCCGCCACCGCCTTCCACGGCGGGATCGAGGGGGGCAGCGGGTAGAACACCGCGAGCTTTGCCGGCCAGAACGTCTTCCCCAGGTAGACCCCATAGGAGACGAGCGCGTTCGCCACCCGGCGGCCGGTCGAGACCGCCTCGAGCGTGGCGAGGCTGCCTTGCTGCGTAAAGACGGTCACCGCGCTCGACGCCGCCGCCAGCAGGAAGAACGGGATCTTCTCGACCAGCAGAGGACGCAGCCCGGCCCACAGCTCGCGCGCCGAGCGGATCTCGGCGAAGCGCAGGCGGCCGAGCGGCCAGACGTCGAGCAGCAGCAGGACGCACGGAACCGTCACCAGCATGGGCTTCGACAACAGGCCGCAGGCGAACAGGACGAGGGCGGCGAGATAGCGCCGCGGCGCCGGCTCCCGCACCTGGCGATGCCAGGCGCCGAGGGTCAGGAGGAAGAAGAAGCCGCTCAGCACGTCCTTCCGCTCGGCGATCCAGGCCACCGATTCGACGTGCATCGGATGCACGCCGAAGAGAGCCGCGACGAACGCGCTCGCTCCCACCCGGCCGGTCAGGCGGCGCAGCACCTCGAACAGCAGCCAGACGTTGGCGAGGTGGAAGAGCAGGTTGGTGAGATGGTGGCCGCGCGCATCCATCCCATAGAGCTGGCTGTCGACCATGTGAGAGAGCATGGTCACCGGGTGCCAGTTGCTCGCCACGTTGGCTTGCCAGGCCCAGAGGAATCCGTCCCAGGTCAACCCCTCCTGGACATGGCGGTTGCCGCTGACGTAGAGGCTGTCGTCGAAGCTGATGAACGGGTACGTCTGAACCGGACGGTAGACGGTCAGCGTGAGCAGGACGAGCCCGAGCCCCAGGAGGAGCGGACGGTGCGAACGGGCAGGCTCCGGAGAGGGGCTCACCCGAGCAGGCTCTCGAGATCGTCCTCGGCGGCGGCGAGGCTCCGCTCCCGGCCCTCCCCTCCCTTTTCTTCCATCATGCTCCGCTTGAGGAGGAGAGCCCGCCGCTTTTCCACCGCCTCCAGCCAGAGGGGGGCGAAGGCGACCAGGTCCTGGAGGAGCTTCTCGATGTCCTGGATCAGGATGACCAGCCGCCGGCTGAGAACGCCGTGACAGCTCAGGAGGTCCTTGACGTTCTGCTCCCGCTCCTGCCGGGAGCCGCCGCTCGTTCCCTTGAGCGCATCGACCGTCGAGCTGCCGATCTCATGGAGATCGAGCAGGATGCGGCACCGGGTGGGGATCTCCATCGCGTAGCGGTCGAGCAGCTCCATCTCGTAGAAGCGCACGCCGCGCAGGGGCAGGATCTCCTTGAGCTTGGGGGTGAGGCCGTTCAGCAGGATCTCGAGGAAGAACTTGGTGCCGCGCCAGGCCGCCCGGGTGGGCAGCGTCTCCTCCCGCGTCACCTGATCCGCGAGAGCCGTCAAGTGCTGCGGCCGGACCAGGTCGAGCTTCTCCAGGTAGTCGCGCAGGCGCAGCAGCGTCGAGTGCAGCCACTCGGCCTCTTCAATGTCCTTCGGAAAGCGCTTGGAGAGGAAGTAGTCCGCGTCGTGGAGGCTCCGCGGGTCCTTCGCCATCAGCTCACCGAAAGTGTCCTGCAGGAAGGCGTGGATCTGGCCGATGCTGACGCAGAGGAGCTTGCGCACCTCCATGAGCTGGTCCGCCGGTACCTCCTCGGGGAAGCGGTCCAGCTCACGGAGCACGTACCGGGTGAGCAGCTCGACGGCCGTCTGGGCGTTCTGCCGGGCCTCCTCCAGGCCCGGTACGCACGACGGGGGTTCGAGGAGAGGCGTGATGCGCGTGCCGATGATCTGGGAGACCTGCCGCACCTTGCGCCAGATGTCGAGCAGCCGCTCCGGCGAGCAGTGAAGGATGGCGTAGTTGCTCTCCAGGACGCTGTCGAGCAGGCGGATGGAACCCAGATAGGCGCGGATGCGGGGATTTTGATAATTCACCCGCTCCAGCGCCCATTCAGGGGCGGACACCCCCTCTGGAAGGGCGACCAGGTGGCCTCCCACCTGGATGACCTGCTTCGGTTTCGGCGCGCTCACAAAACTCTCCAAGAGAAGCTCATTCTGCCACGTCTTGCCCCTTCCGCGCTCGCTTCGCGGTTCCCGGGGCCGCCGCCGGTGCTTTCTTCGGCTTCGCCTCGGCCACCCGCTTCGGCTTCGCGACCGGCTTGACCGCCGGCTCCGCCTTCACCGGCTGCTCCTTCCTGGCCTTGGCCCTCACCGGCTTGGCTGCCTTCACCGCCTTGGCCTTGACCGGCTTGGCTGCCTTGGCTGCCTTGGCCTGGACCGGCACCAGGGCGTCCGCATCGGGGAGCCACGACCAGATCATCCCCTGGTGATAGGCGGCTTCCGGCTCCAAAACGTTTCCGCCGTCGCGCGGCTCCTTCTGGTCCGGCAGGGACGCGAGCACCTGCACGCGCCGCTCGCGCTCCTTCTCGAAGAGGGCGAAGGCGTCGCGCCCGCGCGGATCGTCCGTCGCGATCACCACCCCGAGCCGGCTGCCCGCGGCCATCTCGCGGCTGAACAGGCCGGGCGTCCACAGGTCCTCCTGGTAGTCGAAGCCGCGGCGGCGGTCTTGCTCGTACTCGAAGCGGTACCACCACTGCGGATTGCCCTGAAAATCGCCTCCGGGCACCGCCACGAACACCGCGGGCTCCTCCGCGTACGGCGCCAGGCGCAGCACGCCCTCGGAGAAGGCCATCTCCTGCGACAGCACGTCGTTGGCCGACGTCAGGGCATGCTGGTCGCGCGCGGCGACGAACGGCCGGAGCGACAGGACGAACGGCCCCGGAGCTTCCAGGACCTCATAGAGGACGAGCGTCGTGTTCTCCCCGGCGACCGTGGCCACCGTCTTGCGCAAGCGGACGCCGCCCATCTCGTACTCGAAAACCGGGAAGAGGTCCTTGCGGAACGACGCCAGATATTCGAAGCCCCGCGGCGCCACCGCGCCCGGGAACCGGTTGCAGCCGAGCTCGAAGCTCGCGCCTTCGACGTGCAGCGTCTCATCGAGCCGGGAGAGGAGGACGCTCCGCCGCTCCGGCCCGGTCGCCGCGACCAGCAATCCATGGTGGCGGCGGCTGTGCGCCCCGGCCACCGTCGTCCCCGCCCAACCACCGAGCCCGTTGGGCTCCAGCCACTCGATGCCCGTGGCCCGTTCGAAGTCCTGCGTGATCTCCCGATCCAACTGAATCGACATACCTATTGTGCTCCTCCGGCCGATGCGCGCCGGTTCCGTCCAAAGCTGTGAGCCGGGAGGTACGGCCCTCCCGGGGAGGGCGTAGTGTAGCAGGGACGTAAAAGAGGGATGTGACTGCCCTGTGACCGCCCGGACCTTTGTAAGGGGGCTTTCAAAGTGCGCGGAGCTTTGAAAGAATCGGGCCGTTTCCTTTAAAAGCTCGCCGGGCTTTGAAAGGTGGCTTTCAAAGCGGCGGGATCTTTTAAAGGATCGGGCTGATTTCTTTCAAAGGGGTGCTCATGAACCCGGCAGACTTCCGCGCACCGAGCGCTGGGACCCTCGTCCAGGCTCCGGGAGGCTATGCGGCCTTCGTTCCGGCTCCTCTGCCTCCGGAGCTGAACTACGACGGCGACCTGGTCCTTCGTCTGTCCCGGGCAGACGCCGCGCTCAGTGAGCTTTCCGGCCTTGGCCGGCAGCTCCTCAATCCGCATCTTCTCATCGCGCCCTACCTGCGGCGGGAGGCTGTGCTGTCCTCGCGGATCGAAGGGACCCGGGCGAGCCTCTCCGACCTCCTCCTGGATGAGGCCGGCGAGGAGGGAGCGCCGGTGGATGCCGACGTCCAGGAGGTCCGCAACTACGTGGAGGCACTGGAGTACGGCCTGGAGCGGCTGCACGAGCTGCCGCTTTCGTTGCGCCTGCTCCGGGAGATCCATGAACGGCTGATGCGCGGCGTCCGGGGCGCGCATGCCACCCCGGGCGAGTTCCGCCGGAGCCAGAACTGGATCGGTCCCGCTGGCAGCACGCCGGCCACCGCTCCCTACGCTCCACCGCCCCCGGACCGGCTGATGGACTGCCTGTCCGACTGGGAGCTCTTTCTGCACGACCGCGAGCGCTTCCCGGAGCTGATCCAGTGCGCGCTCATGCACGAGCAGTTCGAGGCGATCCATCCATTCCTCGACGGCAACGGCCGGGCCGGCCGCCTGTTGATCACCCTGTTTATCATCGAGCGCGGGCGCCTCTCCCAGCCCCTCCTCTACCTCTCGGCCTTCTTCGAAGCCCATCGGCAGGACTACTACACGGCTCTCCAGCGCGTGCGGACCGACGGCGACTGGTCCGGCTGGCTCCGCTTCTTCCTGACCGGCGTCGAGGAGACCGCCCGGGAGGCCTTCGGCCAGGCCCGCCGCCTTCTGGACCTGCACGGCTTTCTCCGCCGGAGCCTGCTCCAGAAGCCACATGCGCTGACCTTGATCGACGAGCTCTTCGTGAACCCCTACGTCACCGTCTCGCGAGCCGCGCGCCTCTTGAACGTCTCCTATCCCACGGCCCGCTCCGCCGTGGCCCGCCTTCAGGAGGAGGGGCTGCTCGAAGAGATCACCGGCCGCTCCTGGGGCCGGCTCTATTTGGCACGGCCGATTCTGGAGGCTATCGAGAACCGGAGGGAGTAGGGGGCAGAGGCGTCCTGCCGTTGCAGCGGCGCACACAACCAGCTTCCCGCGGCGCTTGACACCCCGTCTCGCGAGAATCAAGATGGCATCATGGATGGCAATGAGGAGAAAGCAGAGATTTCCAGCCGCAGCGATGAGAGGCTGACAAACGGCCGGCCCGACCTGTGGGCCGCCATCCAAACATTTCGTGCCGAACACGACCTTTCAGACCTTGATGTCGAGCAGGTCTTCGCGAATGTTTGTGACCTCACGCCGGGCCGTGAGGTCGAGTGGTAAGCCCTACGGTTCTTGTCGACGCGAACGTGTGGCGCTCATAACGCTACGCCAAGCCCACCCGCTCCACCCGCGCGATGAAGCACCCGGCCTCGGTGTTGCGGACATGGATGTACCGCACCGCCGGCTCCGCGAAGAGCCGCTCGATCGCCGCCTCCACCGCCCCGTCCGCCACGCGCTCGCGAGCCACGATCCAGCGGTCGTCCCCGTAGCCTTCGAAGGTGAGAGGCAATCCACGAAGCGTCGGAGGAAAGGTCTCCGCCTCCCAGGTCGCGCACTCCTCGCGGTGGATGAAGACCGGGCCGGGGGACGGGTACGGGTCCACCCCGGCGAACGGGTCGTAGGTGAAGAGGATGCGCTCTTCCTGCCCCTGCGCGAAGGTTGCCAGGCAGGAACGGCAGGGGCCATAGCCGGCGGCCATCTCGACGTGCGCCGGATGACCGTATTGCGGAGACTTCAGAGTGGCCCGGGTCTGCCGGGCCAGGTCGGCGGGAATCCCCATCACGCGGAAAGGAACCATGGGTCGTCCTCCTGGAGCGCTCCGGCGCGGAAGACGCCGGGGCTGTCCAGGAGAGAGTAGGGGGACCCGGGGAGGCCGGGCCATCCGGTTCTTGCGGTGAAAGCTTTCAGGGAAGGGAGCTGATTGCACCGAGCTCCTCTTTGAGGCTCGCCGCCCAAATCAAAACACCCGCTGCCGCCAGCCAGACGAGGATCTGAAAGCCTTCGGTGGCGCGGGCGATCTGAGGTCCGAGCTCGGTGAAAAGGCGGGTGGGCGTCAACTGCGCCAAGGCGGCGAGCAGAAAGGCGGCCGCCGCCGCTCCGCGGAGAGGCGGGTCGGCGCTCTGTGTCGCCAAGCGCAGCAGCGCGATCATCGGCACGAGGATCAGCAGGTCGTCGACGTAGTAGTGATACGTGAAGAAACGGGCGACAAAAGCCGAGACGCCGAGGAGGATCCAGACGTCGGCGTGACGATGGCGGAGGACCCAGACGAACAGCGCCGCCAGCAACCCGAGGCCGAGCGGCACGATCCAATCACCGAAGCCGAGGGCAGCCGCCCAGTCGGCCACGTTGCCGTAGCCGCGCGCCACGTGAACGTGGCCATTGTCGATCCAGCCGGTCAGCAGCCGGTGCAGGGGCTCCGGCTGGAACGCACATGCGGCGAGGGTGGCCGCCCCATACAGGACAACCGAGAGACAGGCCGCGAGCGGGTTCGCCAGGAGCAGAAGCCAGAACCACGGCGCGGTCAAGCTCGGTTTGACGAGGGACAGGGTGAACAGCACGGCCGCGCCCACGATGCGGAGGTGGCTCCTGCCTGCCTGGCGGGCCAGGAGGATTCCGCCCAGGCCGGTCGCCAGGCAGAACAGGCCGAGCTGGCCGACGCCGAGTGTCAGGGCCGAGCCGTAAGCCGCCCACGGCAGGACGGCTGCCAGGACTCGTGTACCGGGCCGGCGTTCGACAGCCCGCACGGCGATCCAGGTGAGAGCGGCGAGCGCACCGAGGGAGCACACCAGCCACGCAAGGCGGGCCGAGGTCCAGTCGAGGGTCCCGATCAGCGGCCCGAGGAAGGCGTAGGTTGCGGGAGGATAGTCGGCCTGCGTCTCCGCGTAGACGTAGGTACCCGCGAACCAGCGGGTCGTCTCGACGTAGCGCAGATGCAGGTCAAAGGCCGCCGAGTAACCGGTGCCGGCGAGCAGATCGCCGGCCTGATGGACGATCCGCTTGACCGCGACGACCGCCAGGACCGGAGCGAGCAGCCAGAGGAGCCGGGAGACGTTGCGGAGCATGGAGGGGTCCCATGGCGGAAGCCCCTACTCCAGCCCCAACCCCACCACGTTCGTGAACCCGCGCGGCAGCACGCCGCCCCGCTGGGCGCGCTTGCCGAGGAAGGGCTCCCATTCGGCGGGCTTCATGTTGAGGTGGCGCTTGCCGGCGTAGACGTAGAGGTGGGCTTCGGGGGGCAGGGCGATGACGGAAACCAGCGACTCGTTCTTGCCTCCGGGAAGGTTGAGGATCTTCACGCCCTTGCCGCGCGGCATGAGGGGCATCTCTTCCATCGGGAAGATCAGCAGCCGGCCGGAGTCGGTGGCGGCGGCGAGGAGCTGGGTGTCGGCGTTCAGGACCCTCTGCGGGGTCAGCACCTTGGCGCCCTCCGAGACGTTGAGCACCGCTTTGCCGGCGCGCTGCCGGGTCTGCAGGTCGCCGAGCATCACGAGGAAGCCGTAGCCGGCGCTGGTGGCGAGGAGATAGAGATCCTCGTCGGCGCCCATCATCACGCTCAGGAACGTCGCTCCGGCCGGCGGCGCGACATGGCTCGACAACGGCTCGCCCTGGCCGCGCGCCGAGGGGAGCCCGTGTGCCGCGAGCGCGTAGGAGCGGCCGGTCGAATCGAAGAAGACCGCGCTCTGGTTGCTCCTTCCCTTGGCGGCCATGAGGAAGCTGTCGCCCGCCTTGTAGGAAAGCTCCTTCGGGTCGAGCTCGTGCCCCTTGCCGGCGCGCACCCAACCTCTTTCGGAGAGGACGACGGTGACCGGCTCGGTGGGGATCAGCTCGGACTCGTCCATCGCCTTCGCGGCGACGCGCTCGACGATGGGGGAACGGCGCGGATCGCCGAAGGCCTTGGCGTCGGCCAGGAGCTCGTCCTTCACCTTGCGGCGCAGGCGCGTCTCGGAAGAGAGGATCTTCTCCAGCGCGTCGCGCTCCGCCATCAGCTCCGCCTGCTCGCCGCGGATCTTCATCTCCTCCAGGCGGGCGATGTGGCGCAACTTGAGCTCGAGGATCGCTTCGGCCTGGACGTCCGTGATCCCGAAGCGTTGCATCAACACCGGCTTCGGCTCGTCCTCGGTGCGGATGATCCGGATCACCTCGTCGATGTTCAGGTAGGCGACCAGGTAGCCGTCGAGGATGTGGATCCGCGCCAGCACCTTGTCGTACCGGAAGCGCAGGCGCTTGCGGACGGTTTCGATGCGGAACACCAGCCAGTCGGTGAGCAGGTCGCGCAGGTTGTATTGCCGCGGCCGGCCGTCGAGACCGATCATCGTCAGGTTGACCCGGTAGTTCCGCTCCAGGTCGGTGGTGGCGAAGAGGTGGGCCATCAGCCCCTCGACATCCACCCGGTTGGAGCGCGGTGTGATCACCAGGCGGGTCGGATTTTCATGATCCGACTCGTCGCGCAGGTCTTCCACCATGGGAAGCTTTTTCGCCTGCATCTGCTGGGCGATCTGCGCCAGGATCTTGCCGCCGGACACCTGATAGGGCAGGGCGGTGATGATCACGTCCCCGTCTTCCATCTCATAGGCGGCGCGCATGCGGATGGAGCCGGCGCCGGTCTCGTAGAGCTTCCGGATCTCTGCGCGCGACGTGACGATCTCCGCTGCCAATGGATAATCGGGACCGAGGATCGGCTCGTACAGCTCGTCGTCCGAAATCTTCGGATCGTCGAGCAGGCGGATGCACGCCGCGACCACCTCGCCGACGTTGTGCGGCGGGATGTCCGTCGCCATGCCGACCGCGATGCCGGAGGCGCCGTTCAACAGGACGTGCGGAAGCCGCGACGGCAGGAGCTTCGGCTCTTCGAGAGTACCGTCGAAGTTCGGACCCCAATCGACCGTGCCCTGGCCCAGCTCGGAGAGGAGGCTCTGGGTGAACGCCGCGAGCTTCGCCTCGGTGTAGCGCATGGCCGCGAACGATTTCGGATCGTCCTGCGAGCCCCAGTTCCCCTGCCCGTCGACGAGCGGATAGCGCATGCTGAACGGCTGCGCCATCAGGACCATCGCCTCGTAGCAGGCGAGGTCGCCGTGTGGATGGTATTTGCCGAGCACGTCGCCGACGGTGCGCGCCGATTTTTTCGGCTTCGAATTGGGGCTGAGCCCCAATTCGGACATGGCGAAGATGATCCGTCGCTGCACCGGCTTCAAGCCGTCCGCGAGGTGCGGCAGCGCGCGGTCGAGAATCACGTACATCGAATAGTCGCGGTACGCCTTCTCCGTGAAGGTCGCGAGCGACATCTTTTCGACGTCGACGAACGGGAGAGCGGGAGCGTTGCCGCCCCCGGATTTCTTGCGGGAGGTTCGTGCCATGAAAGAGCCTTAAACGTCGACCTCGGCCTCGTTGCCGGTCTGCATGAGCCATTCGCGGCGGTCGGAGGAACGGGCCTTGGCGAGGAGCATGTCGAGGAGGGCGTCGGGATTGTCGTCGACGGAGACCTGGAGCTGCACGAGGCGGCGGGTCTCCGGTGCCATGGTGGTCTCGCGGAGCTGCAGCGGGTTCATCTCACCCAGCCCCTTGAAGCGCAGGACGTTCACCTTCCCCCGCTTGTTCTCGGCCTCGATGCGGTCGAGGATGCCTCGCTTCTCCTGCTCGTCGAGCGCGTAGAAGACGTCTTTCCCGATGTCGATCCGGTAGAGCGGGGGCATCGCGACGTGGATGTGGCCGTTTTCGACGAGCGGACGGAAGTGCTTGAGGAACAAGGCGCAGAGGAGCGTCGCGATGTGGGCGCCGTCCGAATCGGCGTCCGCCAGGATGCAGACCTTGCCGTAGCGCAGCCCCTCCACGTTGCTCGATCCCGGGTCCACGCCGAGGGCGACCGCGATGTCGTGCACCTCCTGCGAGCCGAGGACCTCCGACGGGTCCACCTCCCAGGTGTTGAGGATCTTGCCCCGCAGCGGCATGATCGCCTGGAACTCGCGGCTGCGCGCCTGCTTGGCCGAGCCGCCCGCCGAGTCGCCCTCGACCAGGAAGAGCTCGGTCATGTTCAGGTCCTGGCTGGTGCAATCGGCGAGCTTGCCGGGGAGCGCCGGGCCGCTGGTCACGGTCTTCCTCTTCACCTTCTTGCCGGCGCGCAGGCGGGCCGTGGCGCTGTCGATGGCCAGGCGGGCGATCCGCTCCGCCTCCGCCGTGTGCTGGTTGAGCCAGAGCGCGCAGGCGTCCTTGGTCACGCCGGCGACGAATGCCGCCGCCTCGCGGGAGGAGAGACGCTCCTTGGTCTGCCCGGTGAACTGCGGCTCCTTCATCCGCAGGGAGAGGACGTAGCAGCAGCGCGCCCAGACGTCCTCCGGCGCCAGCTTGATCCCGCGCGGCAAGAGGTCGCGGAACTCGCAGAACTCGCGGATGGCGTCGGTCAGACCGGCGCGGAAGCCGTTGACGTGCGTCCCCCCTTGCGGCGTGGGGATCAGGTTCACGTAGCTCTCGGCGAGCAGGTCGCCCGCCTCCTCGTCGGCGATCCAGGCGACCGCCCAGTCCACCTCCTCGGTCGAGCCCTTGAACTTGCCGATGAACGGCTTCTCGGGGACCAGCTCCGCCCCATCGAGCTCGGAGAGGAGATAGGCCGGCAGGCCGTCCTCGTAGAGCCACTCCTCGTCGTCCTCCGCGACTCCTTCGTGGACGAAGCGGATGCGCAGGCCCGGGCAGAGCACCGCCTTGGCGCGCAGGTTGTGCTTGATCTTCGCCACCGTGAACTTGGGCGAGTCGAAGAACTTCGGGTCCGGCCAGAAGCGGACGGTGGTGCCGGTGTTGCGCAGGCCGACCGTTCCGACCACCTGGAGCTTGGAGACCTTCTGGCCGTCGGCGAAGGCCATGTGGTGCTCCTTGCCCTCGCGCCGCACCCAGACCTCCAGGCGGGACGACAAGGCGTTGACCACCGAGACGCCGACGCCGTGGAGGCCACCCGAGAAGCGGTAGCTCTTGTCGGAGAACTTGGCGCCCGAATGGAGCCGGGTCAGGATCACCTCGACTCCCGGCACCTTCTCCTCCTTGTGGAGGTCGACCGGCATGCCGCGGCCGTTGTCGGCCACCGAGACGGAGGCGTCGGCGTGGAGCGTCACCACCATCTGGTCGCAGTAGCCGGCGATCGCCTCGTCGGCGGAGTTGTCGATGACCTCCTGGGCGAGGTGGTCGGGGCGGTCCGTGAACGTATACATGCCGGGGCGCTTGCGCACCGGCTCGAGCCCGGTCAGGACTTCGATGGCGGAAGAGTCGTAGGTCACCATGCGTGAGGATCAGCCGGGCGCGAAGAAAGGTCGCGGCACGGGCGGCCCATCATACAAGAGCCGCCGGAGGAGCATCGCGGGAGAAACCCGGCTTCCCTCGGACGATACGCAGCAACACGGCGTAAGTCAAGCGCCATCTCCTCGGTCTCACCGAAACGGATTGCGCCTTGACGACATCCTCTCCAGGTGGTAGGATCGCCGGTAATACAGCGTAAATCGCGCTGTCTTCGCCGTCGGCCCCGCAGCACCGCCTTTTCAACCCAGCCTTCGAAGGAGGAGCCATCATGCAGGTTCGCACCAAGCTCGCCGTCTTCTGTCTCTCCGCCGCCCTGCTCTCCGGTGGAGCGCTCGCCGCTCAGGACAAGCCCGAGGATCACGGGATGATGGGGATGTCCCCGGAGCAGGAGAAGGCCATGATGGAGCGCATGAGTCCCGGGGAGATGCACAAGAGCCTGGCCAGGATGGCCGGCGACTGGACCTTCACCAACACGATGTGGATGGCTCCCGGCGCGGCGCCGGTGGAGTCGACCGGCACCATGCACGCCGAGATGGTCCTCGATGGCCGCTACGTGCAGTCCGTCTGGAAGGGAGACTTCATGGGGCAGAAGTTCGAAGGCCATGGCACGGAGGGCTTCGACAACGTCACCCACAAGTACGTCAGCTCCTGGATCGACAACATGGGCACCGGCATCATGTACGCGACCGGCACCTGTGAGGACGGCGGCAAGAAGTGCACGTCCAGCGGCTCGACCTCGGACGCGATGAGCAACAGCGTCACGACCACGAAGTCGGTCATCACCTGGATCGACGGCAACACCTTCAAGAACGAGATGTACGCGAACGATCCGTCCGGCAAGGAGTTCAAGACCATGGAGATCGTGGCGAAGCGGAAGTAGGCGCCGGTCCACGCCAGGAGCCCACACCATGATCGAGAACCGCTTTCGCAGGGGAGCCGCCCTCCTGGCCGGGATCGCCGGGATCTGCTTCGTCCTTGGCCTGGCCGCCCCGTCTTCCTCCCAGTCCCCACCGAGCCCAGCCCCGAAGGAGACTCCCATGGCACAGCGCGCGACCGGGCCGTTCGACGTCAAGCTGACCCCGCAGTCCCCCGGCGAGGGAGAGGCCGCCATCCCCGGCCGGCTCTCGATCGACAAGCAGTTCCATGGCGATCTCGAAGCGGCCAGCCAGGGCGTGATGCTGGCCGTGACCACGAGCGTCCAGGGCTCCGCGGGCTACGTCGCCATCGAGCAGGTCACCGGCACCCTGCACGGCCGCAAAGGCACCTTCATCCTCCAGCACAGCGGCACCATGAACCGCGGCGAGCCGCACCTGACCATCACCGTGGTCCCCGACTCCGGCACCGGAGAGCTCACCGGCCTCACCGGCACGATGACCATCGACATCGCCGCCGGCGGCAAGCACTCGTACAACTTCGAGTACACCCTCGCCACACCCGCAGCGCAGTGAGAACACCCCGGGGGGCACCCGCCCCCCGGATCTCGCGATGTCCTCCCTCGCGGGACCTGGAAACACGCCGCCCCTTCCCTTCGTAAGGAGAGAGGTGGACACGTCACCAAGGAGGTCCCAGATGGATGAGCCGCAGTTGCGCCAACACCTCAAGATCCTCGGTTGGCTTCACCTGGCAGCCGCCGGATGCGCCATCGTGATCGGCGGGTTCGTCTTCATTCTGCTCTCCGGCATCGGTCTGGCGATCCACGAGCGAGAAGCCACCGCGATCCTGGGCTTCGTGGGCGCCGCGGTCGCCGGCTTCCTGTTCCTCTCGAGCCTGCCCGGGCTGTTCGCCGGCTACGGCCTCCTGCACCGCAAGCCGTGGGCCCGCATCCTGGCGATCGTGGCCGGAGCCCTCCACCTGTTCAACATCCCCATCGGCACGGCGCTCGGTGTCTATACCTTCGTCGTCCTGTCCGATGCGAAGACCGAGGGGCTGTTCCAGGGGGAGGTGCAGGTAGTTGCGCCTGCATGACCCGCTTTTTCGCGAAGCGGGTGTGCGCTCGAATTGAGGAATTCAACGCTGGTGGTAGGGGCCACGCGCGCAGCGAAAGCCGATGCCCTTAAACTGGTATTCGGGCGGACTCCAATCCCTGGCTGCCGAGCGTAGGGCATTCGGCGGATAGTAGAACGCGCCACCTCGTAACACTCGGAACTCACCTGTCTTGGGGCCGGCAGGATCAGCCTGCGTCGTGGCAAGGTAGCTGCCGTACCAGTCGGCGACCCATTCCACGACGTTGCCGTACATATCGTAGAGGCCCCAATCGCTGGCTGTCTTCGTGCCGACGGCGTGTGGCGCATTGGCCGCGTCCTTGCCGTACCACGCGTACTCGCCAAGCATTTTCTCGTCGCTACCAAACGACCAAGTGGTCTGGTTTCCAGAACGAGCGGCGTACTCCCATTGTGCCTCGGTGGGAAGGTGGCCACCAAAGAACTCGCAGGCCGCCTTTGCATCGCCCCAATTCACCCCGGTCGCCGGAAGGTTGGCATCTCCCTCGTGATCTGATCGGAAGCGGCGGTACTGCATGTTGGTCATTTCGGTCTTGCCGATCCAGAACTCACTCATTACAACCTTGTGAGCGGGCCTTTCGGCGGCAACGGCTTGCCGGTCCTTTTCGGAAGAGCCCATGGTAAAGATCCCCGGGCAGATTCGGACGAAAACGATGCCGTTCTCGGTACGCTCGTCTCCTGAGATGCATGTTTTGTCCTTATCCAACCAGATACCGATCGAAGGAGCAAGGAGCAAGAGAAACCCGATCGCTGCCGTCAATGCAGCGATCAATAGTGCAGGAAGAATACGCATAGGCCGCTCTTCTAAAGACCGCCGAGGCCTCGATCTGGTCGGATTTCGTCCAGGACCTGCCACGGGCAGCTTTGCGGGTAGCCGTGGATCAAACCTTTCGAGGGAGCGCTGCGGAACAGGAAGACGGGTCGGCGCTTTTTCAGCCAGTCGAGATGAGTGGTGCATTGCTTCGAACGCGAGGGGCTTCGCGACCGGCCTCAAGAGCGGCCGGATTTCGCCCAAGGGGCTTGGCTCGACGCCGGCTTGGCCCAGGAGGAAAGAGTAAAGGGCTTGATAGTGCTTTTCCGATGCCAGTTCGTAGTACGTATGCCCGCGGAGGGGCTCGGGGATGAAGCGCTCTCGGCCCCCTGCCAGCAGAACCGGCACGAACTTCACCGTCCGGCTCCTGGCGTTGTAGACCTCCTGGGTGATCAGCGCCCCTTCCCAAGCGACCCCCTTGCCGCGGCCTGGCACCTCGTGGCCACGGAATCTGCGGTAATAGGTTTCGGTGCATACGACCAGAACGAACTCCGCCTCGTCGAGCCGATCGAGCATCCAGAGCGGCCACCCCTGCTCGGGGGTGCCTCGCACGTACTGGTCTAGTTGGGCGTCCAGGCCGTCCCGGCGCAGCCGTTCGGCGAGTCCGAGGACCTTCTCCCGGTGCTCGTCCGAGTCGTGACTGTAACTGATGAAGACCCTTCTCCCGTGCATGACGCGCGCCCTCGATCAATCACCGAAACGCGAAATCCATGGCGAAATCTTACCGCATCGCCGGGGGAGAAGAGGAAGGAGCCCCCCTGCAGCACGTGGTCCTTGCGTCTCGGCGGGTAAGGAGCTTCGGCCGTGCTCTCGCCATACCACGCATACTGGCCGAGTATCTCCTCGTCGTCGCCAAACGACCACACCGTCTGGCGGGGTGGCAGGCCAGCCAGCGGCTGGTTGCGCGATGAGCCCTTGACCCAGGCTTCGGTATCGCCCACAATACTACGGTGCCTATGCTGCGGGTGGTCCTCGACACCAATGTGCTGGTCGCCGCTTCGCGGTCCAAGTGGGGTGCATCTGCCAAGCTTCTGTCGCTGGTGGGGACCGGGCTCTTCGAGATCTGTGTATCTGTCCCCCTGCTCCTGGAGTACGAGGCCGTTGTCCTGCGTGACGTGGAGCCCGAATCTACCGAGTGGGGAGTGCGGACCGACATCCTGGATTACCTCTGCAAGGTTGCAATGCAACAGGAGATTTTCTTCCTTTGGCGCCCCTATCTGCGAGACCCGAAGGATGAGATGGTCCTGGAAGTTGCAGTGGCGGGCGGGTGTAGCGCGATCATTTCGTACAACAAGAAGGACTTTGCGGGCGCCGATAAGTTCCATCTTGCAATCAGAAGCCCCAAAGAATTCCTTGGCGATATAGGAGCGTTATCATGAGCACGATCAGTCTCAGGATTCCGGACTCTCTGCACAAACAGATCCGGAAGTTGGCAGACCAGGACGGCATTTCGATGAATCAGTTCATCAGCACCGCGGCGGCTGAGAAGCTCGCAGCGCTGATGACCGTTGACTACCTCGCGGAACATGCACAGCGCGGCAGCCGCGAGAAGTTTGAGGCAGCCCTTGCAAAGTTACCTGACGTCGAGCCAGATGACTATGACAAGCTCTGAAGGCATGGTATCGCCTTCCTCGAGTGGCTCCACTTGGCGGCTATGGGCTTGGCGCTGGGCCGGCCGTCTCGAAGTCCCGCGCCAATGAATCCGCCACCGCCCATCCTTCCAGGGTGGGCAGCAAGCGGTTCTCGGCGATTCGCAGCAAGCCTTCTCGTTCCAACCTTTCGATGAGCTGTGCATTGCGCATGGTCAGATCGAGGCCATAAATCTCCTGGAAGCGAATGAGATCAACGCCTCGGGCTGTGCGGAAGCCGAGCATCAGAGCTTCCGTGGCGAGGTCTTCGGCTGTCAGGTCTTCGCTGCCGGCGAGGGGGCGCTCACCGGCTTCGATTCTCGATTGATAGGGCTTGATCTTCCGTTCGTTCCACCAGCGGCGGCGGCCGGTGAGGCCGGAGAAGGAGTGGGCGGAGGGGCCGAGGCCGAGATAGGGGGTGTGATCCCAGTATTTCCGGTTGTGGCGGGATTGATGCTCCGGTGTGCGGGCGAAGTTCGAGACCTCATAGCCGGGGTAGCCGTGGTCCGCCAGGGAGCGGTGGGTCAGCAGGAACAGATCGGCCTGCTCGGGCTCGGGCAGCTCGGCCAGCTTGCCGCGGGCGAGGCGGAAGCCGAAGGGGGTGCCTTCGTGGATGGTGAGCTGATAGCAGGAGAGGTGATCGGGTTCGAGCGCGACGGCTTCCGCGAGGGTCCGGCTCCAGGCTGCGGGAGTCTGCGCGGGCAGGCCGTAGATCAGGTCGATCGAAACGATGTCGAAGCCGGCGGCTCGGGCGGTCTCGACGCTGCGCCGCGCTTCGTCCGGAGTGTGGCGGCGGCCGAGGAAGCGGAGGTCTTCGGTGTTGAACGACTGGATGCCCAGGGAGAGCATGCGGACGCCGAGATCGCGCCAGGTTCGGGTGGTTTCCGGGGTGACGTCTTCGGGGTTGGCTTCGAAAAATACCGCGGCGTCGGTGCGGATCGCGAGATGCTTCCTTGCTGCTTCGAGGATCCGGGCGATCTGGTCCGGGTGGAGGGCGGAGGGAGTTCCTCCTCCGAAATAGATCGTGTCAATATCGGGGAAAAGGCCGCGGTCGGGCTCCCACAGGGTGATTTCTTGCAGCAGGTGGTCGACGAAGCGGGCGCGCATGTCCGCGCCGCCCGTGAGGACGGCGAAGTCGCAGTAGGGGCAGATCGCCGAGCAGAAGGGGATGTGGAGGTAGAGGCCGGGGTGGGCCACGGTTACACCCCGGCCGCTTCCTCCGCCGGGCGGCCGTACTCTTTCATCAGCGGCCTTTCGCGGCCGAGGCGCTCTTCGGCGACGTGGATGAGATCGGCCAGGCCTTGGCGCTTGGCGGCGCTCAGGGCGACGCCGTTGTGGCGCTCCGCCTGGGCGCGGGCAACGTCGGGCTCGACCAGGTCGGCCTTGTTGAGGACCACCAGGCGCTGGCGGTCGTCCAAGTGCAGCTCCCGGAGAATCTTCTCGACGGCTTGGAGCTTCTGCTCCATCCGCGGATCGGCGACGTCGACGACGTGGAGGAGGAGGTCGGCGTCGGCCAGCTCTTCCAGGGTGGCACGGAAGGCGGCGATCAGGTCTTTCGGCAGGTCGGCGATGAAGCCGACGGTGTCGGTGATCACGACCTCGCCCTCCCTGGGAAAACGGAGGCGGCGGCTGGTGGGGTCGAGGGTCATGAAGAGCTTGTCGGCGGCTTCGACCTGGCTGCCGGTCAGGGCGTTCAGAAGCGTGCTCTTGCCGGCGTTCGTGTAGCCGATGATCGAGAGGACGGGCACTCCCTCCTCGCGCCGGCGCCGGCGGCGCAGGTCGCGCTGGCGTGACAGGCTTTCGATCTCTTTTTCGAGCGATGCGATGCGGTCGCGGATGCGACGGCGGCCGATCTCCATCACCGTCTCACCGGGGCCGCGGCCGCCGATGCCTCCGGCCAGGCGCGACAGGCCCGCGTCCTTTTCGGTCAGGCGCGGCAGCGAATATTTGAGCTGTGCCAGCTCCACCTGGAGCTTGCCGTCGCGGCTCTTCGCGCGCTGGGCGAAAACGTCCAGAATGAGCTGCGTGCGGTCGATCGCCTTCAGGCCGGTGGCGTCCTCGAAGGCGCGGGCCTGGGCCGGTTTCAGGTCGATGTCGAAGATCGCCACGCTGGCGCGGCGGCGCATGGATTCGAGGACGATCTCCTGGAGCTTGCCGGCGCCCACCACGGTGCGCGGGTGGACCTGGGAGCGGCGCTGGCGCGCGGTGCCGGCCACGGTGACCCCGGCGGAACGGACCAGCTCGAGGGTCTCCTCGAAGTGTTCGTCGTCCGGCACGAGGCCGACCACCAGAGCGCGCTCCTTGTCGGTCGCTCCGGCGTCGCTGGTGATGCGGGCGAATTCCTGCTCGAGGGCGCGCATGGTGGCGTCCACGTCGAACTTGAGCTGGTGGACGTCCGGTGCCTGGATGCGCTCGAAGGGGGCGAGGTCGTGCCCGTTGATCTCCTCCGTAGCGGTGGCCGGCGGAGGGGCCAGATGGGCCAGCTCGATGCGGCCGGGCAGGCCGTCCGGCAGCGTCTCGATGGCGGCCACCAGGTCGAGGCGGAGGAGCGCCAGGTCGTTCAGGTCGTCCTGGGTCAACGGCTCGCCCTTGAGATGGGTGTGGACCAGGCGGAGACCGCGGAAGCGGCCGACGCCGCCGCGCAGGCGGCCGACATCGGGGAGGTCCAGCCGGTGGGCGTTGCCCACGATGACGTGGCGGATGACGCCATCGCGCCCGAGGAGGACACCGATCTGCCGGCCGAGCCGGCGGGAGATCTCGGTCAGGTGGCGCGCCAGCTCCGGCGAGACCACGTCCTGCGGATCGACGCGGCGGCGCCAAGTGCGTTCCAGAGCGCGGAGGTCGGAGGTTTTGATGCCGCGGAGGTCGCCGTGAATCGGTTGTGAGATGGGGCTCTCCTCGTGTGAGCTCTTCAGTGGACGGTCGGCGGGGCGAAGTACTCCTCGGCCGACATCGGCTCGAGCCCCATTCCCATCAACGTCAGCAGGAGCTGTTCTCTTTCCATCGGCCCGCCGGCCTCCAGCAGGGCCTGCTTCTCCTCGGGGCGAAACGGCAGGGCCACGGCGAGGCCGTTCAGGAGCGCGATGCCGGGGAGCGCGCCGAGCAGGTCGAAATCGAGCTCCAGGCCGTGCTTGGCGCCGAAGCCGCGCAGCGCCGAGAGCATGGGTCCGGGATCGACGACGACCTGCGGCTCGGTCAGGTCCCTCTCGAAGCCGCGGTAGTCGGCGGCCACCTGCCGGTAGCCGCGCTTCTCGGCCAGCTCCTCGCGGAGGTGGAAGCGGCAGATGCCGCGCAGCACGATCTCGTAACGGCCATCCGGCTGCTTTTCGCTGCGCTCGATCCTTCCGGCACAGCCCACGTGGTAGAGCTCGGGGGCGCGCTCCACCTCGGTCGGATCGAGCAGGGCGCCGAAGTTGTCCAGCCGCGGCACGACGGGCTGGATCATGCCGACGTGGTTCCCCTCCGCCAGCGCGTCCGCCACCAGGTTGCGGTAGCGCGGCTCGAAGATGTTGAGCGGCAGGAGGTTTCCCGGCAGGAGGAGGGTGCCGGTGAGCGGGAAGACCGGGAGAAGGGCCGGCAGGGGTGTCGCGCCGGGCATCGGGCTACTCCGTATCCGCCTTGAGCACGGCGAGGAACGCTTCCTGCGGGATCTCCACGGCGCCGACCATCTTCATCCGCTTCTTGCCCTCCTTCTGCTTTTCGAGGAGCTTGCGCTTGCGCGAGATGTCGCCACCGTAGCACTTGGCCGTCACGTCCTTGCGGTAGGCGTTGATCGTCGACCGCGCGATGACGTTGCCGCCGATGGCGCCCTGGATGGCGATCTTGAACTGCTGGCGGTGGATCGTCTCGGCCAGCCGCTCGCAGTAGTGGAGGGCGCGCGGACGCGCCTTCTCGCGGTGGACGAGCTGCGACAGGGCGTCCACCTTGTCGCCGTTGACCAGGATGTCCACCTTGACGAGGTCGGTCTCGCGGTAGTCGGTCAGCTCGTAGTCGAACGAGCCGTACCCCTGGGTGATGCTCTTCAGGCGGTCGTTGAAGTCGAAGAGGATCTCGGCGAGCGGCAGATCCACGGTCACCTGCAGCCGTCCCACGACCAGGTACTCGTAGTGGATGTTCGGGCCCCGCCGCTCGCGGCAGAGGTCCATCACCGGCCCCAGGTAGCGCTCGGGGATCATGATCGTCGCCTTGATGAACGGCTCGCGGCAATGGTGGATCGCCCCCGGGTCCGGAAAGTAGGACGGGTTGTCGATCCAGACCACGTCGCCGTTCTCCAGGGTGATCTCGTAGCGCACCGACGGCGCGGAGAGGAGGAGCGACAGGTCGTACTCGCGCTCCAGGCGCTCCTGCACGATCTCCAGGTGGAGGAGCCCGAGGAAGCCGCAGCGGAAGCCGAAGCCCAGGGCGGTCGAGGAGTCCTTCTCGAAGGTCAGCGCCGCGTCGTTGAGCTGCAGCTTGTCCAGCGCCTTGGCGAGGTCCTCGTAGTCGTCGGTGGCGATCGGGTAGATCGAGGAGAAGACGACCGGCTTGGCCTCCTTGTAGCCGGGGAGCGGCTCGGCCGCCGGGCGGGCGGTGTCGGTGATCGTGTCGCCGATCGCCACGTCGCGCACCGCCTTGACGCCGGAGATGACGTAGCCCACCGAGCCGGGCTCGAGCTCCTCCGTCTTCACCCGCTTGAGCTGGAGGTGGCCGACCTCTTCGATGACGTGCTCCTTGCCGGTGTGCATGAAGCGGATGCGCTGCCCGGGGCGGAGCGTCCCGTCGGTGACCCGGCAGAGCAGGACGACGCCGCGGTAGGCGTCATACTGCGCGTCGAAGATCAGGGCGCGCAGCGGATCGGCCGGATGCCCCGAGGGGGGCGGCAGCCGCTGGACCACCGCCTCCAGGACGTCCTCGATGCCGATCCCCTGCTTCGCCGAGCAGAGCACGGCGGCGTAGGGATCGAGGCCGAGGTCGGCGTCGATCTCCTCGCGGATGCGCTCGACGTCGGCCGAGGGGAGGTCGATCTTGTTGATGACCGGGATGATCTCCAGGTCGTATTCCATCGCCAGGTAGAGGTTGGCGACGGTCTGCGCCTCGACCCCCTGGGAGGCGTCGACGAGGAGGAGCGCCCCCTCGGCGGACATGAGCGAGCGCCGGACCTCGTGCGAGAAGTCGACGTGGCCGGGGGTGTCGATCAGGTTCAGGCGGTACCGCTCCCCGTCCTTGGCGTCGTAGAGGAGGCTCACCGTGTTGCTCTTGATGGTGATGCCGCGCTCGCGCTCGATGTCCATGGAATCGAGGATCTGGTCGCGGAACTCGCGGTCCTCCACGCCACCGCAGCGCTGGATGAGGCGGTCGGCCAGCGTGGACTTGCCGTGGTCGATATGGGCGATGATGCAGAAATTACGGATTTTGTCCTGGCTCAAGGTCGTGCTCTCCGCGGAGGCGGGATGGACATCCTACAACGGCCGGAGGGGGGCGCAGATTCCTGGCGGCCGGCCGGAGAGCCGGGGAAGCTTCCGGCCGGTGTCCCGGGTCACAGCTTCTTGACCATCTTGATCATGTCGTGCTGAGCGCCGTCGGGATCGGTGCCGTAACCGGGGATCGTGTAGCCGTCGAAGCCCAGGTCGTGGAGGGTCTTGACGGCATCGTCCTCGAGGTCGGAGATCAGCATGCAGGTGAGATGGCGCAGCCCGTTGCTGCGGGCGATGTCGATGAACTTGTTGATCAGCACGGTGCCGAGCCCGACGCCGCGCCAGGCGGGGTCGAGAAGCCACTTGACGCGCCCGACGAGGCGCAGCGGGCTCCCCTCGCGGCGGTGCAGGGTGGCGTCGGCGACGACCCGGGTGCCGTCGAACGCGAGGATCGGCAGCACCTTGGCGTAGTCGAGCTCGCGCCCCCAGCTCTCGACCAGCGCCCGGCTGTCGATGCGGTCCCAGGCGAAGCGCCGGACCCCCTCGGGCAACCGCTGGAAGAAGTCGTACAGGGCGGCGGTGTCATTCTCGGTGAACAGGCGAAGGAGGACGCGGCGGCCATCACGCAGCAGCGCCTCCTGGGGAAAGCGGTCGGCCATAAGGAATCTCCCTCCGTGGGCAAAAACCACGGGGAGCGTAACACAGCCGCCGCACGGGGCTCACAGGGGCGTCCCCGGGTCCGGCAGCTTGAGCCCCAGGTAGCGCTCGAAGGGCTCGAAGCCGGGATCGGCGTGCAGCAGGGCCAGGTTCTTCTGGATGCAGAAGGTGGCGATCAGGCAGTCGACCAGGCCCGGCAGGGGAGCTCCCTTGCCGCGCAGGACGCGCTGGTGCACGGCGCTCTGCTGCACGAGCTCCGGGCCGCCGATCGCGAACGACGGGAACTTCTCCAGCGCCTGGCGGGCGCGTTCCCAGTCGCCATCGTCCGGAAAGCCCTGCAGGACCTCGCCGACGATCAGATCGGCCACCCGTACGGGACCCCAGCCGAGGATCTCGTCCAGATAGTCGGTGCGCGGCGAGACCACGCCGTCGAAGTAGTCGATCCAGACCGAGGTGTCGACCAGGACCTTCACGCGCCCTTTCTCCGCGGCGGTGCGGCCGGCCGGTCTCCCCAATGCAGGCGCCCGCGCAGGTCGCGGACCTCCTGCTGCTCGTACTGGCGGATCAGCGCCTGCAAGCCCGCCTCCACCAACCCTCTCTTCGTCCGGATCCCCGTCAACTGCATCGCGCGGTAGACGAGAGCGTCATCGAGCTCCAGATTCGTGGCCACGTGCCCTCCTGTGCGAGCCCCGCCTTGTGCGAGCCTGCGGTCTAAATTGTGCGAGAAAGTCTCCCGCATGTGCAGCGGCGAGTCAAGTCTGTGCGAAGAGAGGTCCTCTCCCGGG
>Ga0062379_10000005_pt1 | contig 33116 bp, 20 predicted proteins | sample DOMMetBare2Fresh_2_FD_59484 | JGI IMG/M metagenome (GOLD analysis project Ga0062379, IMG submission 59484) | Wetland sediment microbial communities from St. Louis River estuary, USA, under dissolved organic matter induced mercury methylation -... | ecosystem: Environmental > Aquatic >...
GAGCCCAGCGTGAGCCGCAGCAGCTTAACGACCTCCTTGCCCGCCTGAGCGAGCTCGTGCTGGCACCTGTGGCGGATGGTCTGCAGCGCGTGCGGCGCTTGGTCGTCGTCTCCGATGGGGCCCTTCAAATTCTCCCCTTTGCGGCGTTTCCCCAACCTCGCGCATCCGGCCTTCGGGCCGGGGAGCCCCTCGTCGCGAGTCATGTTCTGGTCTCCGTCCCCTCGCCGTCGACCTTGGCCGCGCTGCGTCGGCGTGAGGCAGAGCGGGCGGCCACGCCGGACAAGCTGATCGCAGTCATCGACGATCCGGTCTTCAATCGGGACGATCCGCGGTTCGCAAGCCGGTCCGCTCTCGACCCCGGCTCCCCCCGGCCGGGGTTGCCACGCCTGAGGCAGACGGAGAAGGAGGCCGAAGCGATCCTGCGCTTCGTGCCGCCGGGGATGGGGAGGGAGATCTCGGGCTTCGAGGCCGTTCCCGAGATTGCCCGGGACCCGGATCTCCGCCACTACCGCTACCTCCACCTCGGCACGCATGGATTCGCCGACCTCGAGCATCCCGAGCTCTCCGGGATCGTCCTCTCGCGGTTCACTGTGGACGGCAGGCCTCGGGACGGACTCCTGCGCTTCTACGACGTCTATGACCTCGACCTGCCGGTCGAGTTGGTCTCCCTGAGCACGTGCCGCTCCGCCGAGGGACCGCAGGTACGGCGAGAAGGCCCGATCACGATGACGCGGAGCTTTCTCTATGCGGGAGCGTCGCGGGTTCTGGGAACGCTCTGGGACGTGAACGACGAGCCGGCCGCCGAGCTGACGGCAGCTTTCTACAAGGGTGTCCTGCGCGAGGGGAAAAGACCGGCGGAGGCACTCCGCGACGCGCAGGACGCAATGCGCCTCAAAGGCTGGCCCTTGCAAAATTGGGCCTCTTTCGTCCTCCAGGGCGATTGGCGTTAGCCGCCGCCCTTCCCCAAACAAAACCCGCTCTCCGGTGTCTCAAAGGAGGACGGAGACATTCCAAGAGGAGGAAACGATGGACAGAGCGATGCAGGCCCAAAGCGGAAGCGAAGATCGGCATTTCGGGGACGACACGAAGCTGCCGGGGACGGTACCGGTCGAGGATCGTTCCTTCGGGGACGACACGAAGCTGCCGGGAACGGTACCGGTCGAGGATCGTTCCTTCGGGGACGACACGAAGCTGCCGGGAACCGTGCCCGTCAACGGTTGAGCCCCAGGATGTCCGGGGCGGCCGGGCTCTTCCGGCCGCCCTGTACCAGCCAGGAGGACTGCGATGCATCCGCCGTTGCTCCACTTCAGCGGTCTCCACGGCGAGACCGGCGCCTATGCGATTGCCCCCGGCACGCCGCGTCAGACCCTCGCGGTCCTCACCCAGGAGGCGCTCGCTCGCGAGGAGACCGATGTGCGCCCGACGGAGAAGGGGCTCCTTGATGGGAAGGAGCACGACCTCGCGGAGGCGGGCTGGGGAGTGGTCTTCACCCAGAAGGAGGGCACGGAGATCGAGGCGATCCGGGAAGCTTTGAAGCCGCTCCTGGACCTCCGCCGCGAGCAGGCCACGCGCATCGCCAGGAACCGCTACCGCGAGTACCGCGGGGACCGCGGTTATCAGCCCGGAGACAGCAAGAGGCGTTTTCTCGCCCGGCACGGCGTCTCCGCCGGCGAGGTCAATCCGGACCGAATGCCATACTACCTGCTGATCGTCGGAGATCCCCGTGACATCCCCTACGAGGTGCAGTGCCTGCTCGACGTGGAGCGCGCCGTCGGCCGCCTCTGGCTCGCGACGCCCGAGGAATACAGCCGCTATGCCCGGCGCGTGGTCGCCGCGGAAACGGCGCAGGAGGCGCGGAAGCGTCAGGCCGTCTTCTTCGCGCCGCGTCATCCAGGGGACGCCGAGACCGCTCTCTGTGTGGAGGAGCTGGTGAAACCGCTCGCCGCGCAGGCCCGCGCCAAGTGCCCCGGATGGCAGGTCGGGGAGATCCTGGAAGACCAGGCCTCCAAAGAGCAGCTCGCCCACGTATTGGGTGGAGCGGAGATGCCCGATTTTCTGTTCACCGCGGGGCACGGCATGGTCTTCGGCTCCGGCGATCCTCGCCAGCTCCCGCATCAGGGGGCTCTGGTCTGCAACGAGTGGCCCGGCCCGTCCTTTAAAGGGCGCGTGCCGGCCGATTTCTATTTCTCCGGAGACGACGTTCATTGCGCGGCGGGCTCCTTGGTGGCCTTCTTCTTCGCCTGCTTCAGCGGCGGAGCGCCGGCCCGGCGGAGCTACGACCTGCGCGATCCCGTCCACACGGCCCCCCACCCTTTCGTGGCGGGGCTTCCCTCCGCTCTTCTGGGCCGGTCCGAAGCCGGCGCCCTCGCGGTGATCGGCCACGTCGACCTGGCCTGGGTCTACTCGTTCCATACACCGAACGAGGGAGAGGAGCCCATCGAGCGTCTGGAGGAGTTCAATCATCTCGTCGAGAAGATCCTCCAGGGAGCCCCGGTGGGAGCGGCCATGGAGGTTTTCGGCCGGCGCTATGCCGCGCTGGCGGCCGATCTGTCCGAGGAGCTGCTCGAGGTTCACCGGGGCAAGACACCGGATGACGAGACGGCGATCCGGTTCTGGCTCTGCCAGGACGCCCGTAACTATATCGTTCTGGGCGATCCGGCGGTCCGCCTGGTGCCGCCTGCGGTGCAGGCCTGACTCCGCTGCCGTGTTAGCATCGCGTGAAACGGCGCCTGCCCGGCCGAGCTGCGCGCCGCATGCGAAAGGAGTCCGCCATGAAGTCACTCGCCGCGGCTGCTCTGCTGCTCGCGATTACGATTCCTTCGGCACCGGCCGAGGCCGGTCCCGCCGAAGACCGGGCGGCTGTTGGCGCGCTCGATACGGAATATCAGGCGGCGGTCGAGCGCAACGACGCCGAGACCATGGGGCGCATCCTCGCGGACGACTTCGTGCTCGTGGTCGGCTCCGGCAAGACCTACACGCGCGCGGACCTGCTGGAGTCCGCACGCCGCAAAGACACCGTCTACGAACATCAGGTCGAGGACCCGGGCACGCAGACCGTGCGCGTCTGGGGTGACACCGCGGTCGTCACTGCGCGCCTCTGGCTGAAGGGCAGCAGCGCCGGCAAGCCGTTCGAGAAGCGCCTCTGGTTCAGCGACACCTACGTGCGAACCGCGACGGGTTGGCGGTACGTGTTCGGCCAAGCCTCGCTCGCGCTGCCGGCGGAAGAGCCCGCGGCGCCCAGGACGCCCTAACAAAATGCGCTTCACCGGTGTCTCAGAGGACACGAGGTGAAGGCATGAGCACGCTCCACGCCCTCCTGATCGGGATCGACGACTACCTTCCCAGCAAACTGCCCGACGGCAGTCAGTATCCGAGTCTCGAAGGACCGACCACCGACGTTGCGCGCATGGCGCTCCTGCTCAAGGAGCGTGCCGGCCTGCAACCGGAGACGACCCGGATGCTCTTGTCCCGGGTCGGAGAGGATGGTGCTCCGACGGAGCCCCCGGAACGGCGTCCGACCTACGCGAACATCGTGGCCGCCTTCAAACAGTTGGCCGGCGAGGCCAAAGCCGGCGACCGCGTCTACGTCCACTACTCCGGCCACGGAGCGCGCACACCGACCGAATACCCGGAGATCAAAGGTGCGAATGGCTGGGACGAATCGTGGGTGCCGTGCGACATTGGCGATCCTGCGTCGCGCTACCTCCTCGATCTGGAGCTGGCCGCCCTGGTGCGGCTCCTGGTCGATCAGGACCTCCGGGTGACTCTCGTCCTCGACTGCTGCCACGCGGGAGGTGCCATGCGAGGTGGCACCCGGGCGGGCCGCAAGATTGGCAAGGCGGTGGCCCGCTGGGTGCCCTGGGTGCCGCGAGGGCCTGTGCCGAGCGCCGTCGCCGACCCTCAGACCCTCATGGAGATCTGGAAAAGCCAGAAGCAGGACCAGCGGACGTTCCGAGGGCTTTCTCTTCAGAGCTCCTTACCGGTGGCGCGCTATGCGCTCTTCGCCGCCTGCCGGCCCGACGAGCACGCCCTCGAATATCCATTCGACAAGGGAGAGCCTCGCGGAGCCCTGACCTATTGGTTGATCGACACCCTGGAGCGGTCCAGGGAAACGCTGAGCTGCACAGAGATCCACCAGCGGCTCGTGGCGCGCATCCGCGGCTTTTTCGGGTACCAGACGCCGATGTTCATCGGAGACGGCAGAGAGGACTTCCTTCAGGAGCCGACGAGAGCCCCGGTGAAGCGGGCTCTCTTGGTGGAGAGTCCCCGGGTGCTGCGCCTCAACGAAGAGACCGGCCAGGTGCTGATCGACGTCGGTCTTCCCACCGGGGCCAAGGTTGGTGACCGGTTTCGCTTGAACGGCTCGGCCGAGCTCGAGATCCGCCGGGTCGGGGCGACGGAGAGCTGGGCCGAGATGATCCGGGTCCTCGGGTCGGAGGAGATCGTGCCTGGAATGAAAGCCGATTTCCTCCGCCTCCAGACGGCGGTGCGTCTGGTCCCCCCCGAGAGAGAGAGCCGCGAGGCGGATCAGGCGCTCGCCCGTCTCCGCGAGGCCCTGCAGAGATCGGAGGCCGGCTTCGTCGAGGTTTGTGACAACGGTGGCACCCCGGATCTGTGTGTGACGGTCGACGAGAGCGACTGCTTCGCCGTGCTCGACCCTGGAGGGACCCCTTTCCCGAACCTCAGCCCTCTGTCGATCAAGACCCCCGGAGTCATCCACAAGCTGATCCAGCGGCTCGATCATCTGACGAAGTTCCGCAACATCCTCACCGTGGAGAACCCGAACCCTCCCGACTGGTTGGGAATCGACCTGGAGCTGCGGGAGGGTGGTCCGGAAGGCGCGAGTGTCCCACTCTCCGCGGGAGCCGTCGAGCTGGGGGAGGGGGAGGAGCTGATCGTCCGCATCATCAACCGCTCCAGCCTGCGCCTCGACTTCACAGTGCTCGATCTGGACCCCGATTACCGCGTCTCCCAGCTTCTGCCGAAGAAGGGGAGCCTCTCGCTGCTGCCGCTCGACCCGGGGCAAGCGGAAACGGTACGGATCAAAGGTTGGCTGCCGGCGGGATTCAACGAGGGCAATGACGTCCTGAAAGTCTTCGCGACCCAGGGGGCCGCCAACTTCCGCTGGCTCGAGCTTCCGCCGCTCGAGAAACCCTGGCTCCTCTCGAATCTCCGCGGCAAGCCGAAAAATCCGCTGGAGGTACTCTTCGCCCAGCTCATCGGCCACCAGTCGGCGAAGCGCGGAGGGGGGCTCAATCCGTCGGAGTTTCCCGAGGAGGAGTGGATCACGGCGCAGGTGGAGATCCGGGTGCGGCGATGAGGGACGTGGAATTCGAATTGGAGATCGTGCCGGCTGGAGAGAGCTATCAGGCGACTGTGCTCCGGTCGCCCCTTGACCGGCAGAGCCGGCGGGCCCGGTGCATGTTCAGTCTGCCGGACCCGGAGGATCCGGGGCCTGCCCTGCTCGATCCCCGGCATCTTGCGCTCGTCGGGTCTCGGCCGCCGGGGGGCTCGGACCAAGAGCTGGGCCACCGCCTTTTCGAATCGGTTTTCATCGGAAAGGTCCTCACGGCCTGGCAAGCCAGCCTGGCCGTGGCGCCAAGGGCATTGACCCTGCGTCTTCGTCTGGCGGAGGATCCCCGCCTTCTATCTGTCCCTTGGGAGCTCCTCTTCGATACGAACGAGGGAGAATTCATCGCGACGGAGAGATGTCTAATCCGTTCCGTCGACGTACATCCCGAGGCACGGCATCTGAAGGCAAAGGCACAGCTCCGCGTCCTCTGCATCCTTGCCTGCCCCGCGGACGTCACTCCGCTCCAGATCGAAGAGGAATGGACGGTTTTGCGGGAAGCGCTCGGCGGAGCTGCGGAGCTGACGCGGATCCCTCCCCGCCTGGACGAGGTGGATCGCGCCTTGCGGTCCGGCAAGTGGGACGTCCTTCACTTCGTCGGACATGGAGAGGTGGACGACGAGGGAGGCTACCTGATCCTGGAGGAGTGGCAAGGCGACGCCCGGGCCGTGGATCATCTGCGCGTGGGAACGTTTCTGGCTCATCCGTCCCTTCAAATGGTGGTCCTGAACACCTGCTCCGGGGGGCGCACCGGCGCCGGCGATGCGTTCTCCGGAGTGGCACAGGCCTTGGTGAAGCGAGGAGTTCCCGCCGTCGTAGCCATGCAGCAACCGATCTCGGATCGAACCGCCATCGCCTTCACCCGGTCGTTCTACACGGCGCTCGCCGAGAAAATTCGGCGGAAGCGGCAGTGGCAGGCGCCCCGAGGAAGGCTGACGGTGGCGCAAGCGCTCCGGAGGGCGCGCAGGACACTCTTCTGCGCGCCGGAGGCCGAGTGGGCCATACCGGTTCTTTACTTGAACGGACCGGATGGGCCACTCGTCAAAGACAGGTCCATCTGGTGGTTCTTTGCCGCGGTCCTGGGCGGCCTCCTGCTCCTCGGATTGACGGTGTGGCACTGGTCGCACATGCCGCCATCGCTCATACCGCCGCGAGGCGAAGAAGAGAACCCGGGGGAGTGCCCCTCTCCACCAGGTTTGAACATGGCCTTCGTGAGGATCAAGCCCGGGACGTTCCGGATGGGCGAGAAAGGAAATCAAGAGACTGAGCCCGTTCATCAGGTCACCATCACCCGTCCCTTCTGTATCGGTGTTTACGAGGTGACCCAGGAACAAGTCGCTATCCTCCACAAGCAGGATCGGCCGCCGCTGAAAAGGCGCCATCTGCCAGTTTCTGGCCTTAAATATGAAGCCGCCCTGGAGCTCGTTCGCCTGATCAATGAGAGCGATCCCACCCGACTCTATCGACTCCCCAGAGAGGCGGAATGGGAGTACGTGGCCCATGGGAAAACGGGGATACCTCTCAGTTTGTTGGCGGATGGCACACCCCTCGACCACCTTGCCAACTGTGGGAGAGGCGATGAAGGCGGCCCCGCTTGGGTCGGTCAATTTCCAGCAAATCCCTGGGGTGTGCATGACATGTTCGGCAACGTTGCTGAATGGGTGGAGGACTGGGGGGGCTCGTACTCTGGCGAGCCGGTGCAAGACCCTCAAGGGCCGGAACATGGGGCGAGGAGGATTCGGCGCGGCGGGAGCTGGAGCTCCAGCCTGAAGACCTGTCTCTCTCCGACGGCTCGGAGTCTCGTCGTTCCGACGCGGAGCAACAAGGACGTTGGTTTGCGGATCGTGCAGGAGATTCCTTGAGGCCTAAGGGCGGCCCTCGGTAGAAGGAGCCGCGGTCGGGGAACTGGTCTCCCACCACGGTTCGGTCTTGCTGCGCCGCGAGGGCCTTCACCACGCCGTCGAGCGACGATTGCCGAGGCCGATGTAGGAGACCTCCAGGCTGCGGCCGAACGCTAACGCGGCCCAAGTTAACGCTAACGGGCACCGGGTTAACGCTAACGCGATCCGGGTTAACGCTAACGCGATCCGGGTTAACGCTAACGCGGTCTGAGTTAGCGCTAACGCGATCCGAGTTAGCACTAGCCGGCCCGGGTTAACGCTAACGCCACCGAGTTAACGCTAACGCGGTCCGAGTTAACGCTAACCGGCTCCGGGTTAACGCTACGCGGCCCGGGTTACCAGGAGAGGTGCCAGGCGATTCTCGGGCGATTCTCCGGGGCGGGCGATGACCCCGCGGCGTCCGACAAGGTGCCGGCGCGCGCCCCCTGGGAGCGCTGGCGTCTCGCCGGCATTCAAGAGAACGGGCCGACGGCCCTTCCTTATCAAAAGGGCGGCACAGGTTGGGTGGCGCAGCCGTGTCCAGCCGGTTCCTCGGTGTTCGAGACCTCGGTGCTCAGCGCCTCGCGGGCGTAGGCGACGGCGGCGAGCACGTCCTCGCGGGCCAACCGTGGATAGTCTGTGAGGATCTCGGCCATGGAGCAGCCGGCGGCGATCTTCTCGAGCAGGATCTCCACCGTGATCCGGGTTCCGCGGATCACCGGCTTGCCGAGCATGACCTGAGGGTCGATGCCGATACGGTCGAGCGGATCGTCGGTCATGAGCATGCTCCTATTCTAGCAGGGGCGGGGGAGCGCCGCCGTGGAGCGCCTCGCCCCGCCCCCCTCGCCTACTGCTTCCCCGCCGCCCCGCCCGCCGCCGCCGCCAGCGCCGCCTTCCGCGCGGCTTCGAACTCGTCGCCGGGGGTCCAGGTGGGCATCTTGTCGTCGTTCGCGATGACCACCCCGGCAAAGAAGCCGAGGCGGGCGTCTTCGATCATGCCGTCGAAGGTCCAGTCGGGGGTGATCTCGTCGCTCGGCTGGTGGTAGTTCTTCTGGACGTAGCCCTCCACCTTTTCCTTGCCCCATTCTTCCGGGTGGCCGCGGAACTTGACCCCGGCTCCCATGTAGATGGCGGGGACGCCGATCTTCGCGAAGTTGAACTGGTCGGAACGGTAGAAGGAGCCGCGGTCGGGGAACTGGTCACCCACCACGGTCCGGTCCTGCTGCGCCGCGAGGGCCTTCACCACGCCGTCGAGCGACGACTTGCCCAGGCCGATGTAGGAGAGCTCCAGGCTGCGGCCGAAGATGTTGCCTCCGTCGTAGTTGATGTTCGCGGCGATCTTGCCCGGCGGGAAGGAGGGGTGCTTCGCGTAGTACTCGGAGCCCCGGAGGCCCTGCTCTTCGGCGGCGACGAACAGGATGAGGACCGAGCGCCGCGGGGGCTGCGGCAGCTCCGCGAAAGCCCGTGCGATGGCCAGCACCTGGGTCACGCCCGCTCCGTTGTCCAGGGCGCCGTTGTAGATGGTGTCGCCCTCCTTGTCGGGCTTGCCGATTCCCAGGTGGTCGTGGTGGGCGCTGTAGACGACCACCTCGTCCGCGAGCTCGGGATCGGAGCCGCGCAGCAGGCCTCCCACGTTCGCGGTCTGCACCTTCTCGACCTGGTTCGTCAAGGTGAGGGAGGTGGTGACGCCGAGGGGAACCGGTTTGAAGTCGCGGCTGTGGGCGCTCTTGACCAGAGCGTCCAGATCCTGCCCGGCCAGCTTCGCGAGCTGGCGGGCGGCGTCTTCGGTCACCCAGCTCGCCACCTGGATGCGCGGCTCACCGGCGGCCGGCAGCTCGAACTTCGGGCCGGTCCAGGAGGTCTGCACCACCTGCCAGGGATAACCCGCCGAGGGGGTGGTGTGGATGATGATCGCGCCGGCCGCGCCCTGCCGGGCCGCGCTCTCGTATTTGTAGGGCCAGCGGCCGTAATACTGGCGGCGGGTCCCCTCGAAGAGCGCCGGGTCCCAGTCGGGGTCGTTGTTGAGCATCAGGAGGACCTTCCCTTTGAGGTCCATCCCCTTGAAGTCGTTCCACTTGTACTCGGGTGCCTCGATGCCGTAGCCCACGAAGACCAGCTCGGCCTTGTCGAGGACCGCTTGGGGTGCCTGCACGCCGCTCGATGCGACGAACTGGTTCCAGACGTCCAGGTTGACGCTCTGGCCGTCCTTCTGGAAGGTCCAGGTCTTGGGGCTGGAGGCGTTCACGCCGACCACGTCGAAGGTCTGGAGGTACCCGCCCGCGCCGAAGGCGGGCTCGAAGCCGAGATATTGCAGGGTGGTGCCGAGGTAGAGCTGGGTGAGGCGGTCGCCCCGGCTGGCCGGGCCGCGTCCTTCGAGCAGGTCGTCCGCCAGGAAGCGGACGGAACCGCGCAGGCTCGCTTCGTTGATCACCGCGGCCGCCTTCTCGGCCTCCGCGGGCACGGTGACCTGGGCGGGGAGCGCCGCCGGCAGCGCGAGGGAGGCCAGCAGCAGCAGCCAGGAGGAGGGATGGTTCATGCGCATTTCCATGGTTGTGCCTACTGCTTTCCGGCCGCCCGGTCGGTCTCCGCCGCCGCGGCGAGCGCCGCCTTCCTCGCGGCTTCGAATTCGTCACCGGGGTTCCAGGTGGGCATCTGGTCGCCGTTCGCGATCACCACGTCGGCGAAGAAGCCGAGGCGGGCGTCTTCGATCATGCCGTCGAAGGTCCAGGCGGCGGTCAGCTCGTCGCTCGGCTGGTGATAGTCCTTCTCCTCGTACTCCTCGGCCTTCTCCTTGCCCCAGCCGGCCGGCCGGTCGCGGAACTTTGTGCCCGAGTCGAGGTAGATGGCCGGGACGCCGATCTTCGCGAAGTTGAACTGGTCGGAGCGGTAGAAGGAGCCGCGGTCCGGGAACTGGTCGCCGGCCACGGTCCGGTCCTGCCGGGCCGCGAGCGCGGTCACGATGCCGTCGAGCGAGGACTTGCCCATGCCGATGTAGGCGATCTCCAGGTTCCGGCCGAAGATGTTGCCGCCGTCGTAGTTGACGTTCGCGGCGATCTTGCCCGCCGGGAAGGTCGGGTGCTTCGCGAAGTACTCGGAGCCCAGGAGGCCCTGCTCTTCACCGGCGACGAAGAGGATGAGGACCGAACGCCGCGGCGGCTGCGGCAGCTCCGCGAAGGCGCGCGCGATGGCCATCACCTGGGCCACGCCGGCGCCATTGTCGAGCGCGCCGTTGTAGATGGTGTCACCGGATTCGTCGGGCTCACCGATCCCCAGGTGGTCGTGGTGGGCGCTGAAGATGACCACTTCGTTCGCGAGCTGCGGATCGGAGCCGCGCAGCAGGCCGCCGACGTTCGCGGTCTCGACCTTCTCGACCTTGTTCGCCAGGGCGAGGGAGGTGGTCACCCCCAGGGGGACCGGCTTGAAGTCGCGGCTCCTGGCGCTCTTGACCAGGGCGTCCAAGTCCTGGCCGGCCAGCTTCACGAGCTGGCGCGCGGCGTCCTCGGTCACCCAGCTCGCCACCTGGATGCGCGGCTCGCCGCCGGCCGGCAGCTCGAACTGCGGGCCGGTCCACGAGGACTGCACGACCTGCCAGGGGTACCCGGCCGACGGGGTCGTGTGGATGATGATCGCGCCGGCCGCGCCTTGCCGGGCCGCGCTCTCGTATTTGTAGGTCCAGCGGCCGTAGTAGAGGCGCCGGGTCCCTTCGAAGAGAGCAGGGTCCCAGTCGGGGTCGTTGTTGAGCATCAGGAGGACCTTCCCCTCGAGATTCACTCCCTTGAAATCGTCCCAGCGATGTTCGGGGGCCTGGATGCCGTAGCCGACGAACACGACCTCGGCGTTGTCCACGGCCGAGCGCTCCGCCTGCACGCCGCTCGCCGCGATGAACTGGTCCCAGCTCTTCAGGGTGAGACTCTGGCCGCCCTTCTTGAAGTCCCAGGTTTTGGGCACGGTCGCATTGATGCCGACCACGTCGAAGGGCTGGACGTAGCTGCTCTTGTCGAAAGCGGGCTCGAAGCCGAGGTACTGGAGGGTGGTGCCGAGATAGAGCTGGGTGAGCCGGTCGCCCCGGCTGGCCGGGCCGCGCCCTTCGAGCAGGTCGTCCGCCAGAAAGCGGACGGGGCCGCGAAGGCTCGCCTCGTCGATCACCGCGGCCGCCTTTTCGGCCTCCGCGGGTACGGTCACCTGCGCCGGGAGCGCCGCCGGCAACGCGAAGGCGGCCAGCAGCAGCAAAGGGAGTTTATTGTTCATGCAAGTCTCCATGGTAGGTCCGGTCGACCAAGGACTGTAACAAAGGAGGCGGGGGGATGCTTCCGAAAAAACCAAGCCCCTCTCCCGCAGTGCGGGGAGGGGCAAGAGGGGCACTCCGGGAGTGGGGAGGGGCTCAGGCGCTCGCGGCCATCGAGGCCAGCGAGAGGTCCTGCTGCCGCCGCACGGCCCAGTAGGGTCCTTCGAAGTCCTCGACACCGGCCTGGGCGCGGATGTGCGAGAGGTACTCGTACTGGCTGGGGAGTGTGTTCACCAGGTATTCCGACTTGCGGCGCATCTTCCGGAAGGCCTCGAGAGCCTGGCGGTCGTCGAGGAAGTCGAGGACCGGGAGGCTGGTCTCCGGCAGGTGGTTGAGGCCGAGCATCATCACGGAGTAGGAGTAGGACTCGAAGCCGTGGTAGTTGGGGTTGATGCTCTTGGCGTTCGGCAGCCGCTTCTTCCAGAGGGTCAACCGTTCGGCCAGCTCGTCGGGGAGGACGGTGCTCTGGGTCGCCTTCCAGAACTCCGAGTCGCGCCGGTCCGAAGCCCGGTAGTGGAGGGTCAGGAAGTGGCGGACACCGTCGATGGCCTCGGCGATGTTGTGGTTGTAGCTGCGGATCGACTCCTCGTCGGGCGTGCCGTGCGGGAAGTGGTGGATGAGCTCCTCGATCCCGTGCTGGATGAAGAAGATCCCGGTCGACTCCAGGGGCTCGACGAAGCCGCTCGACAGGCCGATGGCGACGCAGTTCTTGACCCAGGAATTGCGGCTGCGGCCGATGCGCATCTTGATGTGGTTCGCCGGCAGGCCGTGGGCGGCAGGCCCCAGGTGGCGGCGGAATTCCGCTTCGGCCTCGTCGGGGGAGATGAACGCCGAGGAGTAGACGTAGCCCGTGCCGACCCGGCCATAGAGAGGAATGTTCCACACCCAGCCGGCGGACATGGCGGTCGCCGTGGTGTACGGGTTGATCCCCTGGCTCTGGATGTCCACCGGCACCTGGAGGGCGACGGCGCGGTCACAGAGGAGCGACTCGGAGAAGGAGATGAAGGGCTCCTTCAGGGCCTGGTTGATCAGCAGGCCGCGGAAGCCGGTGCAATCGACGTACAGGTCGGCCCGCAGGTTGCCATTGTCTTTGGTGACGAGGTGGTCGATGCTGCCGTCGTCGGCGAGCCCGACCTCCATGACCTCGTCATGGATCTGCTTGATGCCCCGGGCGGTGCCGTATCCCTCCAGGAACCGCGCCAGCAGGTGGGCGTCGAATTGATACGCGTACGGGTACTGGACCTGGTGGTCGGCGAGGAACTTGTTGTCGGCGATGGCGCCGTCGTTCGCGAAGATCCCCTGCACCTTCTCGTCATAGACGCGGCCGTCGAGATAGCGGGGAGACCGCTTGGCGTCGCAGATGGCCGGCGTGGTGAAGCAGGCATAGTCGAACGCCTCCTCGCCCCGCTTGAGCTTCAGCCACCACTCGCCGAGGTTGTAGCCGTCGACCATCTCGTAGCGCTGGAACGGGTGATAGAAGTGGCCGCCCTGGGAGGTCCAGTTCTCGAACTTGATGGCTAGCTTGTAAGTAGCATTGCAACTCGGCATCCACTCAGATTCGGGGAGGCCGAGATAATCGAAGAACAGCTTGATGGTACTGAAGGTCGCTTCGCCGACGCCGACGGTCTTGATGTTGGGGGATTCGAGGACGGTGACCTCGACCTTCTCACCGAATGCTTTGCGCAAGTAGGTTGCGGCCATCCAGCCGCCCGTTCCGCCACCCACGATCATCACTTGCTTTTTCATCACCAGGTCCCTCCAGACGAAAAAAAGTTTACATCCTCCAAGATCACCGCGGGGTGCCTTCTCTGGGCTGCGCCGCGCGAACAGTACGTCATTGCACAGTGAGTGCTACCACCGGAGAAAAGCGGGACAAGAGGTGCGCAAGAAAGTTCGGTGTGCGCCGGTGGTAGGCTTCCGCCCCGTGCAACCCCAAGGACCAAGAGCGAGGATCTCCATGCCGAATCGACCCCTCCTGCCGGCTCTCTCCCTGCTGCTGCTCGCGGGCTTCGCCACCGCCGCGCCCCAGCCGGCCCTGGCCGCCGGCTCTCCGGTCACTCTCGAGAAGATCATGTCGGACCCGGAGTGGCTGGGGATTCCCCCGGAGAACCCCTACTGGGCGGACGACGGCCGGGCCGTCTACTTCGAGCGCAAGCGCGCGGGCGAGGACGAGATCAACGACCTGTACCGCCTGGACCTCGCGGAGGGGAGCGCGCCGGTGCGCGTCGCCGACGCGGACCGCGGCCGGGTCGACGTGGCGGGAGGGGACGTCAGCGAGGACCGCGCCTGGAAGGTCTATGCGCGCCAGGGCGACCTCTATCTGAAGGACCTGAAGACGGGCGCCCTCCGGCAGCTCACCCGTACGGCCGACGTGGAGGCCGATCCGCGCTTCCTGGTGGGCGACACCCGGATCTCGTTCCGCCGGGGCACCTCGGCGGTCTATGCCTGCGAGCTGCCCACCGGCCTCATTTCCCAGCTCGCCGAGCTGCGCCTGGAGAAGGACCCGGCGGCGGCGGAGACCAAGGAAAAGAGCTACGTGGAGGAGCGGCAGCTCGAGCTGCTCCTGATCGTCCAGAAGCGCAAGCACGACCGGGAGGCGAAGCGGGAGGCCGAGCGGGCCGAGCAGCGGGCCGACCCGACCCGGGCGCCGCTCCCCTGGTACCTGGGAGAGGGGATCGAGATCGCCCAGGTCTCTCTCTCCCCGAGCGGCGACTGGCTGATCGTGGTCACCCGGCCGAAGGAGGTCGACGAGGGGAAGGGCTCCCCGATGGCCGACTTCGTCACCGAGAGCGGCTATGTCGAGACGAAGCAGGTCCGCTCCAAGGTGGGCACCGGCAAGCCGGTCAGCCCCACCGTGCTCCTCCTGGACCTGAAGACCCATGAGAAGCACGAGGTCGACCTCTCGGCTCTCCCCGGGATCAAGGACGATCCTCTGAGGCAGTTGCGCGAGGCTGCTGCTGCGGCGCGCCGGGCGAAGGCGGCTGAAAGGGACGGCAAGGACGGCAAGGACAACAAGGACGGCAAGGAGGGGAAGGATGGTGCCAAGCCGGACGAGACGCCGGCCCTGCGGGTCCTCGAGCTCGAGAAGATCATCTGGTCGGACGACGGCCGGCGCGCGGCCTTTCTCTTCTTCTCGTATGACAACAAGGACCGGTGGATCGCCACCCTGGAGCCTCCCGCCGCCGGGCTGGTGACGCGGCACCGGTTGACCGATCCGGCCTGGGTGAACGACTACTCCTTCTTCGATTTCGGCTGGCTCCCGGACAGCACCACCCTCTGGTATCTCTCGGAGGAGACCGGGACGTCCCATCTCTATACGCTCCAGACGGCGGACGCCGGGGCCAAGGCGCGCCAGCTCACCCGGGGGAGCTTCGAGGTCGCGTCGCCGGTGCCGGCGCGCGACGGCAAGAGCTTCTATTACAAGGCCAACGCGTCCCACCCGGGCATCTACGACGCTTGGCGCGTCGATGTCGCGAGCGCCCGGAGCGAGCAGGTGAGCACGATGGGGGGGCAGACCGATTTCCTCCTCTCCCCGGACGAGAGCCAACTGCTGCTGACCAACTCCCAGATCGTCCGTCCCGATGAGCTGTTCGTCCAGGCCGCCACGGCCGGTGCCGCGCCGCGGCGGCTCACGCAGACGGTGAGCCCGGAATTCCTCTCGTTCGACTGGACGGTCCCGGAGATCGTGGCGGTCCCCTCGACGCACGCCAGCCAGCCGGTCTACGCGCGGCTCTATACGCCCAAGGGGTTCGATCCGGCGAAGAAGTACCCGGCGGTGTTCTTCGTCCATGGCGCCGGGTACCTGCAGAACGCCCACGCCGGGTGGTCGACCTATTTCCGGGAGTTCATGTTCCACACGTTCCTGGCCCAGCACGGGTACGTGGTGCTCGACATGGACTACCGCGCCTCGGCCGGCTATGGCCGCGACTGGCGCACCGCCATCTATCGCCGGATGGGGACCCCGGAGCTGGAGGACCTGGAGGACGGCGTGGCCTGGGTGACCAGGAACAAGGGCGTCGATCCGGCCCGCATCGGGGTCTATGGCGGCTCGTATGGCGGTTTCATGGTCCTGATCGCCCTCTTCCGCCAGCCGGACCTCTTCGCCGCCGGTGCCGCGCTGCGGCCGGTCACCGGTTGGGCCCACTACAACCAGGGCTACACCGCGAACATCCTGAACACGCCGGACGTCGATCCGGAGGCCTACCGGACGACCTCTCCGATCGAGGACGCCGCGGGGCTCAGGAAGCCGCTCCTCCTCTGCCACGGCATGCAGGACGACAACGTCCACTTCCAGGACACGGTCCTTCTTGTGCAGCACCTGATCGAGCTGAAGAAGGAGAACTTCGAGACGGCGATCTACCCGGTGGAGCCGCACGGCTTCCTGCAGCCCACGAGCTGGCTCGACGAATACCGGCGCATCTTCAAGCTCATGGAGACGTATGTGAAACCGGCGAGGTAGACCCGCCTCTCCTGGTTCGACTGCATTAGACTGGAACGAATGGCTGAAGAGACCTGCGAGCTGACAGCACCGCACCCCGCGTGGGGCGGTGGCCGGGCCCGGGAGAGTGATCGCCGGAAGCGGGCGCGCTCGCGCGTGTCGGCGCTCACCATCCTCTTCCATCCCGACGCGCGGCGGGTGGGCGAGCAGGCCCTTCTGGGCGAGATCGGCGGCGGCCGGGTGACGCTTCTCTCGCGCAACGAGCCGGGATTCGCCGCGCCCGGTGGCACCGACGTCCGTCCGCTGGGCGACCTCCACCTGAGCCGCAGCCCGCTGCGCCTCGGGCCGGGGAGAGAGCCCGGCTCCTGCCGGGTGGACGTGGCCGGGAGCCGGACGCGCCTGGTGATCGACGGCGACTGGGTGTCCGAGGGGCGGGAGCTCTCGGCCGCCGAGGTGCGGCACGGCGCCGTGCTGGAGCTCGCCGAGCGCGTGGTGCTCCTCCTCCACACCCTGCCGGGGACCCCGTTCGTGGCACCGTCGAGCCCGGGGCTGGTCGGCGAGAGCGAGGCGATCCTCCGCGTCCGCGACGAGATCCGCCGCGTCGCCGACCTCGACCTGCCGGTCCTGATCCGCGGCGAGACGGGCACCGGCAAGGAGCTGGCGGCCCGCGCCATCCACCAGGCCAGCCGGCGCCGCAAAGCGGTCTGCCTGTGCGTGAACATGGGCGCCATCCCGGCGACGCTCGCCACCTCCGAGCTGTTCGGCTCGGTCAAGGGATCGTTCACCGGAGCGGTGCGCGACCAGCTCGGCTACTTCCAGCGGGCGCATGGCGGCACTCTTTTTCTCGACGAGATCGGCGAGGCCCCGCCGGAGGCGCAGGTCCTCCTCCTGCGCGTCCTGGAGAGCGGCGAGGTGCAGCGGGTCGGCAGCCAGGACGCCCAGAAGGTGGACGTCCGCCTGATCGCGGCGACCGACGCCGACCTGGAGAAGGCGATCGAGGAGGGCCGTTTCCGCGCCCCGCTCCTCCACCGCCTCGCCGGCTACGAGATGTATCTCCCGCCGCTGCGCGAACGGCGCGAGGACTTCGGGCGCCTCTTCTTCCTTTTCCTGCGCGAGGAGCTGCGCGCCATCGGCGAAGAGCGGCGCCTCGATCCGCCCGAGGGGACGGACCCCGCCTGGATGCCGGCGTCGATCATCGCCCGCCTGGTGCGCCACCCCTGGCCGGGCAACGTGCGGCAGCTCCGCAACACGGTCCGCCAGATCGTGGTGGACAGCCGCTCCGCCGACTCGATGCAGGTCGGCCCTCTCCTGGAGCGCCTGATGCGCGAGGCCGGCGAGGAGGGCGACGAGCCGGAGACCGCCATGCCCATCGCCGTTCCCGAGGCGCCCGAGGCGCCCCGCCGCCGCGCGCAGGCCGGTGCCTACCGCTCGCCCTCCGAGGTCGGCGAAGCGGAGCTCCTGGGCGCGCTGCGCTCCCATCAATGGGAGGTCAAGGCCGCCGCCGCCCAGCTCGGCATCTCCCGCCCCGCCCTCTATCTGTTGCTGGAGAAGTTCCCGGGCATCCGCAAGGCCGCGGACCTCTCCTCCGCCGAGATCCTGGAGGCGCGCGAGCTCTGCGGCGGCGATCTCGACGCCATGGTGACCCGCCTGGAGGTCTCGAAGAAGGGGCTTCTGCAGCGGATGAGCCAGCTCGGGATCTGACTTGCGGCCCGCTCCGGCCCGCGCTATGGTTGCCCGGAGGGACCATCGAGCATGCTCTTGCGGATGACCGTGCGGGACAGCCTCTACCTCAACTGGGCCGTTCCCGCCGAGGGGCTGCCCGAGCTGCCGGTGCCATTGCGCTACCAGCTCCACACTTGGCAGGGGCGCGACTACGCGTTCGCCTCGGCCGTGCTGTTCCACCAGGATGCGGTCCATCTCGCCTCCCTGCCGCTCCTGCGCGTCGGCTATCCGCAGCTCGATCTGCGGCTCTACGTGCTGGACGCCGAGGGGATTCCTTCCGTCTTCTTCCGCCGCATGCTGATGCCCGCCTGGGTGACGCCGGGCGTGCGCCTGCTGACCCATCAGCCGGCGGCGCGCGCCCGCCTCGACTTCCCGCGTCCCTCGCAGGCGCCGGGGGAGGATGGCCCCTGGACCTGGCGGATCGTGCGCGGCGGTTCGCTCGAGGTGCGCGCCTGGCCGCAGGCGCCGCAGGTGGGGGAGGGGCCGCGGCTGGGAAGCTGGGAGCAGATGGTGCGCTATTTTCACGACCGCCCGCACGGCTATGCCGCGGGCTCCGGCGCGCTGCACCGCATCGAAGCCGGCTCCCCCCGGGCCTCCTGCCTGCCGGTGCGCGCCGAGCTCCAGGGCGATGACGTCCTCTGTCCGTGGCTTCCCATCGAGCCGCTCTTCGCGGGAGCCGCGGTCAACGGAGCGGCGCCGCGCTGGCCGGAGGTGCACTCGGCCTGGCTCTGCCCGGAGCTTCCGGTCGTCTACGAGCTGGGCCTCGTCCCGCAGCTCCCCCTGGCGCCGAGCGTGCCGCAACCGGTGGCCGGACGGGTGGCCACCCCCGTGCTGCGCAGCGGGGTCTTCCGCCCCCGGGAGGTGGACGGGACGCCTCCCGAGCGGCAGCGGGTTGCGTGTTAGCATCCCGCCCATGAGCCAGAGTTCCCCTCAACGCATTGCCGTGCTCCCGGGCGACGGCATCGGCAAGGACGTGACGGCCGAGGCCGTCAAAGTCCTTTCCGCCGCCGCCGAGGTCTGGAATCTCCCCCTGGAGATGGTCCACCTCGACTGGGATGCCGACCGCTATCTCCGCACCGGCGAGACCCTTCCCGCCGGCGCTCTCGACGATTTCCGCACGAACTATGCCGCCGTGTTCATCGGCGCCTATGGCGACCCGCGTGTGCCCGACATGAAGCACGCCGCCGACATCCTCCTGGGTATTCGCTTCGGGCTGGACCTGTACATCAACCTCCGCCCGGTCAAGCTCTACGACCGCCGCCTCTGTCCTTTGAAAGACCGCACCGAGAAGGACATCGACTTCATCGTCTTCCGCGAGAACACCGAGGGCGCCTACGTCAACGTCGGCGGCAACTTCAAGAAGGGGACGGCGGACGAGATCGCCGTCCAGGACGAGATCCACACCCGCAAGGGCGTCGAGCGGATCATCCGCGCCGCGTTCGACTACGCCGTCCGCCATGGCCGGCGCGAGGTCCTGATGGCCGACAAGTCGAACGTCATGCGCTACGGCCACGACCTCTGGCAGCGGGTCTTCGCCGCCGTGGCGGCCGAGTATCCCCAGATCGCATCGCGCCACATGTTCGTCGACGCCTTGACCATGCAGATGGTGCTCAAGCCGGAGACCCTGGACGTCATCGTCACCAACAACATGTTCGGCGACATCATCACCGACCTGGCCGCCGCCTTCCAGGGTGGCCTGGGAATGGCGGCCTCCGCCAACCTCCACCCCGGCCAGACCTCCATGTTCGAGCCGGTCCACGGCTCGGCCCCCAAGTACGCCGGCACCGGCCGCGCCAACCCGATGGGCGCGGTGCTCTCGTCGGCGCTGATGCTCGAAACGCTCGGCCACCCCGAGGCCGGCCATGCGCTCGAAGAGGCCGTGGCCCAGGCGGTGCGCGGCGGGCAGACCACGCCGGACCTGGGTGGCTCGCTCACCACCTCGCAGGTGGGCGATCTGCTGGCGCGGACCGTGGCCGCCACAGCGCGCACCTGAGAGATGGAGGACGCGGTGAAGCTGCAAGAATCCGACCTCATCTACGACTGGAACCGCACGGGCACGGGCGACCTCCGCCCGGCCCGGGGGCGGGTGGAGCTGGATGACGAGACCCTGCGCGACGGTCTCCAGTCCCCCTCCGTCCGCTCGCCGTCGATCGAGGACAAGGTCCGCATCCTGCACATGATCGCCGAGCTGGGGATCGAGTCCGCCGACATCGGCCTCCCCGGCGCCGGTCCGCACGTCAAGCACGACGTCGAGATCCTCGCCCGCGAGATCGCCGGCCACAAGCTGGCGATCTTCCCCAACTGTGCCGCCCGCACCGTGGCGGCGGACATCCTGCCCATCGTCGACGTCTCGCAGAAGGCCGGCATCGCGATCGAGGTGGCCTGCTTCATCGGCTCCTCGCCGATCCGCCAGTACTCGGAGGGGTGGACGCTCGACCGCATGCTCAAGCTGACCCACGACGCGGTCGAGCTCGGCGTCAAGGAAGGGCTGCCGGTCATGTACGTGACCGAGGACACCACCCGCGCCGCGCCGGACGACCTGCGCCGTCTCTACACCACGGCGGTGGAGGCCGGAGCGCGCCGGGTCTGCGTCGCCGACACGGTGGGGCATTCGACCCCCAACGGCGCCCGCGAGGTGATCCGCTTCATCCGCGGGGTGGTGGACGCGACCGGCGAGGACGTCAAGGTCGACTGGCACGGCCACAAGGACCGCGGCCTCTCGGTGATCAACGCCCTCGCCGCCGCCGAGGCCGGAGCCGACCGGCTGCACGGCACGGCCGTGGGGATCGGCGAGCGGGTCGGCAACTGTCCGATCGACGTCCTGCTGGTCAACATGCAGCTCCTCGGCTGGATCAACCGCGACCTGCACCGCCTGGAGCAGTATTGCCGGCTGGTGGCCGAGACGACCGGCGTGCCGCTGCCGGACAACTATCCGATCGTCGGGCGCGATGCCTTCCGCACCGGTACCGGTGTCCACGCCGCGGCGATCATCAAGGCGCGGGCGCGCGGCGAGGACTGGCTGGCCGACCGCGTCTACTCCTCGGTGCCGGCGAGCCTCATCGGCCGCCGCCAGATCATCGAGGTGGGTCCGATGAGCGGCGAGTCGAACGTCATCTACTGGCTGGAAGAGCGGGGGATCGAGCCCAAGCCGGACCTCGTCCAGGAGATCTTCCAGAAGGCCAAGGAAGCCGCTCTCATCCTGGAAGACCAGGAGATCCTGGCGATCTGCCAGGCCCGCGGCTTGAGCCCCGGAGAGCCGCGGCCGCGGGCGCTGCCTTGAAACCTCACCCCCTGGCCCCCTCTCCCATCGCCCCCCCTGCCCCCGGGAGAGGGGGAACCGCAGGCCCCCTCTGGCCGCGTGTCCTCGAGCGCTATCTCGAGAGCCTCGCGGTCGAGCGGGGCCTCGCCGCCAACACGGTGGCGGGCTACAGGAACGACCTCTCCCGGCTCGGCGAAGCCCTGGCGAAGCGGCAGGGCGACCTGCTCACCGCGACTCCGCAGGCCCTCGCCGGGCATCTGCGCGACCTGCGGGTGCAGGGGCTCTCGCCGCGCTCGATCAGCCGGGCGCTGTCGGCGATCCGCGGCTTCTACGAGAACCTGGTGGTCCTCGGCGAGCGGGCGGACAATCCGGCCGTCAACCTCCTCCCGCCGCGGCTCGGCCGCACCCTTCCCAAGGTCCTTTCGGAGAGCCAGGTCGAGGCGCTCCTGGCGGCGCCGGACGTCGCGACGCCCCTCGGCCTCCGTGACCGCGCCATGCTGGAGCTGCTCTATGCCACGGGTCTGCGGGTCAGCGAGCTGGTGGGGCTCCAGCTTCCGCAGCTCCGCCTCGAATCCGGGTTTCTTGTGGCCTTCGGCAAGGGGAGCAAGGAGCGGATCGTACCGGTGGGGGAGTCGGCCGAGGAGTGGGTGAAGCGCTGGCTGCGCGACGTCCGCCCGGAGATGCTGCATGGGCGCCACCAGGCCGTGTTCGTCAACTTCGCGGGCGATCCGATGAGCCGGGTCGGCTTCTGGAAGAATCTCAAGAAATACGGCATCGAAGCCGGCATCCGCGGCCTCTCCCCCCACGTCCTGCGCCACAGCTTCGCCACCCACCTCCTGGAGCACGGCGCCGACCTGCGGGCGGTCCAGACCATGCTCGGCCATGCGGACATCTCCACCACGCAGATCTATACTCACATCCATCAGCAGCGCCTGAAATCGCTCTACGACCGGTTCCACCCGCGCTCCTGACGGTGATCGTCGCCTGAAGAGCCTGTGCCGTCTCGATCAGGCCTTGCTGGCACGCAGCGGCCGCAAATTCCGCTAGGATTGCTCAACGATGAAAAGCGCGCTTCCGGGTGGTCCGCCTGGGGTCGAGAAAGTCGGCCCCTACCGGCTGGAACGGCCGATCGGGGCCGGCGGGATGGGGACCGTCTGGTGTGCCTGGGACGAGCGGCTCCGGCGCCATGTCGCCATCAAGCAGGTGGTTGCCGGCCACGTCGCGAACGCGCGACAGCGTCTGCGCCGTGAGGCATCCGCCGCGGCCCGTCTCAACCATCCGGCCACCGTCCAGATCTTCGATCTCATCGAGCAGGAAGACAGCGAGTGGATCGTGATGGAATTCATCAGCGGCCGCAACCTGCGGCGGCTTCTCGATGACGAGGGCCCCCTGCCGGTCCTGCGGGTGGTTGAGCTTGGGAGCGAGATCTCCCAAGGGCTCGCGGAGGCGCATGCCCACGGGATTCTCCATCGCGACCTCAAGGCCTCGAACGTGATGGTGACGCCGGCAGGGCGGGCCAAGATCCTCGACTTCGGTCTGGCCAAGGAGCTGCAGGGGGACGGAGAGTCTCCGTCGCTCTCCCTGCCCGGAACCATTCTGGGCACGTGCTACGCCATGTCTCCTGAGCAGATCCAGGGGTTCGACCTCGATTCTCGATCCGATCTCTTTTCCCTCGGCTCTCTCCTCTACGAGATGGTGACGGGAAAGCCACCCTTCAAGGGGCAGGACATACGGGAGTCCCTCACGAGAGTCCTGGCTCTGTACCCGCCCCCACTGAGCGAGGTCTGTCCGGAGGTGCCGGCAGAGCTGTCGCGCCTGATCGGTGCGCTGCTCGACAAGGATCGCGACCGCCGGCCCCGGAACGCCACGGAAGTCGCCGCTACCCTCGCTTCGATCCGTGCCGCGCTTGTGCAGGAGGATCGAGCGGATCAGGGAGGAGAGGGCGCGAGCTGTGCAACTCTCGTCGAGCCTGTACGGTTGAAGAGCACGCCGTCTCCCGGCAGCGGTGGGCTGACCCAGAGCGTCCACGGCCGGCAGGAGGGGGAGCGCCGCCGGATCACGGTTGCCTGCTGCGGCTTGGTCGGGATCAACGAAAGCTCGCCCGAGGCCCGGCTGCTCGATGTCGAGGTCCTCTCCGACGTCATGGTCGTTTTCGAGGAGAAGGCCCGCGAGACGGTCGAGGAGCTCGGGGGCCGTGTCGGCGCGGTGCTCGGCAACATCCTCTGGTACTACTTCGGCTTTCCTCAGGCCCAGGAGGATGACGCGGAGCGGGCGGTCCGCGCGGCCCGCGCCTTGATCGCGCAGTCGGCAGAGCTCGGACACCGCTCCGGGTTGGCCGGCCCGCAGAAGACCGCCCTCTGTGTCGCTCTCTCCACCGGTACGGCGGTCGTCGCCGGCCGGTCCGGGAAGGAGCCCCAGTTGCAGCTCGGCTCGACGCTCGACCTGGCCATGAGCCTCCAGGCGGCCGCTCCGCCGAACAGCCTGGTGGTGAGCACGGAAAGCCACCGTCTGCTCTCCCGCGGCTTCAAGCTGGAGCCCCTGGATTCCGTCCGTCTGCGTGGTTTCGACAGCCCCCTCGCGCTCTACCGTGTCGAGGAGGCGCTCGATGCCCTGAGTGGCGCGGATGAATTGACGCCTCTGGTGGGCCGCGAGCGCGAGCTCGGGCTGCTGATTGATCGCTTCCAGACCGCCTGCTCGGGGGGCGGGCAGGCGGTGATGATCCGCGGGGAAGCGGGGATCGGCAAATCGCGTCTGGTCCGGGCTCTGCGGGAGAGGCTCGCGGATCAGGCGACGTGGCTCGTCTGCTACGGGTCGCCGTACCATCGGAGCTCGCCTCTCGCGCCGGTCGCCAAAATCCTGGAGAGCCAGGTCTTCACACGGGCGGAGGTGACGCCGGAACAGAAGATGTGCCGGCTCGAGAGGCTTCTGCGCGACTACGGAGTCCCGCTTCCGGAAGAGAATGCCGCGGTGCTGGCCTCCTTTCTCGGCCACTCCTCGGATCATGTCCCCCGGCTTGCCATGACCCAGGATGCCCGGCGCCAGAGGACGCTGGAGGTCCTGCTCGCACTGCTGGCGGAGAAGGCGGACCGCGGGCCGCTCATCCTGATCGTCGAAGACTTGCACTGGATCGATCCCTCGACCCTGGAGCTGCTGGATTCTCTCCTCGGCGACATGGCCGGGCTCCCCTTGATGCTCATCGCGACTTTCCGGCCCGAGCTCCAGCCTGCCTGGCGGAACTGGGCGGGCATCACGCAGATCAGCCTGGGACGCCTGACGGACGGCGAAACCGAGGCCCTCGTCGCCAGCCTCGCGGGTGCACGCGATCTGCCTCCGGTGATGCGGCGGCAGATCGTCGCCAAGACGGACGGAGTTCCCCTCTTCATCGAAGAGCTCACCAAGACGGTGCTCGAAGGTGTCGGATCGGGCGAGGAGATCCCCTCCACCCTCGCCGGCTCGCTGATGGCCCGCCTGGACCGCCACGGCGAAGCCCGAGAGGTGGCCCAGCTCGCCTCGGTCATCGGCCGGGTCTTCTCCCTCGAGCTGTTGGAGGCCGTCTCCGGAATGAACAGGGAGGCTCTGCGGCGCTGTCTCGACGAGCTGATCCGTGCCGAGCTTCTCTACCGCCGCGGGATGGGGACCCAGGTGCGTTACGTCTTCAAGCACGCCCTCCTCCAGGACGCCGCCTATCTCTCGATCCTGAAACGCCAGAGGCGGCAGGTCCACGAGAGGATCGCCCACGTCCTCGAGGAGAGGCGCGCCGAGACGGAGGCCGAGCCCGAAATCCTGGCCCATCATTTCGAAATGGCCGGGCTGGTCCCGCAGGCGATCGCATCCCTGCGCCAGGCCGCTTACCGCGCGCGGCATCGCTCGGCCTTCAGCGAGTCCCTGAGCCACTGCCACAAGGGGATCGAGCTCCTGGCCTCCTTGCCCTTGTCGCGGCAGCGCTCGGAGCTGGAGCTTGCCCTGCGCTCTGCCATGAGGGTCGCTCTCGTCCCGATCCGCGGGTACGCCTCGCGCGAGGTCGAGGAGAATGCCGCCCGTTGCCATGCGCTCTGCAGAGAGCTGGGAGATGCGCCCGGGCTGGTCCCGACCCTGTACAACCTTCTGGAGCACAACCTCCTGCGCGGCCACCGGCAGGCCTACCTCGAGCTCGCCGAGGAGATCTGCCGCAGCGGCAGCGGCAGCGAAGAGGACCTCTACATTGGCCTGGCCGGAAAGTGCGTCACGTCTTTCTACGAAGGGCTCCTCCCGGAGGCGCTGAGAGTGGCCGAACAGGCCAGGGCCTGCTATCGGCCGGAGCTTCATGCCCGCCTCGCCCAGTCGTTCCGGGAGGAGGTGAGCCTGCTGCCCCTCCTCTATGAATCCTGGAATCTGTGGCTGGCCGGCCGGCCGGACGAGGCGGTGCGGATGAACGAGGCGAGCCTGGCCACCGCCCGGGGATTCCACTCTCCGTATGCCCGCGCCACGGCGTCCGTCCACGAGATGATCCTGTGGCGCGAGCTGCGGGACGTCGAGAAGGTCCACCAGATTGCCGAAGAGTTTCTGGTGCTCATGCGCGAGCTGCGGTTCGACTTCCTTCTGGCCATGGCCCTGTTCGGCTCCGGTTGGAGCCTGCTCTACCTCGGAGACCCCGCGGAAGGGCTCTCGCGGATGCGGCAGGGGTTGGAGATCCATAAGGGCGTCGGACCGCGGCTCACCAGGGTCTACTGGCAGACCTATCTGATCGAGGCCTACATGACGGCCGGCAAGCTCCAGGAAGGGCTCTCCGCCATTGAAGAGGCGCTGGCTTCAAGGGGTGACGAGCCCGTCGTCTTCTACGATGCGGAGCTCTATCGGATGAAGGGCGAGATCCTGCACCGCACCTCCGGCGCCACAGAGGCCGAAGCGGCCCTCCGGAAGGCTCTCGACATCACCCGGCTCCAGGGTACTCGCGCTCTGGAGCTCCGCGCGGCCACCAGCCTGGCCTGCCTGCTCCACGAGCAGGGCAGGAACGGCGAGGCGCGATCGATCCTCACGGAGATCTACGACACCTTTCGGGAAGGATTCGCCACCCCCGACCTGCGCGACGCCCGCCGGCTCCTCGACACCATCACCTACACCTGCTAATCTGCTGCAAATTGTGCAGGTCAAACCGGAGCGCGCGCCGGTTCCCGGCCGTGGGCTCTTTCCATGCGGAGGAGAGGCGATGAGAGTCGGTATTCTGGCCGTGCATATGGACTACCATCGAAAGGGCAGGCCTCACCGTGGCGTGCTTCAGCCGCAGATCGGTCCGCTGATCGCAGCGCTGCTCCCACGGGAAGCCGACGTCGAGGTGATCAACGATACCTGGGAGGAGCCGGACTGGACCCGGGATTACGATCTCCTGTTCATCGGCAGCATGCATTCCGACTTCGACCGCGCCCGCCAGATCTCGCATTACTGGCGCCGCCGGGGGGCCAGGACGGTCTTCGGCGGCACCCTGGCGAGCACCTATCCCGAGCTCTGCCAGCCCTTTTTCGATGCATTGATCATCGGCGATCCGGAAGACAGCGTCCCCCGTCTGTTCGCCGATTTCTGCCGCAACGATCTGCAGCCGCTCTATGTCTCCACTCCTTATGATCCATGCCGCGTTCCAGTGCCGCGTTTCGACCTGTTGGCGAGGAAGCAGAGGTTGCCTCTCTCCCTGGAAGTTACGCGCGGCTGCCCCTTCACTTGCGAGTTCTGCGCCTTGACCTCGATCGGAACGCGCCACCACGTCCGCCCGCTCGAGCTGGTCCTGCGTGATATCCGGGAAGGGCAGGAGATGCTGCGAGGTCTGGTACCCTGGCCTCTGCGGCGGATCGTGGCGTTCATGGACAACAATTTCGGCGGGAATCTCGCCTATCTGCGGCGGCTGTGCGAGACGCTGGCTCCCCTGAAGCTCCACTGGGCCGCGGCGCTTACCTTCAATGTGGCCTCCCGGCCCGAATACGTCCGGATGCTGGCCGACGCCGGCTGTTTCTACCTGTTCATGGGGCTGGAGAGCTTCAACCAGGAAACGCTGTCCGACATGCACAAGCATCAGAACGCGATCGATCTGACGCGCCAGGTGATGGATCAATGCCGGGCGCACGGCATCCTGATCGAATCCGGATTGATGCTCGGCCCGACGACGGACGACTGCGCCTACATGGAAAGGATCCCCGGATTGTTGGCCGAATCCGGCCTGCATGTACCCAGCTTCATCTGTTTCGAGGCGCCGATTCCGGGTACGCCCCATTTTCACCGGCTGGCGGCGGAGCCGGAGCCGGCGCTGCTTCCGAACGCCCTGCTGCGCGACTTCTCCGGATATACGCTGGTGACCCGGCCGCGCCGCGAGTCGCTGGACGATTTCATCGCCGGATACCGGAAGCTGACCGACGAAGTCTTCTCGTTCCGGCGGCGGATGGGCAAGCTCCTGGACGATGTCCCACGTTTCCTCCGCGGAGGGCACTTCCTCCCCCTGCTGGCGGATCTGGTCGAATACGGCCCTCGGGACTGGAAGCCGCATCCGCAGCGGACCTTCGTGGCCGGCACCGACGTGCCTCCGCCGGAAGCCCTGAGCGTTCCGCTGGCGGAGCAGGATTTCGCCTCCAGAGAGGAGAGGGATGCCGTGATGGGACCCTGGCGGGTCACCGGACCGGACGGCGCGGTCCTCCCACACTGGCGGTCGTCGCTGCGCGTCTTCGAGGCCAAGGGGCGGATCTCCGAGATCGCCCGCAGTCTGGCGGCGTGATGCAGGGGCGGCGCCGAAATCGAATCGCGCTCCGCCACATGTCAAGGTGATGAGCGATCAACCGACCGACACCGTGGACATCGGCCCTCCCGGGGCCGCGAAGCCGCTGTCTCTCGCACGCGGCGCGTCGGTCGGCCGCTACGTCATCCTGGAGCCGGTGGGATCGGGCGGCATGGGGGTGGTCTTCGCCGCCTATGACCCCGAGCTCGACCGCAAGGTGGCTCTGAAGCTCCTGCGCCCCGGCCGTGCCGGGGAGGCGGCGCGGCAGCGGCTTCTCCGCGAGGCGCAGGCGGTGGCCCGGCTGGCGCATCCGAACGTCGTCGCGGTCCATGACGCCGGGTCGATCGGGGAGCAGGTCTTCATGGCCATGGAGCTGGTGCAGGGGCAGACCCTGCGGGACTGGCTGGAGGAACGCCCCCGGCCCTGGCGCGAGGTGCTCGGCAGGCTCCTCCCCGCCGGGCGCGGCCTCGCGGCGGCCCACGCCGCCGGGCTCATCCATCGCGACGTCAAGCCGGAGAACGTCCTCCTCGGCACCGACGGACGGGTGCGGATGGCCGATTTCGGGCTGGTCCGCCGGACCGGTGCCGCGGAGGAGGCCGAGCCTCTCTCGGAGTCGCCGGAGCCGAGCCTCCTGGCGACGCCGCTCACCGGGCACGGGATGGCCGTCGGAACCCCCTCCTACATGGCGCCGGAGCAGCGCCGGGGCGAGCCGGCCGATCCGCGCAGCGATCAATACGGCTTCTGCGTCACGCTGTGGGAGGGGCTGTTCGGGAAGCGCCCGCCGGCCGGCGACGACCGCCGTGTCCCCTCCTGGCTGCGGCAGGCGCTCCTGCGTGGCCTGAGTGATGACCCGGCCGGCCGTTATCCGTCCATGGAGGCTCTTCTGGCGGACCTCGGACGCGATCCGGCCGCCCTCCGCCGGCGCCGGCTCGCGGCGGTGGCGGTCGTCCTGGCGGCGGGCGCCGCCTGGCTCGCCTGGGAGCGGGGGAGGGAGAGCCGGGCAGAGCTCTGCAGCGGCGCCGAAGCCCGCCTGGCCGGTGTGTGGGACGACGGCCGCAAGCAGGCCATCCACGCCTCGTTCGTCGCCACGGGATCGCCGGTGGCCGAGGAGGTCTGGCGTCTCGCCCGGGGGGCTCTCGACGCGCACACCGCCCGCTGGACGGCCATGCGCCGCGAGGCCTGCGAGGCGACCCGGTTGCGGGGGGAGCAGTCGGAGGACCTGCTCGACCGGCGGATGTTCTGCCTGGACCAGCGCCTCCAGGAGGTGGCCGCGGTCTCCACCCTGTTCACGCGGGCCGACGCGAAGCTCCTGGAGAAGGCGGTGTCCATCGCATCCAGCCTCCCCGGTCTCGAAACCTGCGCCGACGCCGCGGCGCTGGCCGCGCGGCTGCCGCCGCCGCGCGATCCCGCCCTGCGGTCGCGGGTGGAGCAGGTGCGTGGCCGGGTGGCCGAGGCGCGGGCCATGATCGACGCCGGACGGATCGCCGAGGGACTGCCGAAAGCGCGGGCCGCCGCGGACCTGGCGCGCCGCCTCGGCTATGGCCCGCTCACCGCCGAGGCGCTCTTCTATGCCGCCCGCCTCCAGGAGATGAGCGGGGACGGGCGGGGCGCCGAGCCGGTCATGTTCGACGCCCTGGTGGCTGCCCAGGCCTCGGGACATCAGGAGATGGCGGCGCGCGCCGCTTCGCAGCTCTCCTGGATCGCCGGCTTCGAGCAGTCACGGTTCACCGAAGGGCACCGCTGGGCCCGCCTCGCCCAGGCGATCGCGGAGGGCGCTCGCGGCAGTGACACTCTGCGCGGCGACCTCCTCACCCAACTGGCCAGCGTGCTGGGGAACGAGCGGAGCTATCCCGAAGCGGCCGCGGTCGCCCGGCGTGCTCTGGAGCTGACCGGGCGGAGCCTGGGTCCCGAGAACACGCGGGTCGCCATCCTGCTGACCAACCTGAGCGTCTTCCAGAACCAGATGGGCCACCAGGAAGAGGCGCTGCGCCTCCTCCTGCGCGGCCTGGAGATCCGCAAGAAGGTCCTGCCGGCCGGCCACCCCGACTTCGGCCGGTCCTACAACAATCTGGGGAACATCTATACAGACCTGCACCGGGATGCGGAGGCGCTGGCCGCGTTCGACCAGGCTCTGGAGATCTACCGGCGCCACTATGGCCCGGGCCACTGGCTGGTCGCCGGTGCGCTGACCAACCGGGGTCTCACCCACAAGAACCTCGGCCATCTCGCCGAAGCCCTGCGCGACCACCAGGAGGCGAGGCTCCGCTTCGAGGCGCTCTACGGCCCCGAGCATCCCTGGGTGGCGATGACCTTCATCAACACCGGAGAGGTCCTGCTGCTCCAGGGGAAGCCCGCCGAGGCGCTGGCGGCCTGCCAACACGGGCTGGCCATTCAGGAGAAGACCCTGGACCCCGGCAATCCGGATCTCGCGGAGGGCCTGACCGGGGTCGTCCAGGCCCTCCTGGCGCTCGGCCGTGCCCGCGAAGCCGTTCCGCTCGCCGAGCGCGCCCTGGCTCTGCGCGAAGGGAGGGAGATCAAGCCGTCTCTCCTGAGCGAGGCACGGTTCGAGCTGGCCCGGGCGCTCTGGGACGGCGGCGGCGACCGGACCCGTGCCCGCCGCCTGGCGCGCCTCGCGCTCCCCGGCTTCGGGCCGAGCGCGGTCAGCGTCGCGCAGAAAGAGCAGGCCGCGGCCTGGCTCGCCGCCCGCTCTTCGCCCGGACCGGGTGTGCCGGAGTAGACTCGCTCCGTGCCCGACGAGCCAGCCGCCTATACCCTCAAGGTCCTGCTCCAGGACGGCGCCTCGGTCCGCCGGTTCCATCTGGCGGCCGGCGAGTATCTCGTCGGTTCGGCGCCCGAGGCGGCCGTCTGCCTCGATCTGCCCGGGGTGTCGCGGCGGCATGCGCTGCTCAGGGTCCTCGCCGACGGCGGCGCCGTGGTCACCGATCTGGAATCGAAGAACGGCACGTTCGTCGCCGGCCGCCGCATCCGCGAGGCGGCGGTCTCCGGCTTCACGGTCCTCGCCTTCGGCGCCGTGCAGGCTCTCCTTCAGACGGCGGAGGCTGCGCGTGCCGACGTCCTCCTGGAGCCCGCGCGGATCCCCGGACCGCCCGGAGCCGCCGGCCGCGCGCCGACCACCGTGGGGCTCCATCCGGTCGAGCGCCTGGCCGAGAGCCTCGAAGAGGTCCTGCTCCCCCTCCTCGGCGAGACCGTCCGCCGCGAGGAGATCGCCATGGCCCTGGCCGAGCGCTGGATCGAGGTGCTCCCCGTCGGCCGGGTCGAGATCCTGCGCGCCGCGCCGGGCGGCGAAGCGGTGGTGGCCGCCGCCTCCACCGCGCACCGGGTTCCCAAGGCGATCGAGAGCCTCGACGTGGACGGAGCCGGCGGCTGGAAGATCCGCCTGCGCGCGCCGGCTTCGGTGACGCTGGCGCCCCTGGCGCCCCTCTTTCGCCTCGCCCTGGCCTTGCTCGAAGCCCTGCCGGCGCGCCGGGGATGGCGTGATCGGTCGGATCGGACAGATCGGTCCGATCCGACCGACCGAGCTCCGAGCCCCGAGCCACCGCCGCCGGGGCTGGGGCCGCAGATGTCCCGCCTCTACCGGCAGGCCGGCAAAGTGGCGCGCGGCGACGTGCCGGTGCTCATCCTCGGCCCCTCCGGAGCGGGCAAGGAGGTCCTGGCTCGCTGGGTCCATGCCCGCTCCCGCCGCGCCACCGGTCCGTTCCTCGCCGTCAATTGCGCCGCCTTCCCCCGCGAGTTGCTGGAGGCCGAGCTGTTCGGCATCGAAAAGGGGGTGGCGACCGGCGTCGAGGCCCGTCCGGGGCTCCTGGAGCGGGGGAGCGGTGGCACCGTCTTCCTCGACGAGATGGGCGACATGCCCCCCGAGACCCAGGCCAAGGTGCTGCGGGTCCTGGAGAACACCTCCCTCTTCCGCGTCGGCGGGCGGGCCCCGGTGGCGGTGGACGTCCGCTTCCTCGCGGCCACCAACCGCGACCTGGAGGCGCTGGTGGAGGAGGGGGGCTTCCGGCGCGACCTCTTCCACCGCCTGGCCGCCTTCCAGGTGACGCTCCCCCCGCTGCGCGACCGGCGCGAGGAGATCCCCGGGCTCGCCGCGCGCTTCTTCCATCGCGAGCTGGAGAAGAACGGCCTCGCGAGCCCCGGCATCACCCGCGCGGCGCTGGGCGCCCTGGTGCGCCACTCCTGGCCGGGGAACATCCGCGAGCTTCAGAACGAGATCGCCAAGGCCACCCTCCTCCTCGAGCCGGGAGAGGCTCTCGACCTGCAGCACCTGTCGGACCGCGTTCGCCGGCTCCCCGGCGAGACCGCCTCCCCGGCCCTCTCCCTGACCCTCGACGAGACCGTCCGGCGCGCCGAGCGCGAGGCCTTCGCCGTGGCCCTGGCCGCCGCCTCCGGCGACACCGCGCGCGCCATGGCCCTTCTGGGGATCTCGCGCACCACGTACTACCGGAAGATGAAAGAGCTGGAGATCGAGAGCCAGCAAGGACAATAAGGACCGCAAGGACCCCAAGGTCCTTTCCCATTTTCGGGACGAATACCACTCCCCTCTGCGCCGCCATCCCGTTCCTGGGATCGTGGTTTTTGTCAACTCATTGATTCTCCGAAGCTTACAGGTTGGCACCCCCCTTGCCCCATCAGCGGGCGTACATCAACCGCCCGAATCCGGGCAAGGAGTGGGAGTCATGAAGAAGATCGTTCTGTCCGCCCTGTTGCTCGCCCTCACCGCCGCGACCTCGGCCTTCGCGCATGCGGAGCCCCAGATGTTCAGGATCTACGCTTGCGACTACGCCAACTATTCGGGTCCCGCGATGGACCCGGGGCTTTCCTGGTGGGAGAAGCGGCCGGGAAGCACCACGGAGATCCTCTACACCTTCGAGCACTTCCAGCTTCCCAATGGCAACTGGGAGAACTACAAGGCGACCTGGGCCAAGCCGGTGACCGGCCCCCTCGGCTTCACGACCTGGGAATTCACCTTCCTCGGTGGCCCGCAATGCAAGCAGACCGTCGTCTCGCCGGGCGGCTATACCATCAGCTTCTCGCAGTGCACCGACGGCTCGACCCGGTATTGCTACGTCCCGTAGGCCGGCTCCCGCGGGCCGCTTCCGCCGGAGCGGCCCGCTCTTTCCACGCGTCCGGAATAGACGGCTTCGGGGCTTTACCCGTAGAATACACGGTGCTGGAGCCTTCATACCGCATGAGACTGCGTCATCCCATCCTGATCCTCGTGCCCCTCCTCTGCCTGGGCGGTGCCGTTGCCGCCCGCGCGGAGCTGGTCGTCCTGACCGACGGCAACGTGCTCAAGGTCAAGGCCTATGAGGCGGTGGGCGAGCAGGCCTGGATCGCCCTCTTGGTCGGCGGCCGGATGACGGTCCCCATCGAGCGGGTGGAGCGGGTGGTGGACGACGAGGTGATCCCGGAGCCGCCGGCCCCGCCCGTG
>Ga0062379_10000006_pt1 | contig 31978 bp, 14 predicted proteins | sample DOMMetBare2Fresh_2_FD_59484 | JGI IMG/M metagenome (GOLD analysis project Ga0062379, IMG submission 59484) | Wetland sediment microbial communities from St. Louis River estuary, USA, under dissolved organic matter induced mercury methylation -... | ecosystem: Environmental > Aquatic >...
CTGCATGCCGGGCAGCCGGGTCTGCGGATCGCCGGGGGTGGCGTTCCCGGAGGAGAGGTGCGGGTGCGCAACGGCTCGGGACCGGTGGTGGCCGGCCGTTTCGTCGAAAGGGCGGTATCGGTGGGGGGGCGGCGGCTCCGTCTCTGGAGTCTTCCCCGGGATGCAGCCGCCGGTGGCCTGGAGCGGCTGGCGACCGCGCTCTTCGAGCTGGCTGGAGCCCCGGACCGCGATCTGACGCTCGCCCTCGTGCCGGCCCGGGAGAACGAAGCGTTGGTGCTCGCCGCCGGAGGCGGGTTGATGGTGGCGACCGGTCCTGGCGCGGATTGGCCGGCTGAGCTGCAGGCGGCGCGCTGGCGCACGGTGGGCGAAGTGGCCGCCCGCGTCTGGATCGGCAACCGGCCGGCGTCGGGGCCGTCGGCACCAGGTGGGCCGGAGCACTGGGTACGGACGGCACTTCCGGGGTTTCTGGGGAGCCGGGCCGCGCTACGTGCGGGTCTCGCGGGCGACGACGGGGGCGCGCGCCTGGAGGACCTGTTGGCGAGCCTCGGCGAGGCCGCTCCGCCCCGCCATCTGGCGCGGCCGGAGGCGAGCCGGAGAGAGGCCGACCTGCTCCGGCAGAGCGCCGGTCCTCTGGCGCTGGCGGCAGGCGACCGTCGACTGGGGGGCAGAGCCGGCTGGGTGAAGCCGCTGCTCACGGCCGGCACGCTGCCGGCGGAGGTCGCCGCCGCCGGAGGGATGCTGCCCGCGGCCGCCGAGATCGCGCAGTTGGGTCCGGATCGTCTGCGCTGGCTGGACGGGCTCACATCGCGGCAGGCGGCCGCCTTGCCGGAGCCGGCCGGGAGCGGCGCCGGCCTGCCGCGCTCCCGCGTCGTCTGGGGCTCCGCAGACAAGGCCGGCATGCCGGTTCGGCCGCCGGACCTGATCCTCCTGGTCTGGGGCGACGGTGGCGGCCACCTCGAGAACTGTGGCTGTGTCGTCAATCAGTCCGGTGGCGTCGCGCGCCGCCGAGCTGCGGTGCGCAGCACCAGGGCCCTGGGACTGCCGGTGGTGACGATCGACCTGGGGAGCTCTCTCGCTCCCTCCTTTCGCGGCCAGGAGCTTCCCTTGATCCGGTTGGAGACGGAGATGTATGCCTCGGCCCAGAAGGCCGTCGGGCTCGACGTCTGGGTGGCGGGTGTCGAGGAGCTGGCCCGGGGTGCGCCGCGCCTGGAGGATCTGGCGGCGCGCGCCGGCGCGCACCCGATCAGCGCGACCGCCCGCTGGAGGGATGGCTCCGCGCACGGCCTGTCCGCCTCGGCCGAGGTTGCGGCGGGCCGCCGGCGGATCGCGGTGGTCGGCCTGACCGGCCCCGGCCGGGCGGCGCAGCGTCCGGCTCTCGCCGTCACCGCTCCCGCCGCCCGGGTCGCCTGGCCGGAGGCGGCCCGCGCGGCGGTCGAGAGTACGGTGGCGGCCGTGTCGCGGCGTGCCGACCTCGTCATCGTCGCGGGACAGGTCCTGGAACCCGAGGCGCGGCGGCTCGCCGGCTCCGGCCGGGTGGACCTCGTGCTCACGAGCGCCACCCAGCCGGTGCCGCGCGATCCCGGCCCCTACGGCCCGCTGACCGGCACCCTGCCGACGCGGGACCTGCCGCCGGACGGCTTCGTGGGGCACGGCGCCGTGGTCCATGCCGCGATCCAGAGCATGGGCCTCAACCGCGTCTCCCTCTGGCTCGGAGACCACGAGATCTCCGCCCTCGCGGTGGAGGAGATCTTCCTCGACGACCACGTGACCGCGGACCCCGCGCTGGCCGGAGCGGTCCGCGCCTTCTATCGCGGGATCGCTGAAGACCCGGCCCTGCGCAACGCCGGCCACCCGCCGCTGGCCGCGCTGGCGGAGGAGCGCGACCCGGCCCGCTCGTACACGGGCTCGGAGGCCTGCCGCTCCTGCCACGTGGACGAGACCGTCCAGTGGATGGGGACGAAGCATGCGAAGGCGATGTCGACCCTGCGCCGCCGCCACCGCCACTTCGATCCGGCCTGCGTCTCCTGCCACGTGGTGGGCTACGCCGCTGCCGCGCGCAGCGGGTATCAGACCGGAGCGCCGAACGCGGCCGAGCGGGAGGACGTGGGGTGCGAGACCTGCCACGGCCCGGGCTCGGCCCATGTCGCGGCCCGCGGCAATCCGCAGCTCATCCGGGGGAATCCCGGTCCGGACGTGTGCGTCCGCTGCCATTACGGCGAGCACGACCCCGGCTTTCAGTCCTCCGTCGACGAGCGCTTCGCCGCGGTCCGCCACCGCTCCACCCGCTGATCCATCACCCCCTCCAGCAGCTCGCGAACCGTCGTCCCGTCCGGCGGCAGGGCCAGATCGGGGGCGAGGTCGGCGAGGGGCTGGAGGACGAAGCGGCGGTCGCGGAGACGAGGGTGGGGGAGGGTCAGCTCGGGGCGGGTGAGGACGAGGCCGCCCCAGAGGAGGAGGTCGACGTCGAGGGGACGGGGGCCGAAGCGCGGCCCGGGGCGCCGGCCGGCGCTGTATTCGAGGGCCTTGGCGAGGGCGAGGACGGCGTCCGGCGGCAGGGTGGTCCTGCCGAGGGCGGCGGTGTTCAGGTAGTCGGGCTGTGGGGCCGGGGAGACGGCGGCGGTACGGTAGAACGGGGCGGTCTGGAGGGGGCCGAGGACGGCTTCGAGGTGGCGCAGTGCGTGCCGGAGGGTCGTGGCCACCGGTCCCAGATTGCCGCCGAGGGCGAGCGCCACCAGGACCGGTTCGGGCACGGCTCACTCCTCGTCGTCGAAGTCCTCTTCTTCCTCGTCGTCATCGTCGAGGGCGGCTCCCTCGAGATCGGCGTCGGGGACGATCTCTTCGTCGATGTCGGCGATCGGAACGTCGTCATCGACGTCGATCGGCTTGCTGATTTCGGCCTTGCGCCGCCGCCGAGAGGCCTGGCTCGCGGCCGGGGTCTCGCTGGAGGACACGTCTTTTTGATTGGCGCCACACTTGGGACAGACCGCCTCGGACTTGCCGAGGTCGTAGAACTTCGTCCCGCAACTGTAGCACTCGTGCTTCGTTCCCAACTTGAGCTCGGGCATCGCGTCACTCCCGTCGGACCATGGTGTCCGGAGGGCGGTGAACCTAGCACCCGTCCAGCAACCTGTCAACCGCCGGCCTCCCCTGCTAGACTCAGCCGTTGCCGATGAGAGACGCGATGAAACCCGGAACCCTCACCCTGGCCCTCCTGACCCTGGCCCTGCCCTCTCTGGCCGCGGCGGCCGCGCCGGCACCGCGCGATCCACGCGCGGTGCCCGCCGCGGAGCGCCTGACCGTGCTCGTCGAGCGCGTGAAGGCCGAGCAGCAGAAGCTCAAGACCCTGGAGGCCCGGTTCGTCCAGGTCCAGGAGAGCTCGCTCCTCGCCGCTCCCGAGAGGGCGACCGGACACTTCTCCTATACCGCCCCCGACCGGGTGCGCTGGGAGTACGAGACGCCCAACCCGATCTCGGTGGTCATCCGCGGCGAGCAGATGACCACCTGGTACCGCGACCTGAAGCGCGCCGAGCTGATCAAGATCGGCCGCTATTCGAACCAGGTGTTCAAATACCTGGGGGCGAGCGGCAATATGCAGACGCTGCTCGAATACTTCGACGTACGGCTGACCGCGAGCGCCAAGGGGCAGCCCTACAAGCTGGAGCTCACTCCGCGGTTCCAGCGCATCGCCAAGCGGCTCAAGGCGATGACGCTGTGGATCGACGACGCGAGCTTCCTGCCGGTGCACCTGCGCTATGTCGAGGCCGACGGAGACACCATCGAGTACGTCTTCGAGAACCTCAAGAAGAATGGCGGCATCCCCGAAGACCGCTACGTGCTCCAGATCCCCAAGGGCGTCGAGACCCGGGTGATCGACCTCGGGCGCGAGCAGCCGTCGAAGCCCTGAGACACCCGTGCCTCTGACGTACGAAGTCCTCGCGACCTGCGGCGCGGCGCGCCGTGGCCGGCTCTCGACGCCCCACGGCGTGGTGGAGACGCCGGCGTTCATGCCGGTGGGCACACTGGGCGCGGTCAAGGGGGTCCGGCCCGGGGAGCTGGAGGCGGCGGGCGCCTCGATCATGCTGGCGAACCTCTACCATCTGGCGCTGCGCCCCGGGGTGGACACGATTGAGAAGCTCGGCGGGCTGCACGCGTTCACCGGCTGGCCCGGCCCCATCCTCACCGACAGCGGCGGCTTCCAGGTGTTCAGCCTGTCGACGCTTCGCAAGGTGGACGAAGGGGGCGTCACCTTCCGCAGCCATCTGGACGGCTCGCCGCTCCGCTTCACCCCGGAGGGGGTGGCCGGTCTCCAGGAGCAACTCGGGGTCGACGTCGCCATGGTGCTGGACGAGTGCCCGCCCTGGCCGATCGACGAGGCGGGAGCGGCGGATTCGTGGCGGCGTACCCTGGCGTGGGCGCGCCGGGCACGGGAGGCCTGGACGGGGAAGAGCGGCGGCGGCCTGTTCGGGATCGTCCAGGGGAGCGCGTTCCGCGGCCTGCGCGAGCGGGCGGCGGCGGAGATCTCGGAGCTCGGCTTCGACGGCCATGCCATCGGCGGGGTCAGCGTCGGCGAGCCCGTGGCGGACCGCCGGGCCGTGGTGGAGTGGACCGCGCCGCTCCTGCCGGCGGACCGGCCGCGGTACCTCATGGGCGTGGGCTACCCGGAGGACATCCTGCACGCGGTCTCCCACGGGGTGGACCTGTTCGACTGTGTGCTGCCGGCGCGCAACGCGCGGCACGGCGTGCTGTTCACCCGAACGGGCGTGCTCAAGATCAGGAATGCGCGGTACCGCGAGGATGCGGGACCGCTCGATCCGGACTGTGGCTGCCCGGCCTGCGCCGCGGGGCCGCAGCAGATTTCACGCGCCTTCTTGCACCACCTGACGCGCTCCGGCGAGCTGACCGCGGCGGTCCTCGCCACCCTGCACAACCTGCGGTTTTACCTTGACTTCATGGCCTCGCTCCGGCAAGCTATCACGCTCGGTACGCTTTCGGACCCTCTCCCCTGGAGCCAAGGAGCTTTTGACGCGGGCCGTTCTCGCGAGGTTTTGCACGCATGATGCTCACCGAATTCTGGAATCTGCTCGCCTTCCAAGGCGGCTTCGGCAACTGGGGGGGGCTCCTCCTGCCCCTCGGTTTCCTGCTCATCTTCTACTTCATCGTCTGGGTCCCGGCACGCCGCCGGCAGAAGGACTTCCAGACCATGGTGGAAGCCCTCAAGAAGGGGGACCGGGTCGTCACGACAGGCGGGTTGTACGGCGAGGTCGTGTCGGTCGACACCTCGACGGTGATCCTGAAGATCGCCGACAGCGTCAAGGTGAAGGTCGCCAAGTCGGCGATCGGCTCTCTCGAAGGGTCTGAGGGAGACAAAGGGGACAACCGATGAAACGCAATGTGCTTTGGCGTGGGATCCTGATTCTGTCCATCCTGGCGATCTCGGTGGCGTTCGCCTGGCCGCTGGACAAGAAGATCAACCTCGGCCTCGACCTCCAGGGCGGCATGCATCTGGTGCTCCAGGTGCACACCGAGGATGCGCTGCGGGCCGAGGTCGACGGAGACATGGGGCTCCTCCTGCAGCAGGCGAAGAAGAGCGAGCTGGCCGGTCTCGGGGGCAAACGGATCTCCGACACGTCGTTCGAGATCACCGGGGTCACGGCGGAGACGCGCGACAAGGTCGCCGAGCTGTACGACAAGTACCTGAAGGGCGCCTGGGACGCGAACCTCTCGGTGGACCGCGGGGTCTATACGATGAAGCCCCAGTACGCGACCCAGACCCGGCAGATGGCGGTCTCGCAGGCGAAGCAGACGATCTGGAACCGCATCGACCAGTTCGGCGTCGGCGAGATGGTCGTCCAGGAGGCGTCGGACAACCGGATCATCATCCAGCTCCCGGGCGTGGACGATCCCGAGCGCGTGCGCAACCTGATCCAGAGCACGGCGTTCCTGGAGTTCCGCATCGTGCGCGGCGGTCCCTTCCCGACCCGGGAGGCGGCGCTCGCGAGCTACGGCAACCAGGTGCCGCCGGAGCTGGAGATCCTGGCCCAGGACGAGCGGGACAAGGTGGATGCCACGAAGATCCTCCAGACCGTCTACTGGGCGGTCGACCGGGCGCGCACCGTCACCGGGCGCGACCTGAAGAACGCGCGGCCGAGCCGCGGCCAGCTCAGCGAGCCGATCGTCGAGTTCAGCCTGAACGCCGAGGGGGCGGAGAAGTTCTCCGACCTGACCGGCAGCAACATCGGCAAGCCGCTCGCCATCGTGCTCGACGGCAAGATCGTCTCGGCGCCGCGCATCAACGCGCGCATCCGGGATCAGGGGATCATCGAGGGCGGCTTCACCGAGGACAGCGCGAAGGATCTGTCGACCGTGCTGCGCTCCGGTGCCTTGCCGGCCTCCATCTCCTATCTCGAAGAGCGCACCGTCGGCCCGTCGCTCGGCCGCGATTCGATCGAGAAGGGAATCCTCGCCGGCCTGATCGGCACGGCGCTCGTCGTCCTCTACATGCTGGTCATCTACAACCTGAGCGGCCTGAACGCGGTGCTCGCCCTGGCCCTCAACATCGTCATCCTCTTCGGAGGGCTCGCGGCGTTCAACGCGACCCTCACTCTGCCGGGGATCGCAGGAGTCATCCTGACCATCGGCATGGCGGTGGACGCCAACGTGCTCGTCTTCGAGCGGATCCGCGAGGAGCTGCATGCCGGGCGCACTGTCCGCTCGTCGATCGAGCTCGGCTTCGAAAAGGCGCTGTCGTCGATCGTCGACGGCAACCTGACGACCTTGATCGCCGCCGCGTTCCTGTTCCAGTTCGGCACCGGCCCGATCAAAGGCTTTGCCGTCACCCTGACCATCGGCCTTCTGGCCTCCATGTTCACCGCCGTCTTCGTCAGCCACTGGATCTTCGACCTGGTCCTCTCCAGGTTCCGCATCCAGAAGCTGTCGATCTGAGGCGCCGAGCGCCGACTCGAAGGAGCACGCAATGGAGTTGCTGCGCGACACCAACTTTGACTTCATGAAGTACCGGAAGTTCTGGATCGTCGTTTCCCTCCTGCTGGTGGGGGTCGGCGTCTTCATGATCTTCGTTCACGGCAAGCTGAACATCGGCGTCGACTTCGCCGGCGGCACGCGGGTCACCTTGCAGTTCAAGGACAAGCCCGACCTCGACCGCCTGCGGTCCGTCCTCACCTCGGTCGGCTTCGGCGACTCGGAGATCCAGCGCTACGGCAAAGTGGACGAGAACGAGGTGATGATCCGCACCCGCCTCGTCAAGGGGAAGTCGGATGGAACCCGCGACGCCGTCGTCGGGGCTCTCGACAAGGAGTTCACCGCCGGCCAGGTGGCGGGCAGGCCCGACCTCAACCGGATTGGTGCGGACTCCGTGGCGGGCCTGCTGTTCGCCGCCGATCCCGACCAACGGAAGACGCAGGGTGAGGAGGCGGCGGCCGCCCACTACAAGGAGGTGGCCAAGAGCCTCCTGGCGAAGCGGCGCGAGATCGGGTTGTTCGCCGCCTGGGCCGACGTCTCCGGCATCGCCGGCGTGAGCCAGCAGGTGGCGAGCACCCTCGAGAAGAGCTGCGCCCTCGGGGTCTATACCGTGACCGGCGTCGAGAACGTCGGTCCGCAGATCGGCAAGGAGCTGCGCAACCAGGGCTTCTGGGCGGTGATCCTCTCCCTCTTCGGCATGCTGGTCTACATCTGGGTGCGCTTCGAGCTGCGCTTCGGCGTCGGCGCGATCATGGCCTGCATCCACGACGTGCTGGTGACGCTCGGCCTGTTCGCCCTGTTCGGCTACGAGTTCAACCTGACGACCATCGCGGCCTTCCTCACCCTGATCGGCTACTCGGTCAACGACACCGTGGTGATCTTCGACCGCATCCGCGAAAACATGCGGAAGAACCGCCGCAAGCCGCTCATCGACACGATGAACGAGAGCATCAACCAGACCCTCTCGCGCACCCTGTTGACCGGCGGCTCGACGCTCCTCGCCCTGGCCTGCCTGTTCTACTTCGGGAGCGACGTCATCCGCGGCTTCTCGTTCGTGATGCTGGTCGGCATCCTGGTCGGCACCTACTCGTCGATCTACGTGGCGAGCCCGTTCGCGCTGCTCTGGGAGCAGTACATCGGCGCCAAGGCGAAGGAACGGCGCGCCGCGGCGGACCAGGCGCAGCCGGTACGGCGGTAGGCCCCCCTCCCCCGGCCCCTCCCCCGCAAGCGGGTGAGGGGCCCCCCCACGGGAACACTCTCTCCCTTATAATCTGTTGCTCCGTTCGAAGCGCGTCGCCGACGATCGTCTTCCGGACGGCGTGTTCCCGGAGCCCATGCCACAGTCGAAGAAAATCACGCCCCCCGTGTCCGCGCCGGGGGTGGACCGTTTCGAGGAGATCGTCGCCTGCCTCGCCGCGCACCGGCGGGTGGTGGACGAGACGTTTCTGCGCGCGGTCCACGACTTCTCGGCCGAGATGCACAAGGACCAGATGCGGCGGTCGGGCGAGCCGTACATGGTCCATCCGCTGAACGTCGCCTATCTCCTCGCCGAGCTCAATTTCGACCAGACCTGCGTGGCGGTCGGCCTCCTTCACGACGTGCTGGAGGACACGCTGACCACCCGCGAGGTGCTGGTCGCGGAATTCGGCGAGGAGATCGCCGGCCTGGTCGACGGCGTCACCAAGATCGGCCGCCATGCCTACGTACGCCGCGACGAGGCGCAGGCCGAGACGTTCCGCAAGATGATCCTCGCCTCCGCCAAGGACATCCGGGTCATCGTGGTCAAGCTCGCCGACCGGCTGCACAACATGCAGACCCTGGAGCACCTGGCGCCCGAGGCGCGGCGCCGCATCTCGCGCGAGACGCTGGAGATCTACGCGCCGATCGCGCACCGCCTGGGCATGGCCAAGGTCAAGGGTGACCTCGAGGACCTCGCCTTCTACCACCTCTATCCCCATCAGTTCTCCGAGCTCAACCTGAAGATCGTCGAGAAGATGAAGATGGGGCAGGCGGCGGTGGAGCGCATCCGTGAGCGCCTCGTGCAGAGCCTGGAGCAGGCGGGCCTGGAGGCGGAGATCAGCTTCCGCGTCAAGCGCTACTACTCGATCTACGAGAAGCTGCGCCGCCAGGGGATCGACATCTCGCAGCTCTACGACTACCTGGCCTTCCGCATCGTCACCAAGAGCCTGCGCGACACCTACGCCGGCCTCGGCGTGGTGCACCAGGCCTGGCGCCCCATTCCGGGCCGCTTCAAGGACTACATCGCGATGCCGAAGCCGAACGGCTACCAGTCGCTCCACACGACCGTGGTGGGCGACCGCGGGCAGCCGTTCGAGGTGCAGATCCGCACCCGCGAGATGGACCTCGTGGCGGAGGAGGGGATCGCCGCCCACTGGCGCTACAAGGAAGGCAAGGTCCAGTCGGGCGAGCACGATCCCAACATTCTCTGGCTGCGGCAGCTCCTGGAGTGGCAGAAAGAGGTGCAGGACCCGCGCACCTTCCTCACCACGCTCAAGGTCGACCTCTATCCGGACGAGGTCTACGTCTTCACGCCCAAGGGGGACGCCCTCGCCTTTCCGCGCGGTGCGACGCCCCTCGACTTCGCCTACCGGGTGCACACCGACCTCGGCCACCACTGCTCCGGCGCGCGCGTCAACGGCCGCCTGGTGCCGCTGCGCACGGGGCTCCAGAACGGCGACATGGTGGAGATCCTCACCAATCCGGCGCGCAACCCGAGCCGCGACTGGCTGTCGATCGTCGGCACCTCACGGGCGAAGAGCAAGATCCGGCAGTGGCTCAACACGCAGCAGACGCAGCGCGCCACCGAGATCGGCCGGCGCCTGTTCGAGAAGGAGATCCGCAAGTACGGCGCCTCGCTGCGGAAGGTTCAAGACGCCCCCGAGATGGCGGCTCTCCTCCACGACGAGGGGTTGTCGAAGCTCGACGACCTCTACAGCCGCATCGGCTTCGGCAAGACCGAGTCGAAGACCATCCTGGAGCGGGTGCTGGGGGCGGACAAGCTGGCCGAGCCCGCGGTGGAGAAGCCGAATCGCTTCAAGGAGGCGGTGAGCCGCATCCTGCCGTTCGGCGGCCCGCGCGGTCCGATCGAGGTGAAGGGGCACGGCGACCTGCTCGCCTACCTGGCCAAGTGCTGCAATCCGCTGCCCGGCGAGGAGATCGTCGGCTACGTGACGCGCGGCCGCGGCGTCTCGGTCCACTCGGTCGACTGCCCGAACGTCCGCAACCTCCTCTACAACCCGGAGCGGGAGATCGAGGTGCAGTGGGCGAAGCAGAAGGACGACGTCTACCAGGTCTCCCTGGTCATCGAGACCGTCGACCAGCCCGGCATGCTGGCCCGTCTGACCGAGGTGATCACCAAGGTGGGGAGCAACATCACCCAGATCGAGGCGGAAACGCACGAGACGGGCCGCGCCTCGATCGGCGTCGCCTGCCAGCTCCGCGACCGCAAGCACCTCGACAAGCTGATGCAGGAAGTGCGGGGAATCCCGGGAGTTTTCCGCGTCGACCGCCGGATGAACACCGGGAAGGCGGCGGAGGCGTAAGGGGAAGAGCGGAAAGGACCCAAAGGACGACAAGGACACCAAGGACGGGGGAGCCCTTGTTGACTTTGATGTCCTTATTGTCCTTGGGGGGCGGGCGTGCGGGCGTGGGGAGGGGGAGCCCCGAGCCCGTCAGCCCTTGGCGGCCTCACCTTCCTCGGGGGTCCAGTTGCGGGCTGGCGCCTTCACGATCTTGCCGCTGCGCAGGCAGCGGGTGCAGACGCGGACGTGCTTCACGCGGCCGTCGATGAGCGCGCGCACGCTCTGGAGGTTGGGCTCCCAGGTGCGCGACGTCACGTTGTGCGCGTGGCTGACATTGCGGCCGAAGACCGTCCCCTTGCCGCAGATTTCGCATTGCTTGGCCATGATCGTCGTTCTCCTTGCTGACCGGCTCGACTGAGCTTTCTCGCCCCAGGGGGCAGGGAAAGATACCAGAAACCGGCGGCCGGGGCAAATTGGGGGCGGGCGGTCATTGGGAGAAGGGAGGTATTTCATGAGCGGGCCGATGGTACGGATCTTCATCAGTTCCACGTTCGATGACTTCCGGACGGAAAGGGATGCTCTCGCGAATGTGTTTTCCGGTCTGGACAGGTTCTGCCAAGATGCCGGGGCTTCTTTTCTGGCTGTCGATCTGCGGTGGGGAGTGAGCCCGGAGGCTTGGCGCGACCAGCGGCTCGCCGAGATCTGCCTCGACGAGGTGCAGCACTGCCTGCGCGCTTCCCCGCGCCCGAGTTTTCTCGCTCTGCTCGGGGACCGTTACGGCTCCTGCCCGGTCCCAGCCCAGGTCCCGGCGGACGAGCTCGAGGCGATCCGCTTGTGCCTGCTGGAGGCCGAGCGCACCCTTGTCGACCGGTGGTACAAGAGGGACGACAACGCCGTTCCGCCGGAATACCGGTTGGAGCCGATCGAAGAACCGGAAGGGTGGTCGCGGGAGGAGGGTGCGCTCCGAGAGGTCCTGCGGCAAGGGATTGAGGCCCTCGGCTGGAGCCGGGACGACCCGCGGCGAGAGCGGTTCGAGATGTCACTGACGCACCAAGAGATCCGCCGCGGCATCCTGGAGGCACCCAACTCGGGAAACGGAGCTGCGGACCACGCGTTCTGCTACCGCCGGACGATCCACGCGCTGCCGGAGGTGGCCCCGGAAGGGCACCCCGCTCGGGTATACGCGAGCTACCGCGCGGATGGCGGGCGCGATGTCGCTGCCCAGGATCGTCTCGAACGGCTGGCCCGGGAGGTCGCCGCCCGGCTGCCCGTAGATCACATAACCTCCTACGCGGGGCAATGGACCGGTCAGTCGGCAAAGTCGGACCTGGAGGCGCTCTGTCGACGGGTGAGGGAGGACCTGGAGCGGATCATCGCCGACGAGCTCGGCCGCCGGCCCGTATTACCGTCACGGGAGCGAGAAGTGGCCGAGCATGCCGCGTTCGGACAGGCGGCCCGCGAGCACTTCATGGGCCAGGCCGGGCCGCTGGCGGCGATCCGGTCGTACCTGGAGGATGCGACGGGCCTCCGACCGTTGGCCGTGGTCGGAGCGGCCGGCACGGGCAAGACGGCCCTCCTCGCCCAGGCAGCCTGGACTCTGGCGCCAGATGGGATCGTGGTGATCTCCCGCTACCTGGGCACGACGCCAGGGTCGTCCCAGCTCCGGCCGCTGCTGATCGATCTGTGCCAGTCCCTGGAGGAGGCGGCTCCCGGTGCGGGCCTGGTAACACTTCCGGATACCGTGGATGGCTTGGTGGCAGAGCTGCGGAGCCGGCTGGAGACCGTGGCGGCCGAGCGCCCCGTGGCGCTGTTCCTTGATGCCGTGGACCAACTCGCCGCTACCGACGGTGCGCACACGCTGCACTGGCTGCCGCATGAGCTGCCGTTGGGCGCCAAGGTCGTAGTGACCGCCCTCGAAGCGGACGGCCCGGCCGGGGATGCGGCTCGGGCAGCCCGGATTGTGGCCGGTGCGGAGCGGAGGATCGGGCTCTCCGGGCTGACTGCTGCCGACCCGGGCCGGCTAATCGCGGCCTGGCTCGCCGCCGCCGTCCCGCCTCGCAGACTGCAGCCGGATCAGACAGCGGCGCTGGCCGAGCGGTTCCAGGCCCACCCCCGGCCCCTGTTCCTCAAGCTGCTCGCCGTGAAGGCGCACGCTTGGCAATCCGGCGATCCCGTCCCGCCGCTTCCCCGGGACGGCGAGGGGGCGATCCATTCCCTCTTCGACGCCTTGGAGGAGCCGGCCTGGCACGGAGCCGTCCTGGTCCGGGCGGCCGTTGGCTACCTCACCGCGGCACGCCGCGGGCTGAGCGACGCCGAGATGCTCGATCTGCTCTCGGCGGATCCGGAGGTGATGGCTGACTTCGTGCGCCGATCGCCGACCGAGCAGGCGAAGCCGGCGGAGGAGCGATTGACGCGGCTGCCGCCGATTCTCTGGTTCCGGTTCTCCCGCGACCTGGAGCCGTATCTGACGGAGCGCTCGGTCGTCGGCGGCACTGTCCTCGACTTCTATCATCGGCAACTGCGGGAGGTCGCCGAATCCCGCTTCCTCGCGCCTGGGGTCCGGCCGCGGGTCCATGCCGCCCTGGCCGCCTATTTCACGGCGCGCCCAGACTTCTTCGCTCCCGGCCAGCCGAACGCCCGCAAGGCGGATGAGCTTCCCTACCACCTGCGGCAGGCCGGCCAGGCCGGTGAGCTCGCCGTCACCCTGGCCGGCGAGCCCGCCCTGCCATTCCTGGAGGCCAAGACGGAGGCGGGCCTCGTGTTCGACCTGATCGAGGACCTGACCGCGGCGGCCGAGGCCCTGGCCGGCACGGACCCGCGGCGGGATCTCCTCGCGCTGCTGGCCGAGGCGGTCCGTCGGCATGGGAGCTTCCTCTCCCGCCATCCGGAGGCGCTCTTCCAGAGTCTGTGGAACGAGGGCTGGTGGACCGACGACCTGCGTTCGCTGCTGGAAGTCTGGCGGGTGCGGAAAGAAGCGGGCAGCCCGGGTTTTTCATGGCTTCGCTCGCTCCGGCCGTCGCCAGCAGGCCTGGGGACGCCGGGCTGGATCCATCTCGTCGGCCATGTCTGGGAGACGCGCGAAGTCGCGTTCGAGTCGGGTGGAGAGAGGGCTGTGTCGCGCTCAGACGACGATACGGTCCGAGTCTGGGACCTGCGTACCGGACGGGAGCTCCATCGGTTCGAATGTCCCTCGGCATCCGCCGTGACGTTCACTGCCAGTGGCCCAAGAGTTCTCGCGGTACAGGAGGACAAGACCGTCGAGGTCTGGGACCCGCTTTCCCGGGCCCGGCTGTTCGCGACCCCGGTGTCGGCCGTAGAGATCCGGCACACCGTACTCTCCGACGACGGCCGGCTCCTCGCCGTTGCAGCTTGGGACGAAAGCTTTTTCCAGTACAACCGCCCCGACCGGCCCGAGCCAAAGCTGGTGGAAGCCGGGCAGCATAACGAAGTCCTGGAGGTTGCGTTTATTCGCGATGGAGGCACGGTTCTACCGGTGGTGGAGAAGGTCTCGCTGCAGGTCTGGAACGTCTCGCGAGGGGAGCTGGCCTGGGAGTCTCCGCCCTTGGGGTCGGATGCTGTACAGGCCCTGGCTTTCTCGCTGGAGGGAGCGCGCCTTGCCTTCGGGCGTAGTGACGGGACCGTGCGTGTCTGGGATCTCGGGGCGGACCGCGAGATCGTCCGGCTTGAGGGTTTTCCTAAGTTCGAGCTCGAATGGCCGGCGCTGCTCTTCTCCCCGGACGGGAAGGTGCTGCTCGCCGACAGCAAATCCGAGCTGATCTTGTGGAGTCTGGACACTCCCGCCAAGCCGCAGCTCTACCGCGGCTCCCTGCCGGACCGCCGGGACCGCCTCGTCGCGTTCCGCCCGGACTGTCATCTCGTGCTGGCGTTCTGGGGTGCCCAGACGATCTACGTCGTCGACCTGATGGCCGACCGGCTCCTGGGCGAGTTCCCAGCTCCGGACTGCCAGAGCTTTCTCTTTCTCGCCCAGGACGGCTCCCGGGTCGGCGCCGTTGGAAACGACGAGTCCATCCGTATCTGGTCCCTGGAGGGAATTCCGGCCGCGCTGCAGCTCACGAACGTCTCCCGGGCGTTCGCCTTTTCTCCGGATGGCTCCCTTCTGATGACAGCTCAGGGAGAGAAGCCACGATGGGGCCGAGACCAGAAAGAATCGGACGATTTCTCCATTCATCTCTGGTCCCCCTGGACCGGGGAGCCGCAGGGCCGGCTCGACGGCCACTTCGGCCCGGTGCGCCGGCTGTGGTTCTATCGTGAAGGGAAGCGGCTCTTGTCCCAGGCCGATCATGACTTCCGGCTGTGGGACCCGCTGGCCCAGCAGTGTCTCGCCGCCCCTCCACGCATGAGCCGGGTCCCAGAATCAGAGCACTCGCCATTTACGCAGGAGGGAGAACTGCTCTGGCTTCTCGCTCAGGACAACGACATCCGGCTGTGGGTTCCTGAAGAACCGCACCGGCCGGTCGCGATTCTCCGCGGACACGAACGGGAGGTCACCGGCGTGGCCTTCGACCCGGATGGGTGGCTGGTGGCGAGCGGCTCGAAGGACGGCACGGTGAGGATCTGGGATGTCCGCACAGGGCATGAGCTCGCCTGCGCGCGCGGCCACGAGGGGGCGGTGCTCTGTGTAGTCTTCTCCCCCGACGGCACCCTCGTGGCCAGCGGCGGGGAGGACCGGACAGTCCGCCTCTGGGACGCCCGCACAGGAGAAGAACGGGTTTGCTGCCGCGGGCACGAGGACGCGACGGTGCATGTCGGGATGTCGCGGCCCGGCTTTGTGGACTCCTACCAGGGAATGACATTCTCTCTCCGTCTGGAAGGGAAGGTCCATATGGTGGACTTCTCGCTCGACGGCCGATATGTGGCCTCCGGGGCCGACGACGAGACGGTGCGGGTGTGGGACGTCGCCACAGGCCGGGAGCGCGCCCGTCTTCCCGTCGATGAATCCGCCGAACGCTCCTTCCACGATTCGGGGCAGATCCGGCTTCTCAAGTTCGTTCTGGAGGATAGGATCGCCGCCTTCGCCCTTGATGGGCGTTACCGGTGCTGGGACTGGAGGACCGGAGAGCGAATCAAAGAGAGAGGCCCCGGGCGTTGGTCCTGCCAGGCATTTTCTCCCGATGGGAAGATCCTTGCCCTGGCCCTCTCTGAGGTCCTCTATATAAGCGAGCCATTCCTGTTTTTCCGGCCGGAGCAGGTCCCACTGCCGTTCACGCCGGGAAGAGCCGTGTTCACTCCTGACAGCCGCCTGCTCGTGGCTTCCAGCGGGGCCTCCGGGGCCGTGGTGGATTGTGAGACCCGGCAAGTCGTCGCGGAGTTCTCCAGCCGCCAGGGAGAGCTTGTCGCCGCCGCGGCGCGCTGCGAAGGATCGGTCCTGATCGCCTCTCTCTGCCCGGGCCAAACGCTCATTCCGGTCGACGTCGCCACAGGTGACCGGGCGTCTCCGGACGAGAGGTATGGAAATGTACGGGAGTTCGCCCTCTCTCCAGATGGAGAGGTACTCGCCACCTTGGCCGGCTGCAGCCTCCGCCTCCTGGAGGCTGCGTCTGGGCGGGTGCTGTGGGAGCACCTCATCGAGTCCAGGGAGAAGGAGATCATTGCCTTCCTGGGCGGCTACAGGCTGGCGGTAAAGCAGCAAGACCTCCCCCTCCGGATCTGGACGCTTGGTTCTGCCTTGGACCGCGAGGCCACTCCCGAAGAGGTGAGCGAGTTGGAACGGCTTTCCGCGCAGATCGCGCCGGGAGCCAGCGTTCCGGTGCCTGAGAATGGTGCCTTCCTCCTCGCAGGGCTTGGCCGCAATGGTGCGGTCGTCCTCCGGCCCGAGGCGGCTGGAGTGGACTTCCCGGCAGAGCTGGCGGTGGTGTTTCGGCAAAGGGATGGCTGGATCGAGCACCGGCCCTCCGGCCGCATTCTCGCCCATCTCCCGCCCGGGGCTGAAAGCATGGCCCTGCACCCCGGGGGCTCAATCGTGGCGGTCGCCACTCGTACCGGATTTCACTTGTTGGTGCTTGAGCCCGGCGCCCACCTCAATCCAGCCCTCACCCCAGCCCCACCGGCGCCTCCGGCTCCGGGGCCGCGGCGACGGTGACCACCCACTTCCCTTCCTGCCGCCACCAGCCGCGGAAGGTCTGGCCGGTCCGGGCGCGGTGGATGGCGAGGCCGTGCCAGCCGCGGCAGGTGCCGTTGCCGAGGGTCACCTCGACCTCCCAGGTGTCGAGGCGCAGGCCGGTGCGGAGCGCTTTCAGGGCGCTCTCCTTGGCGCTCCAGATGAGGTTGGCCATGAGGGGGCGGTCGGCTTCGGCGGCTTGCGTCACCAGGAGGCACTCCGCGGGGGTGAAGAAGTCCTGGAGGAAGGCGGTGCTGCGCGGCTCGATGAGCTCGAGGTCGCAGCCCAGGAGGGTGCCGGCGGGGGCCACGGCACAGGCGGCGCGGCCGGCGCGGTGGCCGAAGGAGAGGACGACGGGCGCCCGGGTGCCGTTCCGGAAGATCTCGGGGGCGCCCTCCGGGGTGGGGCGGACGGTGAAGAGGTCGAGCGGGACGGCCTCCGGGTCGTCCCCCAGCCAGAGAGCCACGGCCCGCTTGGCGGTCCAGCGGCCGAGGCGCCAGTCGGCGCGGCGGCCGGCGAAGCGGAAGGCCTGGCAGACGCCCGCCTCGTCGGGCGCCAGCCATTGCGTGCCTTCCGGCACCTCGCCTTGATCCGCCAGCAGAAATCCGGTGCGCATTACACTTGGTGTACGAGCTGGAGCGTCCGGCTGCCCAGGCGGGCGAGCTCGCGCTCCATCCCCCGCTCCACGGCGTCGATCAGATAGGGCCGCAGCTCCGCCGCCGGGAGGATGCGGTGGACCGAGCCCACCTCCAGGGCGCGCTCGACGCTGTGGACGTGGTCGAACTCCACGGCGACCTCGCCGAGCTTCTCCGACTTGACGGCGGCGAGCGTCTCTTCGAGGCGCGCCCGCAGCTCCGCCTTGTCGGTGCGCGCCGGGTCCGCGATGGCGGTCTCCAGCTCCACCACCCGCGGGTCCTTGCGCGTCCGCTGGTCCACCTCGCGGGCGAAGACCACGGCGGCGGCCGGTGCGCCGCCGATCACCGAGGCGTGGGTGCCTTCGAGCGCGGCCACTTCCATGTTGTCGTGGAGGGCGGCGGAGAAGACCACGAAGGCGCCGCCGTGGTAGCGCGACACGACGCAGAAGACGATCGGGCCGCGGAAGTTCACCACCGCGCGGCCGATCTCGGCGCCGAATTCGAGCTGCCCGTTGCGCATCGACTCGGGGGAGCCGTCGAAGCCGGAAAGGTTCGCCAGCACCACCAGCGGCCGGTTGCCGCTCGCCGCGTTGATCGCCCGCGCCATCTTCTTGGAGGAGAGCGGGAAGAGGGTCCCCCCGGTCCACTGGTCCGGGCCGTAGACCGGCACCCAGCCGAGGCGGGGGAGCGGCTTGGACTCGAAGCCGAGGAGGCAGACCGGCCAGCCGCCGAGATGCGCGTCCCAGACCACCGCCACCTCGGCGTCGCGCATGCCGTACCAGCGCTCCAGCGGCCGGTGGTCCTGGTCGATTGCCGCCTGCATCACCTTGCGGATCTCGAACGGCTTCTTGCGCCCGGGGTTGGCGGCTTCGGAGAAGACCTCGCCGACGGTGCGGAAGGCGCCGCCGTGCGGCGTGTCGCGGACGTCGCGCCCGCGCGGGTCGCGGCTGGGCGCCGGGCGCGGGAAGCGCTCGCCCGGGGCCACCCAGGTGTGCTCGTAGTGGCGCATCAGGATCTGGCAGGCCTCGCCGACGTCGCGGGCGAAGTACTGGGCCTGGCCGTTGGGACCCATGATCCGCTCGTAGCCGCCGATCCCCAGGTTGTCCTCGGCGGAGACGCCGCCCGAGTAGTCGAGGGCCTGCTTGCCGGTGAGCACCATGCTCCCCTGCGGGGTCATGATCAGGATCCCCCGGGTGTGCATCAGCATGGTGGCCTCGGCGTTCCAGTAGGGCTGGGCGCCGACGTTGATGCCCGGCACGAGGACGTTGATCTCCAGCCCCTCCTGGGTGCGCACGACGATCTTGCGCAGCACGCGGGAGATCCAGTCCATGTTCTCGGTGCCGCTGTCCATCGCGATCCTGGCGCCGGCGGAGAGGGCGATCCACTCCAGGGGGACCTGCTTCTCCGCCGCCAGGTCGAGAGCCGCCAGGATGCGCCGGCATTCCGGCTCGGCGAGGGCGCCCATGCCGCGGCTGGCATCGCCCACCAGGACGACGCGCTCCATCCCTTCCGGATGGCGATCGGTGTAGCTGCGCAGCACGCCGGCCACGACGTTCGCCGTGTTCTCACCCCAGGGGCGTTCCACGGGGACCAGGTGCTCTCCCGTGGAATCGAGATCGTGCTCGATGAACACGCCCGCCGGGATCTCCTCCTGCGCCTCCGGCGGGGCCAGCAGGCGGAGGATCTCGTAGGCATAGAGGATGCCGCGCCGCCGCAGCTCGACGACTTTCTGGGCATACGGGCGGAGCGGCTTGAGCGCGGTTTCCCGCGGCGGCCGGAAGCGCAGGACCATGCCCGCTTCGCCGGGGTTCGAGATCTCCAGGACGCGGTCGCGGAGAAGTCCCGTCTGCGGATCGGCGACCCGGCCGCGCACGGCGACTTTTTCGAGCCCCAGCCCTTCGGTGAGCGGCGCCAGGCGATGCACCAGGCCGTTCAGCTCGTCGGGGCGCAGCTCGACGGGCGGCCAGAGATGGAGCAGGACGCGGTTCCATTGCAGCCGTTCGCCGGCCGGGCGGCGCGACTGGAAGCGGCGGATGCCGGCCAGGGCCTCCATCAGCGTGTGCTCGAGCTGCGGCAGGTGGACGGCGCGGCCGTGCTCGTCGCGCACCGGGGTCAGATCGCGCACCTCGGCCAGGGCGAACAGCCGCTCGTCGCGCGGGTTCTCGTGCGCTTTGCCGTGGAACAGCCAGACTCCTTCGGGCGCCGCCAGGCGGTCGAGGCGGAAGTTGCCGAGCCGCCAGAGCTGGAGGCGCTGCGCCATCAGCGGGTGGAGGCCGCGGTAGACCCGGTCCTCGGCATAGCCGCCTTCGGCCGTGGGCCGCCAGGTGAAATTGCGCACGCCGCCGGGCGCGCCGAGGGCCACGGCGAGGCGCTTCATCCGGGCGGGGAAGCCGGCCTCCTGGAGGAGCCGGCCGATCCCGGCGGCGGTGGCGTCCTCGGTCTCCGCGAGGTGCTCCTGCCAGGCGTAGAGATCGATGACCACCTCCCGGCCATCGTCGGGCGTGGCGCCGGCCAGGCCGCGGAGCGTGGCGAGGGCCGCGGCGAGGCCGTCCGGCGCGGTGTGGGTGGCGAAGAGGTGGACGCGCCCGCCCTGCCAGGGGTATTCGGCCGCGGCGAAGGAGAGGCCGTCGACCGCGAAGGTCTGGACGGTCTCGAGCTCGCGGATGCGGTAGTAGCGGCGGACCATGATCTCCAGCATGGAGCGCTGGAGCGCGGGAGGCGCCGTGGCGTAGCGCTGCGAGAGGCGGGCATGCAGAGGCTGCGTGTGCTCCACCAGGCTGCGGATGCGTACTTCCCGTTCCGTTGGCGGCGGATCTTCGGCGAGGCGGGCGAGGTCGACCTCGGCCGCGGCCCAGGCGCTCGCGCGGGCCGCCACCAGGATGGGCCGGTCGAAGAGGCGCCAGCGCACCTCGCGGGCGAGGTCGTGGACCGCCGGCTCGCGTCCCTGGGTCTCGCCGGTGAGGCGGTCGAGGAGCCCGCGCAGCTCGGCGTCGTCGGCCGGCTCGCGGTCGAGGAGGCGCTCCAGCACGGCGAGCACCGGCGGCGCCTGCTGCGCCTGCCGCCGGTGGGAGACGGCGATGCGGAAGAGGCTCTCTTCGAGCTCCGGCGTGCGGTCGAGGCTCTCCACGCCGTAGTGGGCCAGGGCGCGGCGGAGCTTGTGGAGGAAGGCCGGCGGCAGGCCGGTGCCCCGCCCGTCGAGATCGCGCAGGAAGGTGAAGAGGTACTCCTCGGAGCCGTGGCGGCCGGTCTCCTCGTCCACCGCGATCTCCCAGGTGAGGTGGGGGCGGAAGAGCGAGGCGAGGTCCACGAAGGCCTCGAGGATCTGGCGCTCGCGCCGGCGGATTTCGCCGCCGGCCGGCCCGGTGCCGGCGCCGACCGCCGCGACCAGCTTGCGCAGGGCGGCAGGGTCGACGTCATAGCCGAGGAGGAGCCGGTGGGACTCTTCGAGCCCCTCGCGGCAGCGCGCGCCGGGATCGTCCGGCGGCACCGCCGGAGCCTGCGCCAGGGGGGCGAAGCGGGCGCGCTCGCCGACCGGCACCGCGGGTGCCGCCGCGGCGGGTTCGAGGACGAGGAGCGGTCCGCCGATCCCCACCTGCGCGTTGCGCCGGGCGAAGACCCTGCGCACCCGGCCGGCCGCCGGGGCGAGGACCGAGGTCTCCACCTTCATCGTCTCCAGCACGGCGAGGGTGTCGCCCTGGGCGATCTCGGCCCCTTCGGCGGCGAGGGAGACGACCACGGCCGGCACCGGCGAGCGGACGAGGTTGCCGGTGTCGCGGCCGATGCGGTGGGGCACACCGTCGACCTCGACGTACAGGCCGTCCTCCTGCGCATCGAGCGCCACGTGCCAGGTGCGGCGGCCACAGGTGAGGGTCCGCCCCGTCTTGAGGGAACGTCCCGCGAGCACCTCGAGCGTGGTGCCGTCGACGTCGAGCCGGTAGAGGGACGGGTCGAGCCGGGCGACGTGGAAGGTGTAGGCATGGCCGCGCAGGCGCAGCTCCACCGTCCGCCCGACCTCCTTGGGGACCTCGGGCCGGCCGCGCTGGGCCGCGCTGTAGAAGCCGGCCTTGGCCTGGTCGAGCTCGGTGTCGTAGCCGGCGAGGGCGGCGGCGAGGAGGGCGCCGCGCACGCCGCGCCGCGACAGGTGCTCGCCGCGCTCGACGAGGCGGTCGATCCACCCTGCCTCGGCCCTGGCGAGGGAGACCTCGGGGCGGTCGAGGATCTCGGTCAGGAAGGCTTTGTCGGTGGCGCCGCCGCGCACGATCGCGGTGGTGCGGGCGAGCCCGTTCTGCAGGCGGGTGAGGGCCTCGGTGCGCAAGCGGGCGGTGGCGGTGAGGCGCACCAGCGCCGGATCGGCGTCCGGGGAGAGAGCTTCCCCTTCCTCGACGGTGGCGTCGGCGCGCAGTCCCGGCCCGGCGGCGAGGCGGAGGACCTCGACCATGCCGGGGCGCGGCGCGAAGCCGTCCTCGGGATCGCGGGCCGACAGGCTGATCTGGAACGCGTGCCCGCGCGGCTCCGGCGGCTCGCCGCTCAGCACTCCGCCGTGCGCCAGATGGCTCTGCAAGGAGCCGAGGTCGAGGCCGGTCAGCGCCTCGGCCAGGGCCTGCCCGGCGGGGAGGCCCGCCTCCTTCTCCACGAAGCGCACCTCGCCGGTTCGCGGATCGGCCAGGAAGCGGACGGTCCAGGCACCCGGCTGGCCGCTCCCCTGGGCGAGGCCCGCCGCGGTGGAGCGCACGGACGTCTCGCTCTCCGCGGCGAGGCCGTGCGGCGGTGCCTCGGCGATCAGCACCCGGCCGCGATGGCGCAGGGTGACGTCGAGCACCGCCGTGGCCCACGCCGTGCCATGGACGTCGACCAGCACGGGAACTTCGAGGCGGCGGAGGGACGAGTCGTCCAGGTCATCGGCATATGCCATCGGAGCACCTCAGGCCATCGCGTTCTGGAGCGGCAGCAGCGCGTCGGGCGCCACACCGCCGGGGAGCTCGACTGTGCGGTACCCGGACAGGGTGACGTAGACGTTCCCCTGCCCGTCCACCACCCACGCATCCACACTTCCTTCGCCATTGTGCGCCTTGGAGACCGCGAAGAGCGGCCCGCCGTTCGGGCGGCGCAAGGTCCGCACCTGATCGACATGCAACGGCAGGGCCATCCGGCCGCTCGCGCCGAGCTCGCCGATCCCGGCGGTCTGGAAGCAGAGCTCGATGAGCCGCGGCTCCATCAGCGTCGGTCCCGCCCCGGGCCGGTGGTCCGGAGGCAATCCGTCGGCCAGCCGGCCGGCCACCCGGTCGCCGTCCTTCCAGGCGGCGCCGATCACCTGGTACGCCGGTCCGTGGAAGTAGATCTTGTAGACGTCCCCGGGGACCGCGGCCGACTCCGGTGCCGGCCCGGGTGCCGCGATGGCCGGCCCGCCGGGCTGCACCTCGGACGGTTGACCGGACGTGAGGCGGACGCGCGCCCGGAAGTGCTCGGTCACCTGCGGCTCGGCCTGGCCGGGGAGCGTGCGGCTCCCGAGCAGGCTGCAGACCGCGGCGATGCCGTCGCCGTCCGGCTGGAGCTGGACGCGGATCGTCATCGTCCGCGGCGCGCTGCGGTAGAACTTGAACGGCGCCAGGAACTCGACGTCCTCCACCCCGAGGACCGCGAGGTCCGGGAAGAGGAAGGACGCCGCCTCGGCGAACGCCTCGACCCCCATCACGCCCGGCAGCACCGGGGTGCCGTCGATGCGGTGATCGTCGAGGAACGGCTGTTCCGCCGGGTCCAGGGTGGTCTCGATCTCCAGCCCGCTCCACACCCCCATGCGCACCGCCCGGCCCACCATCACCCCGCCGCGCCCGCCGTTGCGCAGCCGGGCCATGGCCTCCTCGGAGACGTCGAGGCCGCCGGTCGCGTCGCGCTCCGCGAGCATCCTCCCCAGGCGCCCGGCCACCACCACCTCGCCGCGGGTGCCCGCGGTGAGCTCGCGCCGTGTCCACGCAATGCCGGTCTCCGGCGGCAGCATGTCGATCCCCGCGGCCTCCATGATCTGCGGGATGGAGCCGCGAGTGGCCATGCCGATGCCGCCCCAGGCCGTCCAGTCGAGGGCGATCCCCAGGGTGCCGGGGCGGCTGTGGCGGAAGGCGGAGACCTGCTTGCACAGGAGGTCGTTGGCCGCGCTGTAGTCGGTCTGCCCTTCGTTGCCGAAGCGGCCGGCGATCGAGCTGAACACCACCGCCGCGCCGAGCGGCATGTCGCCGATCGCCGACAGGAGGTGGAACCAGCCGTCGGCCTTGACGTCGAACACCAGGTCGTACTCCTCGGGCTTCTTGTCGGTCAGCTTCCGGCTGATCTCCAGGCCGCCGGCATGGACGAGGACGTCCACCCGGCCCTGCTCCGTGCGCACCCGGCCGATGGCCTGGTGGACCGCGGCGCCGTCGCGCAGGTCGAGCTGGTGCCAGACCGCCGTGCCGCCCATGGCCTGGATGGCCAGGAGGGCGTCGAGAGCGGAGCGGCCGCGCTCCAGGTGGGCGAGCTCCTTCTCGACCAGGGCCGGCGTCGCCCGTTCACCGCGCGCCTTGATGCGCTCGAACAGGTCGCGCTTCAGACCCTCGCGGTCGGTGTGGAAGCGCGCCAGATCCGGATCGGCCGGGTCCGGCGCCGGTGCCAGGTCGAGCAGATGGAACGCGCCGCCGTGCGCCGCCGCGGTGAGGTCCTGAAGGATCGCCGAGACGATGCTCCCGGCCGCGCCGGTGACCACGAAGACGCTCCGCGGCGTCAGGGCGAGACCCGGCCCGGCGGGGAAAGGCTCCTCGGAGAGCCCGACCGTCCAGCGCCGGCCGCTCTCCCAGCCGATCTCCACCGCGCCCGGATCGCGCAGGGTCTCGTCGATCAGGAGATCCGCGAGGGCCGCCGTCTGGCGTCCCGGCGCGAAGTCCACGACCTTGACGAGGGCGCCGGGGCGTTCGCGCTGGATCGCCTTGGCGAGGCCGGAGACGCCGCCGCCGAGCGGCGCGATGGCACCGGCCTCGTCATAGCCATGCCGCCCGCCGAGGCGGGTGCCGGCGATCACGAAAGAGCCGGGGCGTTCGAGGTCGTCATACAGGATGCGCAGCGCCTGCGAGAACAGCTTGACGCGCCGCCGCAGGGCCTCGTGCCACTCCGCCAGATCCATGGCGCCGATCGCGGCCTCGCGGTCGAGGGCCGGCAGCCAGTAGAGCCCCTGAATGGGGCCTTCGCTGTGCCACGCCTGGAGGAGGGCCACCAGGGCGTCCGTTTCCGTGAAGTCCTCGATAGGGAGGACTTCGACTCCGAGCCTGGAGAGCCGGCCGGCGAGCGCCTTGCCGATGCCCCCTTCATCGAAGGCCACCACCACGCGGCTGCCCGCTCCCAGGGTCACCCCGGTGGGTTTGCAGAGGTCGAGCGATGGCCGCAGGACGGGGACGGGGAGGCGGCGGGGGATGGGGACGGTGGGGGCAATCGGGGGTGTTTCCGCAGCCGCTAGGAGGCCTGGGGTCCCCACCCCAGGCTCTATCATGCCGTCCCTTCGGGACTCGCCCCCGTGGACGGCGGGCTTCAGATCGGGGCGCCGGTCGTGGACGAAGCCGATGGTGTGGGCGAGGGTGGGGAAGTCGCGGAGCTTCAGGTTCTCATCGCGCGGGATGCCGTACTCCTGGCGGATGGCGGCGAAGACCTCGGCCTGCTTGACCGTGTCGATGCCGAGATCGGCTTCAAGGTCGAGATCGAGGTCGAGCATCTCCTGGGGATAGCCGGTCTTGTCGGCAATCAGGGCGAGGACCTTCTCCTGCACCGGGTCTTTCTCCCCCTCTCCCGGGGGGCGTGAGTGCGGGTGGGAGAGGGGGTCGGGGGGTGAGGGTACGGACGCCGCAGCCACCACCGGAGCCGAAGCTGGAGCCGCCGCCTCGAGATCCGGCCGCCGGTCATGGACGAAGCCGATCGTGTGGGCGAGGGTCGGGAAATCCCGCAGCTTCAGGTTCTCATCGCGCGGGATGCCGTACTCCTGACGGATCGCCGCGAAGACCTCGGCCTGCTTGACGGTGTCGATGCCGAGGTCGGCCTCCAGGTCGAGATCGAGGTCGAGCATCTCCACCGGATAGCCGGTCTTGTCGGCGATCAGGGAGAGGACCTTTTCCTGCACCTGGTCTTTCTCCCCCTCTCCCGGGGGCTGGGAGTGCGGGTGGGAGAGGGGGCCGGGGGGTGAGGGTACGACGGAGGCCGCAGCAACCACCGGAGCTGGAGTTGGCCGCGGAGCCGCCATCGCCGGCACCGGCCGCGGAGCCTCCACAGCTTTCGGAGCCTCCACAGCCTTCGGAGCCTCTGCTTCCGCTCCCTTCCGCGCCGTCCCCCGGTCCACCACCCGGAGCGTCCGGTGCACCACCTCCACCTCGGCGTGCGGATCGCCGCTCACCCGCGCGAGCCAGCCTCGCCAGACCGCCGGATCGGCGATGCGGTAGGCATAGCCGAGGGCGTCGGGGGTGCGGCGCACGCCGTCCGGATTGGGCACCTGGCGCATCAGGGTCATGCCGATCTGCGAGCCGAAGCCGGCGCCGAGGCGCAGCGCATAGCGCAGCGGGTAGCTGCCGCCGGCCGAGAGGTTCAAGCCGCCGAGGTCGGGGTCCGGCTCACGCAGGTTCGGCACCGGCGGCACCAGGCCGGTCTCCAGCGACTTGACGGCCATCACGTCCTCGATCCCCACGGCCATGGGATGGCCGGTGTACCCCTTGGTGTTGGCCACCACCACCTGGTTCGCCTGCGCGCCGAAGACGTGCCGCAGCGCGTCCACCTCGGCCTGGGCGCTGCCACCGCGGGCCGGGGTGTAGGTCTCGTGCGAGACGAACACCATCTCCGGTGCGATCTCGCGGCGGTCGATCCCCCAGCGCGCCTCGGCGTCGGCGACCAGCTTCTCCATGACGTCACCGATGTGGCGCACGTCGAGCCGGCTGCCGTGGAAGGCGCTGTTCGCCGTCTGCGCCGAGAGGAGCTCGCAGATCGGGCGCACGCCGCGCTCGCGCGCCGCTTCGGGGCTCTCGATCACCACCGCCGCCGCGCCCATGCCGATGATCAGGCCGTGGCGCCGCCGGTCGAACGGGAGGGCGGCGTCTTCCACCAGCTCGTCGGTGGCCGCGGCGCCGCTCGCCAGGAAGCCGGCGCCCCACCAGCCGAGCATGCGGTCGGTCGTGATGTCGTCCGCCGCAACCACCACCACCCGGCGGCAGCGGCCGGCGCGGATCCAGTCCTCGGCCAGCGAGAACGCCTGGGTGGTGCTGGCGCAGGCCGCGTTGACCTGGGTGTTGGGGCCGCGCGCGCCGATCAGCTCGGCGAATTGCGCATGCCCCATGGAGAGGACGCGGAAGAGGAACCGGCGGTCGAACTGGTAGGGATCGTGCGCCAGCTCCGTCTCGATCTCATGGATGCGCCGGTCGATCTCGACGAGCAGAGGATCGCCCGCCGCGGAGCGCGCCTCGAGTGACCGGAGATCCGCCAGCCGCTCGCGGCGGGTCTTGTCGGCGTGGTACTTCTCGACGATCTCGAGGAGCGAGTCGTAGCCCGGGAACGCCGAGGCGAAGATGACACCGGTCTCGTCCCGCAGCGCGTCGGGGAGCCCCCAGCGGTCGGGAAGCTTCGCGCCGGTCGTCGCCGTCTTGTAGCGCATCACCAGCGGGATGCCGGCGTCGCGCAGGGCCTCCAGGCCGGCGGCCACCGCGAGCTGGGTCGTGTGGTCCCAGGCCGCCAGGCGTTCCTCCGGGATGCCGAAGTCGCGCCCCAGGTCGAGCTCGCCGCAGCGGGCGGCCAGCTTGATCACCTCGGCCGCGCTCTCGATCGTCTCGAAGCGCGGCCCGCCGCCCTCTTCGCTCTTGACCAGGCGGGTGACGTGCTTGTCCACCATGGCCCGGCGGAAGCGCAGCGGCACCACGTCGATCGCCTGCTCGCCATGCAGCAGCCGGCCGAGGTTGGCGTCGTCGAACACCTTCCACGGTCCGGGAAGGCCGAGGGCGCCGCCGGTGATGGCGAGGGGGGCGTCAGAAGATCGGACGGATCCGTCCGATCGGTCCGATCCGTCCGATCGCGCCCCTGAGAGATGAGCGGCGGTCTCATGCCCGCGCTCGGCGCCATTCCCCCGCCCCGAGGCATAGAGGCCGCACAGGGCGTGGTTCAGCGACACCACGTCGCCCGATTTCGGGTGGTTGGTCGCCAGGGCCAGCACGTCGTCCAGCTTGCCGAGCACGTCCTCGGCGAACCCGTGGAGCGCCCGCTTGGGACCCACCTCCACGAACACCCGCGCCCCCTCGTCATAGAGGGTGTGCAACCCCTGGATGAACTGTACCGGTGCGGCGATCTGCCGGCCGAGGAGGTCGATCATCCGCGGCACCGCGTCCGGCCCCATGGGGTAGAGCTGCCCCGTGGCATTGGCGACGATGGGGATTTCGGGCGGCCGCAGGTCGAGGCGGGCGAGCATCTCGCGCAGCGGCTCGCTCGCCTGCGCCACGATGGAGGTGTGGAAGGCGTGGCTCACCGGCAGCGGGCGCACCTCGCGCCCGGCCTGCTGGAAGATCTTCTCCGCCCGGGTCACCGCGTCCGAGGCGCCGCCCACCACCGCCTGGGCGGTGCTGTTGATGTTGGCCACCACGGCATAGCCGTCGAGCGAGGCGAGCACCTGCTCGATCTCCTCGAGCGGGGCCATCACCGCGATCATCCGCCCCTTGTCGGCCACCGAGACCCGGGTCATCTCGCGTCCGCGCGCCGCCACCGCCTCCAGGGCCTCGGCGAACGACAGCGCGCCGGCGGCCACCAGGGCGCCGTACTCGCCGAGGCTGTGGCCCATCACCAGGTCGGGTGCGATGCCGTGCTCGGCGAGCACGCGGGTGAGCGCGATGTCCACCGCGAGCACCGCCGGCTGGGTGATCGCGGTCTGGCGCAGCTCCTCCTCGGCCTTGCGCAGCACCTCGGGATCGGATTCGTCGACATAGAGAAACGAGGTCAGAGGCCGGCCGAGGATCGGCGTCATCACCCGGTCCGCCTCGGCGAACGTCTCGTTGATCACCGGCTCGCTCTGCCGCAGGTTGGCCAGCATGCCCAGGTATTGCGAGCCCTGGCCGGTATAGAGGAAGGCCACCTTGGCGGTGCTGGTGCCGGAGCCGCGGAAAATCCCCTGCGCGCGCAGGGCGCGCCACATGCCGGCGTGATCGCCCTGCAGCGCCTGGAGCGCCTTCTCGGCCTTCACCGCCAGCTCCGCGGCATCGCCATAGTCGATGGCGAGGCGCAGCGGCGCTGCGAGGTCGGCCCGGCGCGGCGGGGCCGGTGGTGGAGCCTGCCCGGCCTTGGCGGCGTCGCGGGCCGCCAGAAGCTTCTCGGCGAGCTCGCCGGGCCGGGAGGCGCCGGCCAGGAAGATCCCGCGCGGCGGCACCCGGGGCTCGGCCGCGGCGCGCACCGCCCGGGACCCCGCGGACATTGCGTACGACGCGCCGCCGTTCCCCCCCTGGGGAACGCTCACCGCCACGCTCCTCTTGCCGTTGCTCGTGAGCGAACCCGGAACGTGCTCCTCCATCACCACGTGGAAGTTCGTGCCGCCGAACCCGAAGGCGCTCACTCCGGCGCGGCGCACTCCGCCGGCCGGCACGTCCCAGGCGGCGAGCTCCCGGTTGACCCGGAACGGCAGATGGGCGAAATCGATGTTCGGGTTCGGCCGCTCGCAGTGCAGGCTCGGCGGCAGCACCTTGTCGCGCAGCGCGAGCGCCGTCTTCAGGATGCCCGCGGCGCCGGCCGCTCCCTTGAGATGGCCGATGTTCGATTTGACCGAGCCCAGAGGAATCGCGCCGGCCGCGAGGCCGCACTGGCCGAACACCGCGGTCAGGCTCTCCACCTCGGCGACGTCGCCCACCCGGGTCGAGGTGCCGTGCCCTTCCAGCAGGCCGACCGAGCCCGGCGCCAGGCCGGCGTTCTCCCAGGCGCGGGCCACGGCGAGCTTCTGCCCGGCCGGATTGGGCGCCGTGATCCCTTTGCCGCGGCCGTCGCTCGCTCCGCCGATGCCGCGGATCACCGCGTAGACCTTGTCGCCGTCGCGCTCCGCATCGGCCAGCCGCTTCAGCACGAAGACCGCCGAGCCTTCGCCCATCACGAAGCCGTCCGCCCCGTCGGCATACGGACGCGTGCCGGTGGCGGAGAGCGCGCCAATCTTGCAGAATTTGATGAACGTATGGGCGCTCATGTTGGCATCCACACCGCCGGTCAGGACCACGTCGTAGTCCTCCTCCTCCAGCCCTTCGATCGCCGCGCCCATCGCCGCCATGGCCGAGGCGCAGGCGGCGTCCACCACGTAGTTGGGGCCGTGGAAATTGAACAGGTTGGCGATGCGGCCGGCGATGATGTTCGAGAGCTCGCCGGGCATGGTGTCCTCGGTGATCTCCGGCAGGTGGTGGTGGATGCCGGCGCGGAATTCGCGCGCGATCTCCTCGCGCAGCTCCGCCGGGAGCGCCGCGAAGCTGGGGACGGTCCCGAGCTCCCGCTCCATCTCGGGGAACGAGAGGCGCATCGCCGTCACGTAGTGGCGCTCGCCGGCCATCGCGTTGCCCAGGATGACCGCGGTGCGCTCGGCGTCGAAGCTCCGCTCCGGCCAGCCGGCGTCGGCGAGGGCCTCGCGGGCGGCGAGGATTGCCCACTTCTGGGTACGGTCCATGTTCTCGCCCACCCGCGGCGGAATCGGGAGCTTCCAGCCGATCGGGTCCCACGTCCAGTCGCGGACCCAGCCGCCGATCTTGGAGTAGGTCTTGTCCGGCGCCTTGGGGTCTGGATCCCAATAGTCCGCGGTGCTCCAGCGGTCGGCCGGGGTCTCGGTGATGCTGTAGGTCCCGCCGCGGAGGTTGCTCCAGAACGTCGAAACATCGGGCGCGTCGGGCATCACGGCCCCGACGCCGATGATGGCGATGGCTTTGTGCGCTGTCTCTCTCATGGGGACTCTCTCCGTCACGCGGCGGCGGCCACCGCGGTGGCACGGCCGTACAAGGCGTCGGCGGCCCGGTCCATGTCGGCGACCAGGCCGGCCTGCGCGCGGTGAATGGCGGTCAGGTTCAGAGCGGCGGCGAGGGACACCGGGTCCCCCTCTGCGCCGTCGGCGGCGCCCACGACCTGGCGCATCCCGTCCGCCGCGACCTCCAGGGCCGCTTCGCGGGCGTTGATGCGCGACAAGGTGGCGAGGGACGCGGGATCGAAGCGGCGGTCGGCTTTTTCGCCGAGCTTGCCGTCGAGGGCGCGGGCGGCGCGGCGGGCGAAGCAGGCGGCTCCTTCGGCGAGGGCGATGAGCCGGCCGAGGCGGAGCAGCACGTGTTGATTGCGGGTGAGGCGTCCGAGGCGCGACCGTTCCAGGATCTCGGCGAGGGCATGGAGCGCGAGAGCGGCCGTGCCCGCGCCGCTCTCCGGCCGGCGCAGGGCGAGCGCCTCCATCTCCCGGGCCTGCGCGTGGTAGTGGTCGCCGCGGGTCTTCAAGTGGAGCTGCCAGCGGTCGCGCGCGATGGTCATCTCCATGATCTCGGAGGTCCCTTCGTAGATCGTGGTGATCCGCACGTCCCGCTTGATCTTCTCGACCATGTACTCGCGGGTGTAGCCATAGCCGCCGAGGGCCTGAATGGCCGCGTCCGCGGCGCCGTTGCCGGCCTCGGTGGCGAGGTATTTCGCGATGGCCCCCTCGGTGTTCAGGGTCCCTTCGCCGGCGTCGAGGCGCTCCGCCGTCTCCTCGATCAAGGAGCGGCCGGCCTCCAGACGGGCGACCCAGGGGACGATCAGCTTGTGGGTGTATCCCTGTTTCTCCGACAGGGGGCTGCCGCCCTGGATGCGTTCCATCGAATACGGGATCGCCCGGTCGAGCGCGGCCTGGCCGGCGCCGAGGCCGAAGGCGGCCACCATCAGGCGGGTGTAGCCGAACACCGCCTGCGCCTGGAGGAGCCCCTGCCCCTCGACCCCGCCCACCAGGGCATCCGCGTCCACCCGGACGTCGGCGAGCGACACCTCGGCCGTATTGCTCAAGCGGATGCCGTGCTTGTCCTCCGGCTTTCCCCAGGAGAGCCCCGGCGCGCCGCGCTCGACCACGAACCAGCTCGGTCCGCCGGGCGCGAGAGCGAGGATGGAGTAGAGGTCGGCGAAGCCGCCATTGCTGATCCACTGCTTGTTGCCGCTGATCGTGTAGCCGGTGATCCGGCCGTCTTCCTCGATCCGCGTGGCCGTGGTGCGCAGCGCGCCGAGATCGCTCCCCGCCTCGGGCTCCGTGGCGCCGTAGGCCATGAGGAGCCCCTCTTCCGCGATGCGGGTCAGCCAGCGCTTCTTCTGCTCCGGCGTGCCGCCGAAGACGATGGGGTCCGAGCCGAGGAACGTGGCGAACACCCCGGTGGCGACCCCGAGGTCACAGCGGGCGAGCGTCTCGCAGACGCGATAGACGTCGAGCGAGCCCCCCCCCATGCCGCCGTACTCCTCGTCGAAGAACAGGAGCTGCACACCGAGCTCCGCGCCGCACATGGCGCGCACGAGCTCGACGGGAAATTCGTCGCGTGCGTCGAGATCGAGAAGCGTCGCCTCCGGAAGCCTGTCCTTGGCGAAGTCGCGGATCGCTTCGAGCGTCAGGTCGAGAGATTCACGGTCGAGAGCCATCAACTGTCCTCCTGTGTCGGGGCGCCGCAGGAGGAGCGGTCCGGGTGATCTACGTATTGCCGGGGTGCCAATCGCGGCGC
>Ga0062379_10000008_pt1 | contig 28926 bp, 30 predicted proteins | sample DOMMetBare2Fresh_2_FD_59484 | JGI IMG/M metagenome (GOLD analysis project Ga0062379, IMG submission 59484) | Wetland sediment microbial communities from St. Louis River estuary, USA, under dissolved organic matter induced mercury methylation -... | ecosystem: Environmental > Aquatic >...
GCTCCATCTCTTGGACCTCCTTGTTGTCCTTCAGGCTCAGGAGACGCTGGTACTCGGCGGCATCCCTGCCCGTCAATTGTACATAGCTCTCGATCCAGTTGACCAACAGATCCTTGCGGAATCCGGTGCCATCCCACTGCCCGATGCGCCGCAGGCACTCCACCTTCAGCTCCGCCCGGGACCAGCTTCCGGGGTCCATCAGGGCGGCCAGAGCCCAGGCCACCGGCTCGGGGCGAGGCAGCCATTCCGCCGCGCGGCACTTCGCGAGACCAAGGACCCGGTAACGGAACACCACCGTGGGGATGATCTCGAAGCCCTCCTCCAGGATCTCCAGGCCCACGCCCGCCGGGCCGCCTCGGAGGTTGATCAGGATGGGGAGGACCAGGAGGTGGTGGCGTTGGCGGATCTGCATGAAGTAGCCCCAGAGCCGCCGGCCCATCCCGGGTCGGGCCCGGGCCTCGATCTCCACGTGGACCAGGAGGGATTCCTCGCTGCCTTTCACCGGGACCCGGGCGAGGAGGTCCACCTCCCGCCACTCGCCATCGGGCCAGTCCGTGCACTGCTCTTTGTCGAGGAAGACCGGCTCGCCCAGCCGGAGACGGCGGGCGGCGGCGGGGGCGAGCAGCAGGAGGAACTCGGCGAGGAAGACTTCGATCAATCTCTTGAACAGCCTGTCGTGTTTCATCAACTCGTTCTCCGAAGGGTCGGGCACAGCCGAAGCTGGCGGTCTGCCCCATAGAAAGTCGGAAAACGAGGGCCGATTCTTGCGCTTCGTCCCCAAATTGCCCGAAAAAAGTTGGACTGCCGGCTCGTCACCGCCTCCTGAGCGCGCGGTACAATCCCCTCCGTGCGACGCCTCTTTCTCATCCTCACCTTCCCCCTGGTCTCCCTCCTCCTCGCCGGCTGTGGCGTGTCACCGGACGACGTCCCGCATCTCGACTCCCCGGGGAAGACCATCGTCTGCCTCGGCGACTCGATCACCTCCGGGTATGGCGTCTCCCCTGAGCAGGCCTATCCCACGTTGCTCGGTGCCCGGCTGGGGACGGAGGTGGTCAACCTGGGCGTGTCCGGCGATACGGCGGAGGATGGTCTGGCGCGGGTGGATGCGGTGCTCGATACCGATCCCTGGCTGGTGGTCGTCGAGCTCGGGGGCAATGACTTCCTGCGCCGCATCCCTCCGGAACGGACCGAGGCGGCGCTGCGCCAGATCCTCGACCGGTTGCTCGCCGCGCAGGTCGCGGTGGTCGTGGTCGAGCTCGACATCCCGTTCGGCGGCCGGTATGCGGAGATCTATGGCCGGGTCGGCAAGGACTATGGCGTGCCGGTTCTGGAGGACACCCTGGGCGACATCCTGACGGACTCCGCTCTCAAGTCGGACGACCGGATCCATCCCAACGCAGCGGGGCACGCGGTGCTCGCCGAGGAGCTGGGGGACGAGCTCGCGCCGATCCTCGCGGCGCGGCGGAAGCTCGGCCGATGAGCGGCTGGATCGAGATCTCCGGCCCCGCGGAGACAGGCGGTCATTGGGTCTGGCGGTCGCGGCTGGGGCCGGTGCGGGTGCTCTTCTCCGGGTGCGGGCCGGCGGGCGAGCGCGACGAAGTGCTGCGGCGGGTCACCGGCACGCCGCGCGACCTCGCCTGGGCGAAGCAGATCCATTCGGCGACCGTGCTCCCCGCCCGGGCCGGTGCCTGTGGCGAGGGAGACGCCCTCTGGACGGACCGCGCCGGATTGGCACTCTCGGTGATCACCGCCGACTGCGTGCCCGTGGTGCTGGCGGGTCCCGGGGGGATCGCCGCCGTGCATGCGGGGTGGCGGGGGCTGGTCGACGGGGTCATCCCGGCGACGCTCCGGGCGCTCCCCGGCCCCCTTTCCGAGTGGACGGCCTGGATCGGCCCGGCGATCGGCGTCTGCTGCTACGAGGTGGACGAGGACGTGGCGGCCCGCGTGATCGCGGCGGGCGATGCGGGGGTGGCGGCGCCCGGGCCGGCCGGCGGCAAGCCGCATCTGGACCTCCCCGGCGTGGCGCGCCGCCAGCTCACCGCGGCCGGGGTCGGGACGGTGCTCGGACTGGTGCGCTGCACGCGCTGTGACACGGAAAAGCTCTGCAGCTACCGGCGGGAGGGGAAGGGGGCCGGGCGCAACGTCGCGTTCATCTGGAGAGAGCCGGCGGCTCCTTCTTCCCTCTGAATCCCCGCGGATCGCGGCCGAAGGCGCGGAGCTGCCCGCAGGCCGCGCTGACGTCGTCGCCGCGGCGGCGGCGGACGGTGGCGATCAATCCCTTCGCGCGCAACCTCTCCTTGAAGGCGTCGATGCGGGCGTCGTCCGGCGGCACCATGCGGCCCCCCAGGACGGTGTCCGGATTGATCGGGATCAGATTGACCTTGGCGCGGAGCCCGGCGAGGGCGCGGACCAGGCGGTCAGCGTCGGCCGGGGCGTCGTTGAAGCGGTCGATCAGGATGTACTCGAAGGTGATCTTCCGCCCGCGCTCCAGCGGGAAGCGGCGGAGGACGGCGAGCAGGTCCGCCAGCGGCCAGGTGCGGTTGACCGGCATCAGCTCGCTGCGGCGCGCGTCGTCCGGCGCATGGAGCGAGATGGCCAGGTTGGGCCGCCGCTCCCAGCCTGCCATCTCCTCAATGCCGGGGAGGAGGCCGACGGTCGAGACGGTGATCCGCTGCGGCGAGATCCATTCGGTCAGGACGTCGAGCGCCGCCTTCACGTTCGGCAGGTTGAGCAGCGGCTCGCCCATCCCCATGAAGACGACGTTCAGCCCTTCCATCGGGAGGCCGCGGTCGGCGCGGATGGCCAGGACCTGGCCGACGATCTCGCCGGCGGTCAGGTCGCGGCCGGCGCCCCAGTAGCCGGTGACGCAGAACTTACACGCCAGGGCACAGCCGGCCTGGCTGGAAATACAGAAGGTGCGGCGGCCCCGGTCGGGGATGTCCACCGCCTCGATGGTGGCGCCGTCGGGGAGCCGGAAGAGGTATTTGCAGGTGTCGTCCGCGGCGAGGCGGCGCTCGCTGATCGCGGGGTGGCCGATGTGGAACCGCTCCGCGAGGCGCGCCCGGAGGTCCTTGGAGAGCTCCGTCATCCCGGCGAAGTCCGGCACCGCCCGCGCGTAGAGGGCCTGGTAGATCTGCTCGACGCGGAACGGGCGGTCGACCACCGGCGCGAGGGCTTCGGCCAGGCTTTCGCGCGGCAATCCCAGCAGGTCGGTCATCGTCGACCCGGTCTAGTCTTCGAGGGGGACAGGACGTCGGCGGCGGGAGCGCCGGGTCGGATCGATGCCGATGGAGCGCAGGAAGTGGAGGTCCGGACCGTTGATCTGGAAGACCGGCTCGCGCTCGCGGCCGCCCCTCCGCGAAGCCACCGGCAGCGCGTCGTCGTCCTCGCCGAGCATGTCGCGTTTGCAATCCACCAGGAGGTAGAGGGAGTACCCCTCCTCGCGGATCCGCCGCAGCGTCCGGCTCACTTCCGACGAATCAGAGATCGCGTCGGAAAGGGCGCGGCGCAACTCGCGGAGCATCTGGTGCAGCCTGTCGTCCAGAGCGAAATCCTCCCGGCCTCGGAGCGGTCGGCCAATGGGGCGGATTATCACCCCGCCCCCGGCGGGGTGTCAAACCGCGCACGGCCTGCAACAGGCGGGGCGCGAAGCCCATTCCCACCGCGGTTTTTCCGCGGTTTCCCCCGGGGCCGGGCATGGTAAGCTCCCGGGCTTTCGAGGATGCAGCAGCCGATGCCTCAGACCCAGTCGACAGAAGAGCCGCCGGCCGGCGTGAGCACCTGGTTGGCCGGGCTCGGTTACGCCCCGCGCGAGATGGTCTCCTTGACCGGCGACGTCTCGCCCCGCCGCTATGCCCGTGTCTTCCTGGAGGACGGTACGACGGCGATCCTGGCGACCTATCCGGAGGAGGTGCGCGAGGTCTGCCCGCGGTTCCTGCGCACCGGCGAGCTGCTGGCCGGAGCCGGCGTGCGGGTGCCGCGCATCTACGCCTCCGCCTGCGCAGAGGGGTGGATGCTGCTGGAGGATTTCGGCCCCCGCACCCTCGGCGAGCAGCGTGAGAAGCCCTGGAGCGAGCTCCGCCTCTCCTTCGCGCGCGCCGCGGAGCTGATCGGCCGGATCGCGGCGCTGCCGGTGGAGGCGGTGGCCGGCCTCAATCCTCGCCTGGACGGGCCATTGCTGCGGCGGGAGCTGGCCCAGACCTGGGAGTTGTTCCTCGCGCCGCGCGGGCTGACCGGCGGGAGCGGCCTCACCGCGGCGCTCACGGCGGCGCTCGACGATCTCTGCGGCCGGCTGGGTGCGGAAACGCCCGTGCCGTGCCACCGCGACTTCATGGTGCGCAACCTGATGCCGCTCGATGCGCTCGATGGGGAGCCGGGCGGCGTCGCCGTCCTCGACCATCAGGACCTGCGGCTCGGGCCTCCGGCGTACGATCTGGCGTCGCTCTTGAACGACACGCTCTTTCCGCCGCCGGAGATCGAAGAGGAGCTGCTGGCCGCCGCGCCCGGCGGCGTGGACCGTCTGAGCTACCACCGCGCCGCGGCGCAGCGCACCTTGAAGGCGGTGGGTACCTACAGCAAGTTCGCGCTGCGCGGAGCGGACCGGCACCTGCCCCTGATCCCGCCGACCCTGGCGCGCTGCCTGCACCATCTGTCGCGGGTGCCGGAGGGAGAACCGCTCGCCGGGGAGCTCGGCCGCGTCTGGCGGCCGGCCCTGCAAGCGGCGCCGGCCTGATCTGTTACACTGCGAGGAGACGGGGCCATCCTGCCCCATGGAGACGCATCATGCCTTCGCTCGGCTTTCAAGAGCTCATCGTCATCTTCCTCATCATCGTCCTCCTCTTCGGCGCAACCCGGCTGCCACAGATCGGCAAGGGTCTGGGCGAGGGGATCCGCAACTTCAAGAAGGGCATCAAGGGGGATGAGGGCGCCCAGGCGGAGCGCCTCGAAGAGAAGAACGAAGCCCGGCACGGGTAGGCCGCGTGTACAGCGGAAAACCCCGCCCCGGCGGGAACGCCGGATCGGCGTTCCCATGTGCCAGAGCGGCGCATCGGACCCCCGCCCGGCTCAGCCCGGGGTGAGGCCGGCCAGAACGCCGCCGTTCAGGCTGCGCCGGTGATCCTCATACCGCCGCATCACCTTCCGGACAAAGTCCTGCGTCTCCCGGTAGGGAGGCACGCCCCGGTAGCGTTCCACCGCCGCCGGACCGGCGTTGTAGGCCGCCAGCGCCCGTTCCAGGTCGCCGTCGTAATCCCGGATCAACTGGCGGAGATAGCGGCTCCCCACGTCGAGATTGACGTAAGGGTCCGCGAGGTCGTGGTCCCCGTACATCTCGCCCGTGGAGGGCTGAACCTGCATGAGGCCCACCGCGCCGCGCGGCGAGACCGCGTTCGGCACGAAGCGGGATTCGGTCTCGACGACCGCGGCAAGAAGGAGGCCGTCGACGTCGTGGCGCTCGGCGGCGACCGCCATGGCGGAACCGAAGGGAAGGTCGTTCAGGAATCTGCGCTGCGCCTCGAGGGCGTGCCCTTCCGGCAGCAGGGTGTGCCGCCGCGGCTTGTCCGCCAGGGCGGCCTCCAGGTCGCGGCGCGTCACCACCGGCGCATGGCCGGGAGCGGCGGAGGCGCCGCCGGTCCAGGGGACGAGATCCTCCATGGGGTGCTGTTGGACGGTGGGTTGCCGGGGATCGGAGATCGCCGGATCGGAAGGAGTGGGAACCAGGGAGAACCCCAGGAACAGGACGATCGAAAACAGGGTGAGACACAGCCGTTGCTTCATCGGCCAAAACCTCATGTGAATCCGCCTCCGGTGCCCCATCCGGGAAAAGGCTCGGGGCCGGGAATCTCTCGACAGCGGAGACCCCTCCGGGACGCGGATCTGGTCTAGAAGCACACACAAAGACCACCCCCGAACCACGGGGTGGCTTCACGAGAACTCCCAGATAACTGTGCAGGAACAGTGCCAGCCCCCCGGCGCCAGTGGCTCGAAGGGGGCCGGCAGGTGGCGGGGTCAGGGCTCCGGGATGGGCTCGATGGGCCGGCGGCGCGCCGTGCGGCGGCCGGGAAGGTCATAGTCCTCGACCAGGATGCCGAGATCCGAGACCTTGTTGCGGAGCGTGTTGCGGTGGACCCCCAGGGACCGGGCGGAGCGGCAGATGTTGCCTCGGTTCGATTTGAGCGAAGCGACGATGAACTGCCGTTCAAATTCCCGCCGGGCCTGGTCCAGGGTCAAGCCGCGCCGCACGAGCTCGTCCACGATCTGGTACAGGCGTCCGTTGAGGTTTTGATCAGCCAAAGACAGGTTCCTCGGAAAGCCGGAAAGATTCAGAATAACACAGGGCACAGGATCGCCCCAAGATGGAGTGGCAAATCAGTCTGATCTCTTCGGGTGTCCGGCACCCCTCCCCCGCTCGCGGAAGAGGGGTGCCGGGAGTGAGGGCTACTTCGGCTCGATCGGATCACCGACGAAGAGCGCGGTCTTCGACTGGATGATCCGCACCGTCGACGACTTCTTGTGCACCGACAGGACGGCCACCTCGCCGATCGGCATGGGCGGCAGGCCCGGCCGGTTCAACCGGTAGACGGTGAATACGTCGCCCGGCGTCACGTCGGCGTCGGAACCGCGGTCGATGAACGCCACGTGGTCCTGGAAGAGGGAGACCAGCTCGTCCTGGGTGAACAGGATGACCGGCGCGTCCGCGAGGTTCTGGGCCGGCGTCGGATAGTTGATCGGGCGCATCGCCGTCGGACGGCCGAGGGGGACCGGCTCCGGCTCGAACGGCTGCAAGGCGGCGCCGACAAGGACCGGATCGCACGCCTGGATGATCTCCGCGATCGCCGTCGTGTCCTGCACCGAGAGGACGCGCACCCGGCCGGTGTAGTGGTAGTAGCGGCCGAAGACCTCGCGGGTTTTCGGATGCACCACCTCCTGCTTCGGGCTGACCACCGTATAGAGCTCGCCGGCCGACAAGCCGCCCTGGCGGCCGCCGTCGAGATAGATGATATCGCCCACCGTCAGGTTGTACCGCGCCGTATTGACGCTGCCGTAGCGCCCCTGGATGGGGACGTCCGACACACCGCGGTCGAGGTTCGGGCCGAGGCTCTCGAACTCGGAGCCGATGATCCGGTAGGGGAACGGCTTGTCGAGGTCGTCGATGTACCCCGTGCAGTAGACGTCGCTCTCATAGCCGAGGGGGATCGGCGAGCCGGCCGCCTCGGCGGAGGTCTGGACGCCCTCGATCGGCGCCTCGGTGGGGGCCTCTTCCGGAGGGCCGATCTCCTGCTCCGACGGGACCGTTCCCTCGGCCATCTGATCCACCGGAGCGACCACCGGGCCGATCACCAGCGGGTCTCCCGGGTAGATCCAGTGCGCATCCAGGATGTAGCGGTTGTTCTCCCAGAGCTGCGGCCAGAGATAGGGGTCTTTGTACAGCTTCGCGGCGAGATCCCACAGGGTGTCCCCCGGCTGGATCACCTGCACCTGCGCTCCCTCGGGAGGCGTGGGGGGATCCCAGGCGGTCCAATGGTCGCCGACCTGATGCAGATCCTGGGGCGGACGGTCCGCGGCGAAGAGAGCCGGGGAAGCGAGCGCAAGGGATGCGAGGACGAAACCCGAAAACCGTGCTCTCATCAAGAGCCCTCCTGAGCGCCGGGGAAGCGAAGATATCGTGAGTTCGCTATGCTTTAACCTACCGGTTCCGCTCGCTTCTGTCAAGCTTTAGCGGTCTTCCCCTCAAGCGCTGCTCGAAGTTTACCGCAGAATCGGCCGGAGGCTGTGAAGAAATACGCAGCCGGTCAGGGGAGCTTCGCCCGCCGCTCGTCCGCCACGGTCGCGGCGGCGGTCCCGGGGAAGCGGCGGCCGACCTCCCGGTAGGTGACCCGGGCGCCTTCGACGTCGCCCATCGCTTCGAGGCACTGGCCGGCCTTGAGCAGGGCATCCGGGACCTTGTTTCCCTTGGGATGCTTTTCGATGACCTCGCGGAACGCCGAGAGGGCGCCGCGGGTGTCATTGCGGGAGTAGCGGCACTCACCGATCCAGTACTGCGCATTGTCGGCCAGCTCGCTGTCGGGATTGGTCTGCAGGAAGCGCTGGAAGCTGGCCTCGGCGTCCACGTAACGCCCTTGATGATAGAGCGTGTACCCCCGGTCGTAGAGGGCCTGGGCGCTGAGCGACAGGAGCTCGGAATCCTCGCCGGTGGGCGCAGCCGGCGCCGCGGGAGCCGCGGGGGCCGGGGCCGGCCGGATGGGGGCGGGGGCCGGAGCGGCCTGCGGCACGTCCAGGTCCTCCTCCTCGATCGCCTCGCGCAGGGTTGGGGCCGGGGCCGGGCGTTGCGCGACCGGGACCGGAGCCGGGCGTTGCGGTGCGGGGGCCGGCGGCTCGGGAGCCCGGGTCTGGGTCTGTACGGGGGGAGGCGTGGTGGCCGCGGGGCGGGCGGCCCCGGTGTTGGCCCCGCCGGTCGACCCGGTGTGGGCCCCGCCACTGCGCGCCTCGAGCTCCGCCACCTGCTGGCGCAGGCGGGCGACCTCCACCTCGTTCATCCGGGCGTCCCGTTGCAGCTCCACGATGCGTTGGCGGAGCTGGCTGACCTCGTCTTGCAGGGCGGGGTCGCGGCGCAGCGCACTGCCGGCGCAGCCGGCGGTGGCGAGGGAGAGGGCCAGGAGGAACGGGAGGGTCTGCTTCATGGTCTGTTCGCTCCGTCTTTGCTCGCTTCGGTCTTGGCCGCGCCGTCCTTGGCGGGTTCCTTCGCCGGCTCGGCGGCCTTCTTCGGCTCGTCCTTGACCTCCGGGATCTGGGCGACCCAGGGGCTGTCGGGGGCTTCGGCCCGCAGGTGGTCGAAGGCCTTCCGGGCCTCCTCCGCCTGGCGCATCGTATTGTGCGCCACCCCGAGGTGGTAGTAGACCTTCCCCTTGTCCGGATAGTCGGGGAAGGTCTTCAGGAGATAGTCGAAGCGTTCCACCGCGGCGGGCGGCAGGCCATAGCGGAGGTAGAAGCGGCCGATCTGGAACTCGTGCTCGGCGAGGTTCGCCTGGACGAGCTTGATCTGCTCCTGCGCCTGCTGGGCGTACTCGCTGGTGGGATAGAGGCGGATCAGCTCCTGGTACGCCTCCATCGCCTTGCGGGTACCGGCCTGATCGCGGTCGGGCTTCTCCATCCGCTTCGCCAGGCTGTTGGCGATCTGGAACTGCACGTACGGCGCCTGGCCGCTGGTGGGGAACCGGTTCAGGTAGTCGCGGTACTTGGCCTCGGACTGCACGTAGTTGCCGGACCCGCCTTGCAGATAGTAGGTGTCGGCGGCGAGCAGGAGACCCTCGCGGCCGATCGCCGAGTTGGGCTCCACCTCGAAAGCGTGGGTGAAGTACGGCCGGGCGCGCTCGTACTTCTTCTTCGCCAGCATCTCCTTGCCTTGGGTCAGCGACTCGGCGGCGGCGAGGCGAAGGATGGGATCTTCTTTCGGTCCGCTCTTGCACGACACCGCCAGCAGCGTCAGCAGGACCGCCGTCAGCGGCAGATAGGCTCGTTTCATAGATTCTCCGGCCGAGCGCGCTCGCGCAGCTCGGACATTCGGGCAACCGGGTCCGGGGCGGCAAAGATTCCCGACCCCACGACGCAGGTGTCGACTCCCGCCGCCACCACGCGGCCAATGTTATCGCGGTCGATGCCTCCGTCCATCTCGATCTCGACCGCCGCGCCGCTCGCGGCGACGAGCGCCCGCAGCCGCCGCGCCTTGTCGAGGGCGCGCGGCAGGAACGCCTGGCCCGCGAAGCCGGGGTTCACCGACATGAGGAGGACGAAGTCGAGCGACGGCAGCACGTCGACCAGCACCTCGACCGGCGTCGCCGGGTTGAGCGCCACGCCCGCCTGCGCCCCCTTCTGGCGGATCTGGGAGAGCAGGCGGTCGAGATGGACGGCCGCCTCCAGGTGGACGGCGACACGGGCCGCGCCGGCCTCCAGATAGGCGTCGAGCAGCCGGTCGGGGTTGCGCACCATCAGATGGACGTCCATCGGCAGGCGGCTGCGGCGGTGGAGCGCCGCGAGCACCGGGATGCCGAAGGAGAGGTTCGGAACGAAGTGGCCGTCCATCACGTCGACGTGGACCAGGTCCGCCGCTCCCGCCTCGCAGACGGCGAGGGCGCCGGCCAGGTCGGCCAGATCGGCGGCCAGGATCGAGGGCGCGAGACGCATCACTCTCCCTCCGTCGCCGGAGCCGCCGGAGCCGCCTGCCGCAGCGGGAGCGTCCCGGTGACCGTGTCCGGCAGGTTGTCGGCCGTGGCGACCACCAGCGAGATGGCGTCGTCGCGCGTCACCGGATGGCCGGGCAGCGGGAACTGGCGCAGGATGACGCCCGCGGCGACCGCCTCGTAGCGCTCGAACTTGACGCTGCCGAAATGGAACCCGTTCTTCTCGAAGAGCGGCCGGACGCCCTCGTAGTCGCGATAGATGAGGTCCGGCATGATGAAGCGCTCCCCTTGCGCCGGCATGGCGAGGAGCAGGTCGACCCCGGCGGTGGGAGCGATCTCGGCGCCGGGGTCCGGGTCCTGCTCGAGCACCGTGCCCGGCTGCACGCCACGGGCGAACGCACCGAGGATGCGGCCGAGCGCGAGACCGCTCCCCGAGAGGGCGGACTGGGCCGCCGGCAGCGAGCGGCCGCCGAGCTCCGGAACCTCGACGCGTTGCGGGCCGAGCGAGAGGATGACGGTGACGCTGCTGCCGCGCTTGACCAGGGTGCGCGCGTCCGGGCTCTGCTGCACGACGTGTCCGGACGGGACCTTGTCGTCATACCGCCCGCGCTCCTCGACCCGCCGGAGCTGGAGCCCCTGGTCGGCGAGCCGGTGGGTGGCCTCGGTGCGCGACAATCCCCTGAGCAGCGGCACCGTGGTGACGCCGCTGCGCACGAACAGGCTGAAGGAGGTGTAGGCCGCCAGACCGAAGACGATGCACAGGAGCACGGCATAGGCAAGAAAACCGAGCCCGCGGAAGAACCTGGACGCCATGGGCGCGAGTGTAGCAGGGTTGCTCCGATCCCCCGAGGAGCGTGCGTCTTTCCTTACAAGGGCCGCCCCCGTCCCCACGGAAGGGGGGCGGCTCACCCGACCTCAACCCGCCCGCCTGGGAGAACGGCGAGGAGCCGAGCTGGCCGACGCTGGTGGAGCTGTGCGCCGATCGCCTGAAGTATGACCTCGCCGAGGTGGAGGCGCTGTACGACTGCCTCGCCCGCATCCACGGCTTGAATGCCCGCGACGCGCCGAAGAGCCCCCGTCGCCGGACGCCCGAAGAGAAGGTCGTCGATCTTACCGGGGCTCACCGGTGGTCAGAGCGTCATGAACGGCGCGAGATCGTGGTGAACCGGCCACCGGTCGCCATGAACGACGGCGAGATCACCGCGAACAGGAGCGGTTCACCGTGAAACGGCCCGCGTTCGCGGTGAACCGCGGCCGTTTCTCCGTGAACCGGATCGAGATCATGGTGAATCGCGGCTGATTGGCGCCGTGGATCAGGTGGACCGCGCGAGCGGCAGCGTCACGGTCACCACCGCCCCGCCCGTGGGGCGGTTGGCCGCCGTGATCTCTCCCTGGTGCTGCTCGACGATTCGCTGGACCAGGGAGAGGCCGAGACCGGTGCCGCCGCGGCGCCGGGTGAAGAACGGCTCGAAGACCCGGCCGAGCTCGCCGGGCGGGAACCCGGACCCCTCGTCCTCGACGCTGAAGACCATCGCCTCCCGGTCCCCCGCCACCTGCCGCTCGGCCCGCAGCGTCACCGTCCCCCCCGGCGGGGAGTGCTGGATCGCGTTCTCCAGGAGATTGCGGAAGGCCTGGACCATGCGCTTCCAGTCGACGACGAGCGGCGGCAGGCCGTCCTCTCCGGGGCTCCCCGCGGTGATCGCGATGGCGACCTTCGACCTCTCCGCCAGCGGCGCACAGGCGATCCGCGCCGCCTGCATCAGATCGCCCGGATGGGTGAGCTCCGGAACCAGGTTCGGCGGCTTGCCGTAGTCCAGGAGGTCCTGCATCAGGGCGCTCAGCCGGCTGACCTCGCCTTGCAGGACCTCCAGATAAGGGCGGTGCTCGGTGCCCGGTCCGAGGCGGGTGGCGAGGGCGGTGAGCGTCGACGACAGGCCGAACAGCGGATTGCGCACCTCATGGGCGACCCCGGCCACCAGCGCCCCCATGGCGGACATCGTCTCGCTGTGGCGCAGCGATTCCTGGAGGCGCACCAGATCGGTCAGGTCGCGCGCGACGACCACGAAGCCGCTCTGGCCGTCGGGGCTGCTCACCGGGCTCAAGGACAGGTCCCAGGTCCGTCCCTCCTCGTCACGCACCTCGGTAATCCCGGTGGCCCCCCCTTGCCGCAGCAGCGCGGCGATGGTGTGCCAGGGCTCGGCCTGGCGCACCGTGCCGACCGGGCGGCGGAGGACCTCGGCGAACGGCAGGCCGGCCAGCTCCCGGGCCGCCTCGTTGAGCCGGATGATGCAGCCGTCGGGCTCCACCAGGAGGACCGGATCGGGGATGGCGTCGAAGGTGATGCGCCACTCGCGGACCGAGTTGACGATCGTCTTGCGCAGGTCCTCCTGCTCCGGGTCCGGGGCGGCCGCCTCGCCGAGCGCACTCCCCTGCTCCCGCGCGTCGAAGAGGGCACGCGACCGCTCGGTGTGATCGATGAGGGCCGTCCCGGCCGGTTGCCTGCGGTGCATCGTGATCCGATCTCCCGCCTGTCGATCGATGGAAAGACTGACATTATATAGGGAGAGAGGAGGGAAACCTCAGTGAGGAAAAAACCGGACGAGATCGGTGAGCTGCGATGAGCGCTCCGTTCTTCCTCCGCCTGCTGCGCCGGGGGCGGCGCAAGCTGGACCGGCTGCTCGGCCGGCATGGGCCCGATTTCGTCTACAGCCGGCGCTACCAGCTCGACCTGCCGGGCGCCCTGGTCGATCCGCTGCGCGGCGAGCGGATCCTGAGCTTCCTCGATGCGGCCGGCCTGCTCCCCCCCGAGGCCGTGCACACTCCCCTGCCCGCGTCCTTCCGGCACCTGCGGCGGGTACACGCCGATGACTACCTCGACGCCCTGAACCGTCCCGGCTCACTGACCACCGTCGTGGGCCTCGCGATCGGCGACGACCAGACCGAGCGCATCCTGGAGACCCAGCGGGCCATGGTGGGCGGCACCCTCCTCGCCACCGCCCTGGCCCTGGCCTCCAAAGGCGTCGCGGTCAACCTGGGCGGCGGGCTGCACCATGCCTTCGCCGCCAAGGGGGAGCGCTTCTGCGTGTTCAACGACGTCGCGGTGGCGATCGGCGAGCAGCGCGCCCGCGGCTTCGCCGGTCCCATCCTGATCGTCGACCTCGACCTCCACGACGGCGACGGCACCCGCTCGATCTTCGCCGAGGATCCGACGGTCCACACCTTCTCGATCCACAACCTGACCACCTCGGACGAGCGCGGCCGGCAGGCGGTGGCGGCCACCGTCGTCGAGCTGCCCGGCGAGGTGGCCGACGGCCTCTATCTGGACACCTTGCACAAGCACCTGCCGGCACTCTGGGACAGCGTCCGTCCGGAGCTGGTCTTCTACCTCGCCGGCTGCGATCCGGCGGCGGACGACGCTCTCGGCAACTGGAAGATCAGCGCGGACGGGATGCTCGAACGCGACCTGTTCGTCACCCGGCTCGTGCGCGGCGGTCTCCGCAAGGCGCCGCTCGTGGTGGTGGCGGCCGGCGGCTATGGCCGCAACACCTGGCGCTACTCGGCCCGCTTCTTCTCCGCCTTGCTGCACCGCGGCGCGCCGCTCGAGCTGCCGGACTTCGAGGAGTCGACGCTCCTGCGCTATCGCCGGGTGGCCCAGGAGACCGCCCCGCACGAGCTGACCGGCGACAAGCCCGAGGACGACTGGGGGCTGACCCTGGAAGACATCCTGCCGATGACCGCCGGGCTGCACCGGCCGACCCGCTTCCTCGGCTACTACTCGCGGCAGGGGCTGGAGCTCGCCCTCGAGCGGTCCAGTCTCCTCGACCGCCTGCGCAGCCGCGGCTTCGCCGAGCCGACCGTGGAGATGGAGCTGGGCAACCCGGCCGGCGACACGGTCCGCATCTACGGGGATCGCCGGGAGCAGGAGCTGCTGGTCGAGACACGCCTCGCCATCGACCGCCGGGAGCTGCCCGGGATGTCCCTCCTGCGCATCGAGTGGCTGCTGCTCCAGAACCCGCGCCTCGCCTTCACCCCGGAGCGGCCGCGGCTCCCCGGCCAGCGGCACCCCGGGCTCGGCCTGCTCCCTGACGTCATCGCTCTCCTGGTGGTGGCCTGCGACCGCCTCCAGCTCGACGGCTTGCTGTTCGTACCGTCGCACTTCCACACCGCGTCCCAGGGGAGGAAACACCTGCGCTTCATCCATCCCGAGCACGAAGCGCTGCTGCGCGGCCTGGAGAAGGCGTTCCAGGGAGTGGGCCTGGGCGAGGCGACCAACGCCGTGGCCGAAGGGCGGGTGGTCGACGCCCGCACCGGGGAGCGCTTCGAGTGGCGGCCCATGCCCATGGTGCTCCCGGTGAGCCCGGCGCTCCACGCGCATCTGAACGAGGACGAGTACCAGAAAAAGGTCGAGGCGGCAGGGCCTTTTGAGTTCCGGCTTGCGCCACGGGAAACGAAGGGCTGAAAAAGCCGCCCCCGGGCGGACAAGAGGGCAATGGCCCCGGTCGGGGCCGGTCAGCGACGAGCGAAGCGAGTCCGTGGCACCGCCGTTTGGGCCGGTGGTGAGGCCGGAGGTTCCAGCAAGGGTGTCGGGTAGGCGGCTTCGTGCGCCCTGATGTCACGAATGATCGCGTCAAAGTCGTACTGAAACTTTTCCATGTACTCTTCGCGCTGCTTATGGATCTGTTCTACAACGGGGTCAGTGATCATTGCCGACTCCTAAGAGCTCTTCGGGGGTACAGATTATTGGGATCGGGAGGCCAAGGTTCTCGCAGAGGTCTGCGATGCGAGGTAGAACCTCAACGTTGGCGATGTGCTTGCAGTTCCACGTGAGGAGGTAGTCAATCAGGTGAACTGTGGCGACTGCTATGTGGAGTGCATCCGGGAACGCCTTCTGGGGCAGAAATCCTTTGGAGAGGATGTTTCGCGCCAAGCTCGTCGCTTGGTCTGTTACCTGGAGGCGCGGCAGCGTGGAGACCACCTCGAGCCGATTTTTTGCGAAGGTGGGGTCTCCCTTCTGAAGCTCGTCGACAACGACCTGAGAGATCACGAGATCGAAGTCGGATCGGCGCCGGTTCCACCACTCGATCGTGAGCTGTTGATGTGCGGCTGTGATTGGGTCCCGGCCCTCGCGGATCGCCGCCGTGAGGTAGCTGACGAACGAGGTCTCCAGGTAGACGCGGGCCATGACAATTGAAGTGTACCCCAACTCCCCAAGGGCCTGAGCCGGTCTCGGACACTGGGCCGGCCGGGCGGGAACCTGGTGCCAGGCGAGTTTGGAGCTGCCCCTGCGCCGGGCGGCACCACCTAGACTCGGCCGCACCGAAGCCCGACAACCACAACCGCGTCCTATTTTCTATGGCTTACGGAATCGTGCCCACGCCTTCGTCTCTGAGGCTTTGGCGCGACGCCTGAATGTGCTGAAGGAACCTCGGGTCATGCTCCAGCTCGTAGTCGGACCAGTCCTCCTCCGACCCGAACCCGATGAGGATTCCGGCCGGCTTCCCTTCATGGGTAATGACGACCGGACCTCCGGCTTGCCGCCCATGACTTCGGGGTCGAGGGTGATGCGGTCGAACGCGGGCATGGCGGCGCCTCCTTCTCGATCGGCGAGAGACTGTACCACCCTCCCGCTCGACGCCCCCTACGGCTTCCGGCTTTCGCCGCGCTCCCGGCAGGAGGCCGGGGCGGGGAAGGGAGGAGCGGGCAGGTGAGGGTCCCCCGCCTGGCGGGCGAGCAGGAAGGCGCCGAGGGCCTCGTGCTCGACCCCCAAGGCGACGAAGGCGGCGAAGGCTTCATGGGCGAGGTCCTCGGCCTCGGCGGTCCGGCCGGTGGCGAGGAGGACCAGGGCGAGCTCCACGGTCACCTGCGCGGCGTCGTAGGTCCGTCCCTGTTCGAGGAACAGCCCCCGCAGCTCGGTGAACAGCGCCTCGGCCTCCCCCATCCGGCCGAGGCCCCGGGCGAGCTGGCCCTGCGCCCATTTCCGCCCCGGCTCCAGACCGGGGACCTGCACCTGGCCGGTCAGGTCGCGGCTGTGGAGGAGCACTCCCTCCGCCTCCAGGAGCTTCCCCGCCTGGATGAGGAACATGGCCAGATTGTGGTGGATCGCGTGCGCGAGCTGCGGATCGCTGAGCGCGGAGGGCAGCTCGCTCGCCTCGCGCAGCAGCCGGATGGCGCGCTCCGGCTCTCCATGCTCTCCATGGACGACCGACCAGGTGAGCATCGCCTCCACGGCACGGCGCGATTCCCCGGCCGAGAGCCAGATCGACAGCGCCCGCCGCACCAGTTGCTCCGCCTCGTGGAAGCGGCGCTGCATCCGCCGCAGGACGGCCTTGAGGACGAGCATCTGCGCCCGTTCCAGATGATCGCGCGTGCCGCTGCGCAGGTGCTCCTCGGCCTGCCGGAAGGCCTGCTCGGCGCCGAAGAGGTCGCCGGCGAACCGCCGCGCGCTGCCGGTGAGTGCCCAGGCGCGGGCGCGGACGTCCTCGATCAGGGCCGGCCCATACGTCTTCGCATCGAGGGCGTCGGTCAACTGAAGCGCGAGACGCGCCCACGCCTCGCCGCCCCGCGGATCGCCGGGGCTCACCTCGCGCGCATGGTCGAGGAGCAGGAGGCCGAGCGAGAAGCTGCGGAAGCGGCGGGCATTGCGCACCAGCAGCTCGCGGCGGCCCGGCGCCTGGCGGTCCAGCTCGGCGAGCAGCACCGGTGCCTCGGACCGCTCCCGGCTCGCCTGCCGGATGTGCGGCGCGAGGCTGCCCATCACCTGGTCGAGCACGCGGTCGTACGCCTGGCCGGCCCGAACGGGTGGCCGGACCAGTCCCGGGGTCCTCGCCTCCAGGGCCGCCCGGCAGGCCGGACATTCATGGGCATGGCGCAAAGCGCGGCGCCGGGCCTCCGGGAGAAGCCCCCACATCCCGCGCAAGGCGTCCTGTTTTGGATGAATCCTCGGCATCTCTGGACTACTAGTTTCCGCCGAAGCGCCTTCCGTGACAAGGACGCGCTATCATCGGACCGATTCTGATGAGTGGCAGCGTCAGCCTTCCCCTCTGGATGGTCCTCCTTCTCGGCGCGCTCGCGGCCGTGGCGCTGCTCGATCGGCTCCTGGTGCCGAGCGTCCGCTGGTACCTGCGCCGGCAGGTCAACGAGGTCATCGAGGAGGTCAACACCCGGCTCGCCTTGAAGATCCCGGCCTTCCACCGCACCAAGCGCCAGGTGCTCATCGACCGGCTGCTCTACGATCCCAAGGTGCTGGAGGCGGTGGACGAGCACGCCCGCACCCAGGGCACTCCCCGCGAGGTGGTGCTGGCGCGCGTCGAGGGCTACGCGCGGGAGATCGTGCCGGCGTTCAACGCCTACTTCTACTTCCGGATCGGCTACTGGCTGTCGCGCAACGTGGCGCGGCTGCTCTACCGGGTGCGCCTGGGCGCCTCCGACGAGGCGGGGCTCTCCGAGGTGAAGCCGGGATCGACGGTGGTCTTCCTGATGAACCACCGCAGCAACATGGACTACGTCCTGGTGGGCTATCTCGCGGCGAGCCGCACGGCTCTCTCCTATGCGGTCGGCGAGTGGGCGCGCATCTGGCCGCTCCAGACGCTGATCCGCTCCACCGGGGCCTACTTCGTGCGGCGGAGCTCCGGCGATCCCCTCTACCGCCGGGTGCTGGAGCGCTACGTCCACATGGCCACCTCGTCCGGCGTGCCGCAGGCGGTCTACCCGGAGGGAGGCCTCTCGCGCGACGGCCTGCTGCGCCAGCCCAAGCTCGGCGTCCTCGACTACATGCTGCGCGGCTTCGACCCGCAAGGGGAACGCGACCTGGTGTTCATCCCGGTGGGAATCAATTACGACCGGGTCCTGGAGGACCGGACGCTCCTGCTCGACACCCTGCCGGAGGCGCCGCGCGGCGGCAGCCGCGGCAAAGTGGCGGCGGCACGGACGACCTTCGGCTTCGCGCTGCACAACGTCTGGCTGATGCTGCGCAGCCGCTGGCACCGCTTCGGCTACGCCTGTGTCAGCTTCGGGACGCCGGTCTCCATGCACCGCTGGCTCGCGGAGAAGAACCTCGACTTCCGGCGGCTGGACAAGGAGGCGCGGACGGTGCACCTGGCCGGGCTCGGCGCGGAGCTGATGCGCGCGGTGGGGCAGGTGATCCCGGCCGTGCCGGTCCCGCTGGTCGCCTCGGTCTTCGTGGAGAGGCCGGGCGAGGCGCTCTCGGAGCTGGAGCTCAAGGCGGAGGTCCACCGCCGCATGCGCGCGCTCGAAGCCGCCGGAGCCCACGTCTACATCCCCCGGCGCGACCGCGAGTACGCCATCGCCGCCGGCCTCCGCATGCTCACCCAGCGCCACCTGGTGCAGGCCGACGAGACCGACGGGCTCTACCGCGCCCGGCCGGAGGAGATGCCCCTCTTGCGCTACTATGCGAATTCGATCGCCCACCTGCCCCGGGAAACCGGGCGGGCGGCGGCGGGGGGATAGAAACACCGCCGCCGCGCGTGCGTATCTAGAGGTCGGAATGGCCCGCGCCCGCTCCCCCAAGCTCTTCGACCGGCTCGAGAAATTCTTCCGCGATTACACCGCGGGGATGAACAGCCGTGACCTGCAGCGGCTGTTCCAGCGCGACGCCGCCAATGCCTATGCGGTGCTCACCCGCGACCATGCCCAGGAGCCGGAGCCGCGGAAGGGGCTCCGGCGGTGGCTCCATCGCACCCGGCTCGCGTTTCTCGGCCTCTCCTACAAGCTCTCCCCGGCGCGGCGCCTGTTGTTCGTCCTGGCCCTGCTGTTCCTGCTCATCGGGCTCACCCGCGACCTGGAGGTCGTCGTCAGCACGGACAAAATCCGCATCCTCATCGACTTCTCGCCGTTCTGGTTCGTCCTGAGCTTCCTCGCCCTGACCTATCTGCTCGCGCTCGAGCTGGTGGACCGGGTGCGGGTGCGCGACGAGCTCGAGGTGGCGCGCGAGCTCCAGGCCGCTCTCCTGCCGCAGGAGATGCCGGTCATCCCCGGCTGGTCGTCCGCCCACTCCTACCGCACCGCCAACGAGGTCGGCGGCGACTACTACGACCTGATGCCCCTGCCGGACGGCCGTGTCGCGCTGATCGTGGGCGACGCCTCCGGGCACGGCATGGCCGCCGGGCTCGTCATGGCGATCGCCAACACCACGCTCAAGACGGCGATCGATCTCGATCCCGCGCCGGAGAAGGTGATGGCACTGCTCAACCGCGCCATCTGGCGGATCGGTACCCGGCGCGCCTTCATGAGCGTGTTCTATGCCGTTCTCGATCCGGCGGCGGGCACCCTGGAGTACCTCTGCGCCGGCCACCCCTTCCCGCTCCTCCGGCGGGAGGATGGCCGCATCGAAGAGCTCGGCCGCGGCGGCCTCCCGCTGGGCATCCGCGAGACCCTGCCGCTCGAAGCCCAGCGCGCCGAGCTGCAGCCCGGCGATCTCCTGGTCCTCTATACCGACGGCCTCGCCGAAGCCGTGGACGGCGCCGGCCAAGCCTTCGGCTACGACCGCATCGCCGAGCTGCTGCAGCACGGCGGAGCGCCGTGGGCGGTCCACGACCTGATCCTCTCCACCTTCGACCATCACACCCGTGACGAGCCGCTGCGGGACGATCTGACGCTGCTGGTGATGTCGCGCCTGCCGCCGGTGCCCCTCACCCCTGTCTCTTGACTGGGTATAGGGGAGAGTGAGAGCATTTGAAGGGGTAATCGCATGGAATTTCAGACGCAAGTCCTACCGATCAAAGTTGGCAGGACCGTGGTCCACGCGCAGATCGCCCGGGTCGAGCAGGATGCGGCCGGGATTCCGGGAGAAGCGAAGGTGGCTGCCCGCATCCCGAACTTCGACGATGTCGCCGAGGGCATTGAGGAGATGACGAAGGCCCTGGTCGGGGTTTTCAAGAAAATCGCCCCCGACAAGGTCTCGGTCGAGTTCAATGTGGGGATCAGCATGGAGGCAGGAAAGCTGGTCGCCCTGTTCTTCGATACCACGGCCACCGGCTCCATGAAGGTCTCGTTTCAGTGGGGCAAGGGCAGCCCGGGCTCCACGCCCGATGAATAGCGGATGGCCGGGCTCCGACCGGCGGGATCTGATCGACCTGTTAAGCGACTGCACGGTCCGGGTGGTCCAGAAGACAGCCTTCGGGACGGGCTTCTTCGTGGCGCCCGGCCTTGTGCTCACCTGCGCTCATCTGGTGGACGACGGCGATCCGGAGACGATCCGGTTGCTGTGGAAGGACCAGGAGCTCCGGGTCAAGGCCGTGCAGAGGCCGGGTGTGCGGGAGGCTCCCGGCGAGGTGGTCTCCTCCGCAGGCGGAGTGGCAGAGGAGCCTCCCGACTTGGCGCTCCTGGAGATCGAAGAGACGACCCATCCCTGTGTCCTGCTCCACGGAGAGGTCACCGTCAGCGATTCACTCTACAGCTATGGCTTTCCGGGCGCTCTCTTGAGCGAGGGGCGCTCGCGGGGCGACCCGGTCACGACGGAGTTCGAAGGCTTCACCGCCGAGCCGCGGCTGCTCAAGTTCAAGCAGGGCCAGATCCAGTTCGGGCACAGTGGCAGCCCGATCCTCAACCTGCGCACGGGCGCGGTCTGCGGTCTGGTCTCCTGGACACGCGGGGAGCTCCACATTCCGAGCCGGCTCCATTCCTTCATTGTCGATCTTGGCGGCCTCGGAGAGCCCACCGAAACCATTCTGGCGTCCTATCCGCAGATCGCTTTGCTGAACACCCGCTTCCATGCGCAGGACGGTGGATGGATGGGTTCGCTGTCCCGGGAGCAGCGGCGCGCCCTGGAGGACGCCAGCGGTGGAAGCAGAGGGCGGTGGAAGACCTGGCCGGCCGCGGTGGCCCTCCTCACCCCAGCCCTGCTCGCGATTCTCGTCCAGCCCGGGGGGGACCGTCCTGCGAGCCTGTATGGTCCCTGGGAGCTTTTCGGCCCCGCCTGGGCGTTCGTCCAAGCCATCGGGACCGACCCGCGGGATCCGCAGACCGTTTATGCGGCCCTGGGAGAAGGTCAGGGAGTTTTTCGCAGCGACGACGGCGGGCTGACCTGGAAGCCCAGGAACGTTGGTCTGGCCCGGCCGACCGTGATGGATATCGCGGTCTCGCAGCACGACGGAACGGTGTACGCCGCCACGCGCAACGGGTTGTGGATCAGCCGGGACCGCGGCGAGACCTGGACGAGTGGAGACCCGCGCTATAGGGGCAAGGAGCTCCTCTGCCTGGCGCTGTCGCCCCATGACCCAAAGTTCCTGCTCGTTGGAACGCTCAAGCCCGGAGGAATCTCAATAACAGTGAGCACTGTTGTGGTCCTGTCGGGCCCCGGCCCAAAGAAGGCCAGCACATCCGTCGAGGCCGGCCACCTGCACATAACGAGGAATGACGGCCAGACTTGGTCCACCTTTCCCCTGGAAACCGTCAATGATGCCAGCGTGGCGTTCGCCGACAGTCGGATCACCTACATCGCGAGCGCCGACGAGGGTCTGTTCCGAACCCAGGATGGATTCGAGACGATCGAGCGAGTCGAGCGCTTTCCCGACAAACAACCGCTTTCTGTCGCCATTGCACCGCACGATAGCGGAACGATCCTGGTGGGCACTCTACACTCCGGGCTCTACCGGTCCTTTGATGGAGGAGAGAGCTGGGACAAAGTGGGCTTGGTCGGCGATGTCCAGGTGAGCCAGGTCACCTTTTCCCTGACCGACAGCCAGCATGTGCTTGCGGCGACACGGAGCGGAGTCTTCGAGAGCCAGGATGGAGGGCGCACCTGGCGGGCTACCAGGGAGGGGCTGGCCTACCACTGGGTCCTTCCCGTGGCGACCACGAAGGATGGAGTCATTCTGGCGGGTGCCTCGGGCGGCGGAGTGTACCGTCGCGTGCCCGGGCAGAAGAACTGGATTGCCCACAACGAAGGGTTTCCACCTGCTGCGGGGTGGGTTCTGGCCGAGGGCGATCCCTCCCACCTCTTCGCCGGGACCCCCGTCGGGCTCTTCGGGAGTCGGGATGCGGGCGCCACCTGGAAGTTCCTGGCCTTCCCGGGGGAAGCGGTGACGGCGATCGCGCTGCCGAGGCCCTGGAAGAAGACCGGACCGAGCGGCGGGGGGCTGCACATCAGCTTCGACCAGGGCCAGTCGGTTCAGGACAGCCCGATGGCCGGGAAGCCGTCGCTCAAGATCTACGCCGGCACCCTCTCGGGCCGCGTCTACCGGAGTGGAGACGCAGGATCGACCTGGACCGAGCTGGCCCGCCCCCAGGGGAAAGGGGAGGGCTTCCGATCGCAGCTCCGGGCGCTCGTGGTCGCGGCTGGAGCTCCCGATGTTCTCTACGTGTCGTTGGAGCACCAGGGCATCCTGCGGTCGACCGATGGCGGCGTCACCTGGGCCCCGATCGGAGAGGACGTCTGCGGCACGGCGGTCAACGTGCTCTTCCTCTCCCCTCACGATCCGCGCGTCCTGTATGCGGCGACCGTCGATCGGGGCCTTTGCGTCAGCCTGGATGGAGGGGATACCTGGCAGCCGGCCAGCGGTCTGGGAGGGGAGCCGATGACCGGTGTGATCGAGCCGAGCCAGGTGCCTCGGCTCGCCTTTGCCACCGGCCTGTCCCGAGCGGTGTATCGCAGCCGCGACCAGGGACTGAGCTGGGAGGTTCTGCGGCCTGGAGACCGGGACCCTCGAACCGACAGGGATGCCCACTGGGCCACCCTGGACGTCTCGGCGGACGGCTCCAGGCTGGCCCTGGGGAGCTCGTCGGGAGCCTGGCTGAGCAGGAACGGAGGAGAGAGCTGGAAGCCCCTGGGCGGCGGTATTCTCGGCTTCGAGTACCACGTCAACGCCCTTTTCTTTGACACAGAGGACGCCGACTTGCTATACGCAGCGATGTCCCTGGGAATCTTCAGAATGGCCCTCGGGGAGTGACCACCTGTGGCGGTGCGACCCGCTTGGAGTTAGCTGCTGGTGATGTCGCGCCTGCCGCCGGTGCCCGCCACCCCCCTGAGCGCTGCGAGCGCCGCCCGGCGCCCTCCTTTCAACCTGCCGATTCCAGGTACAATAGGGAAACCACGGGAGGACGTTGGCCCCGATGACCTCGTATACGGCGATCGTTGAGAAGGATGCTGACACCGGCCTCTACGTCGGCTATATCCCCGGCTTTCCCGGTGCCCACTCGCAAGGGGAGACGCTGGACGAGTTACGCCAGAATCTCCAAGAAGTCCTCGAGATGCTGCTGGAGGACGCCCACCCCGTGCTTGAAGCTGAGTTCGTCGGCACGCAGCAGATTCTCGTCGGCTGAGCATGGGCAACCTTCCGGTTCTGAAGCCGCAGGAGGTCGTCGCGCTCCTTCACGGTCTCGGATTCGAGGAGGTGCGCCAGCGCGGCTCGCACAAGCAGTTTCGCCATGCCGACGGCCGTGTCACAACCGTTCCCTTCCATAAAGGGCGTGACATCTCCCCTGCCCTGCTCAGAAAAATCGCTCAGGATATCGGTCTGAGAGTGGAAGAGTTGCTGGCGTAGGCCAGGAGCCCAGACGTGCCAGCTACAACCACCGCGCCAGCAGACCCCGCCAACTGAACCGGCGGCCGACACCCCGCGCCACCTCGTAGCCCCGGAGGCCGAATTCCTCCAGGAGGGCGCGGGTGTGCTCGCCGTGGGCCGGCACCTGGGGCGCGGCGCGGGGCCGTTCGCCGTCGAGGCGGGCCGGAAAGGCGAGGCGGGGCAGGGCATCGGGTCCTTCCGCGAGGACGCCGCGCGCCTGCGTCTGCGGATGTGCGCGCGCTTCGGAGGGGGTGAGGATCATCTCGGCCGGGATGTCTTCCTTGGCCAGGAGCGCCAGCCATTCGTCCCGCGTCCGGCCGCGGATCAGCGCGGCCACCTTGCGGTGGACGCGGCGCGACCGGCTGTACTGCTTGCGGATCAGGTCCTTGCGGCCGGCCGCCACGCAGAAGCGGCGCCAGAAGTGCGGCTCCAGGGCGGCCACCGCCAGGAGGTCCCCCTCGGCGGTCTTGTAGAGGTCGTAGCAGGGAAGCGCGCCGGTGAGCGGCAGCCGCTCGCCCATCTTCCGGGGCCGCCCTCCCGCGTCGGCCGCCCAGGCGGTCAGGTTGGCATGGACGCCCGCGTCGAACAGCGCGGCGTCGATGTGGGTCCCCCGTCCCGTCCTCTCCCGTTCGAGGAGCGCGGCGAGGATGGCGGTCGCGGCGCTCCAGGCGCCGGTGAGATCGGCGAGCGGCGCGGCGGGCATCGCGGCGGTCGAGGCGAGAGAGCCGGCGAGGGCCTGGTAGGTGAGGTCGTGGCCGGCGCGGGCGGCGTACGGACCGTCCGCACCCCAGCCGGAGAGGGAGCAGACGACCAGACGGGGCCAGCGCTCGCGCAGCCGTTCCGGCGGGAAGCCGAGGCGCGCCAGAGTGCCCGGGCGGAAGCTCTCGACGAGGACGTCGGCCCGGTCGAGCAACGCCTCCAGCACGGTGCGGCCCGACCGCTCCTTGAGATCGAGCGCGATGCTCTCGACCCCGGCGAGCAGGAGGGCCGCGAGCGCGCCCGTCCTGCCGCGCCGCGGCGGCGCCCTCCGCACCGGGTCGCCCATCTCCGGCTCCTCGACCTTGATCACCCGCGCCCCCAGGTCGGCGAGGAGGCGGGTGGTCAGCGGTCCGGGGAGGAGCCGGGAGAGATCGACGACAAGCCGGCCGTCGAGCGGAGTGGCGCTCACTCCCGCTCGACGACCATCGCGAAGCCGACGCCACCGGCCGCGCAGACGGTGAGCAACCCCAGGTTCTGGCCGCGGCGGCGCAGCTCGTAGAGGAGCTGGGTGACCACGCGGGCTCCGGTGGCGCCGAACGGGTGGCCGATGGCGATCGAGCCGCCGGTCACGTTGAACCGCTCGAAATCGACGGCGCCCAGCGGCGCGCTCCGGCCCAGCTCCTCGCGGGCGAACTTCGGCGAGGCGAAGGCCTTCAGGTTGGAGACGATCTGCGCGGCGAACGCCTCGTGCATCTCGACCAGGTCGACGTCCCCGAGCGTCAGCCCGGCGGCGTCGAGCGCGGCGGGAGCGGCATAAGCCGGGCCTTGCAGGAGCTGGTCGCCGGGGTTGAGCGCGGTGAAGGCGTAGGAGCGGAGATAGCCGAGCGGCGTCAGCCCGAGCGCCTTCGCCCGCTCCTCGCTCATCAGCAGGACGGCCGAGCCGCCGTCGGTCAGCGGGCTGGAGTTGCCGGCCGTCAAGGTGCCATAGCGGCGGTCGAAGACCGGCTTGAGCTTGGCCAGGGCCTCCAGAGAGGAGTCGGCGCGCACGCCGTTGTCCTGGGTCACCGCCTTGTCATAGCGCGGCGGCGGAAAGGCCGGCGCGATCTGCGCCCCCAGGCGGCCGTCAGCGGTAGCCGCGGCGGCCCGCTGGTGCGACATCAGGGCGATCTCGTCCTGCGCGCGCCGCGAGATGTCGTTCTCCTTGGCCATCTTCTCCGCCGACTCGCCCATGCTCATGCCCGTGGTGTACTCGGCGATGGCCGGCGCCACCGGCGCCAGGTCGGCCGGACGGAGCTTGCTGATCGCTCCGGCGCGCTGTGGCAACGTCTTCGCCTTGCTGAGCTCCATGAACACGCCCGCCGCCTTGCGCGAGAACTGGATCGGCACGTTGGACAGCGACTCGGCGCCCCCGGCCAGGACCACGTCACACTCACCGGAGAGGATCGCGCCCGCGCCGAAGGTCATCGCGCGCGTCGACGACGCGCAGGCGAGGTTCACCGTCACCCCGGGGATGCGCATCGGCATCGAGGTGCGGAAGACCACCTCGCGCCCGAGGTTCGGGGCATGCAGCGCCGGCACCACCACACCGAAGACCGACAGGTCGATGATCTCGGGATCGATCCCTGTGCGCGCCAGCAGCTCGGCGGCGGCGATGCTCGCGAGGTCGATCACGTCCATGTTCTGAAAGTCGGTGCCGGACTTGACGAAGGGGGTCCGGCAGCCGTCGATGATCGCCACCCGGCCCCGCCGCCCCTTGAGATCGCGGCGCTCGGTGGCCTGGACCGACTTCGGACGGCCCGACGTCCAGACCGTGTCGGCCCGTTCGGTGACCTCTTCGAGAGCCGAAGCCGTGTTCACGGGGCGCAGCGGCGCGGGCGGCTGAGGCTCCTGGGTCTGAAGATTCTCTGCCATGGGTTCTCACTCCTCTCAGAGCTTGTATACCACGGCTTGCCGCTTTGCGGCAAAGGACGGAAATCAGCTCGCGCTCACCCCGCGCGCTGCCCAGAACCGCCTCTCCTCCTCCGGCAGCTCGCCCGCGGTCACCAGCACCGCGCGCAGCCGGCCGAAGGGGGGGCGGCTCTTGCGGCGGAAGAGCTTCCAGCCGGCTTCGTCCCGTTCGACGGCGGCGCGGAGTTGGAGCAGCTCGGCCGCGGTGCCGGCGAAGACGGTGGGGCGCGCCCAGACCGCGGTGTACACCAGGTGGACCGGATCGGGCTCCAGCAGGAGCGCCGCCTTCACCACCGTGGCCCAGGTGAGCAGGTGGCGCTCGGCCGGATCTCCCGGGAACCCGGCGAGCACCAGGACGTGGCGCTTCCCGGCCGGCGGCGCCGGAATCTCCCGGCCGAGGCGCTCCGCCGCGCTGGCGAGATCTTCCGCGGAGAGGATGGTCTCCCCCTCCGGACCGCGCACGGCGGCACCTCCGGCGGCGGAGCGTTCCGGGTCCGGCAGGGGCGCTCCGGATCGTTCGGCCTCGTCCCAGGGGGGAAGATCCACCCGCTCTCCCTCCACCTCGACGCGAGGGACCGGCGGTCCTTCGCCAGGCTGCGGCACCGCGACCAGCCCGGCGGCCTGGACGGCCAGGTCGAGGACGACGGAATGAGGATGGGGGGTATGGAGAAACGACGCGCGCGTTCCGGCGCGGAACCGGGTGAGGGGCGCGGCCCAGGCGGCGGCGACGGCGGCGGCTTGGCGCAGGGAGGTCCACCGCCAATGCCATGCCTCCTGGCGGAACAGCCAGGGGGCCTCGGGATCGCGGGACGCGTGGTGGAACAGCGCGGCGGGCGGAGCGGTCAGACCGCGACCTTCTGCAGCACCTTCGACATCTTCTTCTCGATGACCGGACGCATCATGCTCGCCGGGGGTCCCAGCTCCGCCCGCCCCACGAGCTGGCCGTCCTCCAGGAGAATCGTCCCCTTCGCGCCCGGTCCCCAGAGCTCGATCGCGTCCCCTTCCCAGCGCCACTTGAGCATCCCTCCGGGAAACTCTTCCTTGAGAGCCGCGTCCAGGGTTACGCGCAGATCCTCTGCGCTCTTCGTGGTCGGCACTTCGATCTTCAACGCGCTCATGCGCGGGAACCCTACCACAAGCCGCCCCTGCCCCACGGCCTGTAAGAGGTGTAAAGTCGAGCCGGTGTCGCGCCCTCCGGGAGTTTTGCCCCGGGCGGGCCTGTTGCAACGCATGGCACCATGTTCGAACCAACGCATCTCGCAGCACCGAGGCACTGATGAACCAAGGATTCCGCCGCCGGCTCGCCATCCTCCTCCTCGTCCTGCTGACCGCCCTCCCTGTCCTCTCCGTCCGCCCCGCGATGGCGGCGCAGGCCCAGCCGCAAGCCCCGATCCCGGGCATCGCCGATCCCGACCTCTTCGCGAAGAGCCTCCAGGCGGCGGCCGAGGCGACCATCGTCTACGGCGAATACGACAATGCCACCGAAAAGGCGCGGGTCAACCGCATCGGCTACGAGCTGGCCCAGCAGTCGGACTTCCAGAAGTTCCCCTTCACCTTCGGGCTGGTGGACATGCCCGTGCCCAACGCTTTCGCCCTCCCCGGAGGACAGATCTTCATCACCCGCGGCATGCTCGACCTCGGCCTCGACGACGACATGCTCGCCGCGGTGATCGGCCACGAGATCGGCCACGTCACCCTGGAGCACTACAAGCGGATGCAGCGCAAGTCGACGCTCCTGAGCGTCCTCGGCAACCTGCTGGTGGTCGGCGTCATGCTCAACGACCGCAACCGGACGGAGGACGGCGTTCCCTATGATCCACGGGTCGGCTCCGGCCCCAGCCGGGTGCAGGGGGCGGCGGCGGCCAGCGTGATCCTGGGCGAGCTGCTTCTGCGCAGCTACAGCCGCGACCACGAGGACGAATCGGACGCCGAGGGGCAGCGCCTGGAGGCGCTGGCCGGTTATGACCCGGCGGGCGCCCAGAAGGTCTGGGAGCTGATGAACCACCGGGCGCCACAGCTCCGCGAGCTCGGCTATCTGCAGACCCACCCGTTCGCCGAAGAGCGCACCCGCTCCGCCTCGGCCCGCAAGGGGACCTGGAAGGTGCAGACGCGCCGCGCGGCCGACGACTACCGGCTGCGCACCCAGGCGACCCTGATGACCTGGATGGAGCGCAGCCATCCGGGCGACAAAGAGGTGAGCTACGTCAAGAACGCCTCGCTCACCGCCTGGCCGCAAGGGAAGGTGGCCGACAACCTCCGCCTGGAGAAGATGCACGCCTTGCGCGACGCCGAGCTGACCCGGCCGCTCCTGTCGCGCGACTGGGGCCGGCTCGTCAAGCGCTATCGCGCCGAGGTGGCGGCGGTGCGCGAAATCGATGGCAGAAGCGATCTGATCCCCACCCTCGAGGGGGAGGTCCGCGAGCTCGAGACGCAGCGCAAGGAGGCCTATCCGCGCGCCGTCGAGGTGCTCGCCGGAGGGATCTACGAGACCTCGTTCCTGGAGAGCTTCCTGAGCAACTACCCCGACGCACCCCAGGCACCCGAGGCGGGGCTCGCCCTGGGCGACGCCTACAGCCGGCTGGGCA
>Ga0062379_10000009_pt1 | contig 28844 bp, 2 predicted proteins | sample DOMMetBare2Fresh_2_FD_59484 | JGI IMG/M metagenome (GOLD analysis project Ga0062379, IMG submission 59484) | Wetland sediment microbial communities from St. Louis River estuary, USA, under dissolved organic matter induced mercury methylation -... | ecosystem: Environmental > Aquatic > Freshwater...
ATTCTTCTCCGGCTATGGTGGAGACGCTCGCCTACACCGCCCATGTCCCCGCCGGAGAAGGTCCTTTTCCGGCCCTGATCGCGCTCCACGGGTGGGGCGCCAACGCGCACGACCTGCTCGGGCTGGCCCCCCTGATCCATGGTGGCCGGGCGGTCGTGCTCTGCCCGCAAGGCGCGGTGCGCGTGCCGGTCGGCGGCGGGATGACCGGCTATGGCTGGTTCCAGCTCGTGCCGGGGCAGCCGCCCGACGAGGCGGCCTTCCTGGCTGCGGCGGAGGCGCTCCGCGCCTTCCTCGACGCTGCGCTGGAACGCTTTCCGATCGATCCCGCCCGGGTCGCCGTGGCGGGGTTCAGCCAGGGGGGGATCATGGCCTACGAGATGGCGCTGCGCGAGCCGGACCGGTTCGCCGGGCTCCTCGCCCTTTCGTCCTGGTTTCCCGAGCCGCTCGCCGAGCGGCTTCCGAAGCTCCCCGGGCACGAGGATTTCCCGGTCCTGGTGATCCATGGCACCCAGGATGCGGCGATCCCGGTCGACCGCGCCCGGGAGGCCCGGGAAGCGCTACGCTCCTATGGCGTCGCCCTGATGTACCGGGAGCTCGAGATGGGGCATGAGATCCGCGACGATGCCTTGAAGGTCATTCTGCGTTGGCTGGACGAACGGGCCTTCGCGCGCGTGGCCGCGCCGGCTTGAGGGGACGGCCACTCCGGGTCCGTTGTCTCGCTGGGAGAGACGGGCTGCACTTCAGATAGCGAACCGATGTCGAACCAAACCGCAGGGTCCCAGGGCCGGCCGGCCACCCTGGCTTCTCTTCTCCGCTCCCGTGCCGGCGAGCGGGGGGGGAAGACCGCGTTCGTCTTCCTGGCCGACGGCGAGGCGGAGGGGGATCGCCTGACCTATGCCGAGCTCGACGGCCGCGCCCGGGCGATCGCCGCGGCGCTCCGCGAGAGCCTCGCACCGGGCGACCGCGCCTTGCTCCTCTATCCGCCGGGCCTCGAATTCATCGCGGCGTTCTTCGGCTGCCTCTATGCCGGTGTCATCGCCGTCCCCGCCTATCCGCCCCGCCTCTCCGACCGCAAGCAGGAGCGCCTGCGCGCCATCGCCCGGGACGCCGAGCCGAAGGCGGCGCTCACCACGGCGCCGATCCGCGGCGCCTTCGCGGGAACGGAGCGCGTGCCGGAGCTCGCCGAGGTCCGGTGGATCGCGACGGAGGAGCTGGAGGGATCGGGTGTTTTGGGGGCGGAGATCGCGGAGCCGGACCCGGAATCGGTCGCCTTCCTCCAGTACACCTCGGGCTCGACCGCGACGCCCAAGGGGGTGATGGTCACCCATGCGAACCTGCTCCACAACGAGCGGATGATCGGCCGGGCGTTCCGCCAGGACGAGAGCTCGGTGGTGGTGGGGTGGCTGCCGCTCTACCACGACATGGGCCTCATCGGGAACGTCCTGCAACCGCTCCATGCGGGCGGCTCCTGCGTGCTGATGGCGCCGGTCGCCTTCCTCCAGAAGCCGCTGCGCTGGCTGGAGGCGATCGGCCGCTACCGCGGCACGACGAGCGGCGGCCCCAACTTCGCCTACGAGCTCTGCCTGCGGAAGATCGGCGCCGAGCAGAGAGAGGGGCTCGACCTGTCGAGCTGGCGCCTCGCCTACAACGGCGCCGAGCCGGTGCGGGCCGGGACGCTGGAGCGCTTCGCCGCGGCCTTCGCGCCGTGCGGCTTCCGGAAGGAGTCCTTCTATCCCTGCTATGGCCTGGCCGAGGCGACCCTGTTCGTCTCCGGGGGCGCCGCCGGTACGGTGCCGCGCATCGAAGCGGCGGAGGGGGACGGGCGTCCGCTGGTCTCCTGCGGCCAGGTGTGGGAGGGGCAGCGGATCGCCGTGGCCGATCCGGAGACGGGCGAGGAGCTGCCGGCCGGCCGGGTGGGCGAGATCTGGCTCGCCGGGCCGAGCGTGGCGCGCGGCTATTGGCAGAACGCCGAGGCCACCGCGCGCGACTTCCAGGCCCGCCTGGCCTCCGGTGAGGGACCGTACCTGCGCACCGGCGACCTCGGCTTCCTGCGCGCGGGCGAGCTCTACGTCACCGGGCGCATCAAGGACCTGGTGATCCTCCGCGGGCGCAACCACTATCCGCAGGACGTCGAGCTGACCGCCGAGCGGAGCCATCCCGACCTGCGGCCGGGATGCGGCGCCGCGTTCTCCGTGGAGGTGGCGGGGGAGGAGCGGCTGGCCGTGGTGCAGGAGGTGGAGCGGCACCGGCGCGACGGCTTCGGCGAGATCGTCGAGGCGGTGCGGCAGGCGGTGGCCGAGGAGCACGAGGTCCAGGTGTACGACGTGGTCCTGGTGCGGGTGGGGACGGTGCCGAAGACGTCGAGCGGCAAGATCCGGCGCCGCGCCACCCGGGAGCTCTATCTGGCGGAGGAGCTGGCCGTCCTCGGCCGGAGCGCCGTGGTGGCCGAGGCGTCCGTTTCCGAGAGCCCGGAGCGCCTCGCCGTGCCGTCGCGCGCCGCGCTGGCCGCCCTGGAGCCGGAGGAGCGGCGCGCCGCCGTCGAACGGTTCCTCCGCGAGCGGGCCGCGGCGGCGGTGGGGGTGCCGGTGGCCGCGATCGATCCCGGGAAACCGTTGACCGGCCTGGGTCTCGATTCGCTGTCCGCCGTCGAGCTGAAAGCCGCGGTCGAGAGCGGGCTCGGCGTGGCGCTGCCGCTGGCCGACCTCCTGGAGGGAGCAGGAACCGCCGAGCTGGCCGCCGCTCTCCTGCCCGCGCTGGCGCGGGAAGCGGCCGACGCAGGGCCGGCTCTCCATCCGGGTGGAGCGGAGCTGGGAGAGCAGCCGTTGTCGTTCGGCCAGAAGGCCCTCTGGTTCCTCGACCGGCTGGCGCCGGAAGGCGGGGCCTACAACGTGGCCGTGGCGGCGCGCGCCCGCGGGCTCGATCCCGCCGCGCTCTCCCGGGCGCTGACCGCGCTCGCCCTGCGCCATCCGGCGCTGCGGTCGATCTTCCCGTCGGTCGACGGCGCGCCGGTGCGGCGGGTGCTCGACCACCCGGAGATCGACTTCGCCGTGGAGGACGCGGCCGGCTGGAGCGAGGCACAGCTCGCCGGGAGACTGGCGGCCGAGGCGTACCGGCCGTTCGACCTCGCGCACGGGCCGCTCCTGCGCGTCCGCGCCTTCGCGAGCGGAGGGGAGCACGCGCTCCTCCTGGCGGTCCATCACATCGCCGTCGATTTCGCCTCGCTCGCCGTGGTGGCGCGCGACTTGGCGGCGCTCTACCGGCAGGAGACCGGCGGCGCGCCGGCCGAGCTGCCGCCGCTGCCGTTCGGCTATGCCGACTTCGTGCGCCAGCAGGACGCCATGCTCGCCGGTCCGCACGCCGCGCGCCAGGAAGACTACTGGCGCGCCGCCCTGGCCGGCCTGCCGGACCTCGACCTCCCGGCGGACCGGCCGCGCCCGCCGGTGCAGACCTGGCGCGGCGGCGCCCGCACCCTGGAGCTGCCGCCGGAGCTGGCGGGACGGCTCCGCGCGCTGGCGTCCGGACAGGGAGGCACCCTCTTCATGGTCCTCCTGGCTGCCTTCCAGGCGCAGCTCGCGCGGATCGCGGGGCAGGAGGACTTCGCCACCGGCTCCCCCTGGGCCGGGCGGGCGCCGGAGCTGGCCGGCGCCGTCGGCTACTTCGTCAATCCGGTGGCGCTGCGGGCGGAGCTGGCGGGCGACCCTTCGTTCGCCGCCCATCTCGCGCGGACGCGGCGGACCGTCCTCGCCGGCCTGGAGCACGGCGCCTTTCCGTTCGCCCTGCTGGCCGAGCGGCTGCGGCCGGTGCGCGATCCGGCGCGTTCCCCGCTCTTCCAGGTGATGTTCCTGCTCCAGCAGGCGCGTCCGGGAGACGCCCCGGGGATCGCCACGTTCGCCCTGGGGGAGGCGGGCGGGACGCTCGATCTCGGCGGTGTCCCGCTGGAATCGCTCCGGCTGGAGGAGCGGCGGGCGCAATTCGATCTCACCCTGCGCGCCGCCGAGGAGGCCGGAGGCCGGCTGCGGGCATCTCTCGAATACAACTCCGACCTCTTCGACGCGGCCACCGCCGAGCGGATGCTCGGCCACTTCCGCACTCTCCTCGCCGGGGCCGTCGAGGCGCCGGAGGGGCGGGTGTCGCGCCTCCCCCTGCTCACGCCGGAGGAGCGCGCGGAGATCCTGGCCTGGAACGAGACGGCCGTGGAGCACCGGGGGGACGTGCTCCTCCACGGCCTCTTCGAGGAGCAGGTGGCGCGCACGCCGGAGGCCGAGGCGCTGGTCGACGGCGCGGCGCGGCTGACCTACGCCGAGCTGAACCACCGGGCGAGCCGGCTCGCGGAGCGCTTGCGGTCGCTGGGGGTGGGGCCGGAGGTCCGGGTGGGGGTCCGGCTCGGCCGCTCGGCGGACCTGGTCGTCGCCCTCCTCGGCGTGCTCAAGGCGGGTGGCGCGTACGTGCCGCTCGATCCCAGGTACCCGGAAGAGCGGCTGGCGCTGATGCTCGCCGACTCGGGGGCGCGGGTGGTGGTGACGGGGGACGGCGTGGAGCTGGATCGGACGGATCCGACCGATCGGACCGATCCGTCTGATCCACCCGGCCCCCCGGAGAGGCCCCCCCTCCCCGGCAACCTCGCCTACCTGATCTACACCTCGGGCTCGACCGGGCGGCCCAAGGCGGTGGCCATCGAGCACCGCAGCGCGGCCTTGATGGTGCAGTGGGCGTGCCGCGTGTTCGCGCCCGGGGAGCTGGCGGGGGTGCTGGCGTCCACCTCGGTGGCGTTCGACCTGTCGGTCTTCGAGATCTTCGTTCCGCTGGCCCTGGGAGGGCGCGTGATCCTGGCGGAGAACGCCCTGGAGCTGCCGCGGCTGCCGGCGGCGGGCGAGGTCACCCTGGTCAATACGGTTCCTTCGGCCCTGGCCGAGCTGCTGCGTGGCGAGGGATTGCCGCCGTCGGTGCGCACGGTGAACCTGGCGGGCGAGCCGATTCCGCCGGCCCTGGCGGAGGCGGTCCACGCGCTGGGCGGCGTGCGGCTCTACAACCTCTACGGGCCGAGCGAAGACACCACCTACTCGACCTGGACGCGGATCGCGCCGGGCGCCGCTGTCACCATCGGCCGGCCGGTGGACGGCACGCGCGCCTATGTGCTCGACGCGCACGGGGAGCCGCTGCCGGTGGGGGCTCCGGGGGAGCTGCTGCTGGGCGGCGGCGGGCTCGCCCGCGGCTATCTGGGGCGGCCCGAGCTGACCGCGGAGCGGTTCGTGCCCGATCCCTTCGGAGAGCCCGGAGAACGCCTCTACCGTACGGGCGACCTGGTGCGGCGGCTCCCGGACGGCGACCTGGAGTTCCTCGGGCGGATCGACCATCAGGTGAAGATCCGCGGCTTCCGGGTCGAGCTGGGCGAGGTCGAGGCGGCGCTCGCGGCGCACCCGGCGGTGCGCGAGGCGGTGGTGCTGGCGCTCCCTGAGCCGGAGGGGGGCCGGCGCCTGGCGGCGTTCGTGGTGGCCCGCGAAGGCGAGGGAGCCGAGCCGGGGATGCTGCGCTCCTGGCTGCGAGAGAGGCTCCCCGAGGCCTTCGTGCCCACCGCCTGGAGGATTCTGGAGGGGCTGCCGCTGTCGCCGAACGGCAAGGTGGACCGCAAGGCCCTGGCTCTGCTGCCCACGGAGGGCGAGGCGCCGGCCGGCGGCGAGCCGCGGACGCCGGTGGAGCGCGAGGTGGCGGCGTTGATGGCCGAGGCGCTCGGCGTGGCGGCGGTGGGGCTCCAGGACGACTTCTTCGCCCTGGGCGGGCACTCGCTCCTCGCGGCGCGGATCGCTTCGCGCGCGTCGCGTCTCTTCGGAGTGGACCTGCCGGTGAGCGTCCTCTTCCAGGCCCCCACGGTGGGCGCCCTGGCCGGGCGGATCGCCGCGATGGCCGACCGCGCGGCTCCGGTCGTGCCGGTGGACCGGCCGCACGAGGGGCGGCAGGACCTTCCCCTCTCCTACGCCCAGCAGCGGCTCTGGTTCCTCGACCGGCTGCGGCCGGGGAGCGCCGCCTACAACATGCCGGGGGCCGCGGAGATCACCGGGCCGCTCGACGTGGATGCGTTGACCGCCGCGCTGTCGGAGGCCGTCCGCCGGCACGAGGCGCTGCGTACCCGGTTCGTGCTGCACGATGGCGAGCCGGTCCAGGTGGTCGATCCGCCGGCCCCCGTGAGGCTGGAGATCGTCGATCTCGCCGGGGAGGAGGCGGATCGGCACATGGCGGCGGAGGCGGCGCGGCCGTTCGATCTCGGCCGCGGACCCCTGCTGCGCGCCACCCTGCTGCGCCTCGCGCCGGAGCGGCACCGCCTCCTCCTCACCCTCCACCACATGGTGGCCGACGGCTGGTCCCTGGGCCTCCTGCTCGACGAGCTGGCCGGCCTTTACGGAGGCGGGCGGCGCGCCGCGCCCACGGTGCAGTACGCCGACTTCGCGGTCTGGCAGCGGCGGTGGCTGGCCGGCGACGTGCTGGACCGCCAGCTCGCCTGGTGGACCCGGGAGCTCGAAGGTGCGCCCACCGTCCTCGACCTGCCGGCGGACCGGCCGCGGCCGGCCGTGCGCACCGAGCAGGGCGCGGTCGTGCAGACGGCGTTTCCCCCGGAGCTGGCGGACGGCGTGCGGGCGCTCGCCCGGCAGCACGGTGCGACGCCGTTCATGGCGCTCCTCGCCGCCTTCCAGGCCCTCCTGGTGCGGGTGACCGGGCAGGAGGACCTGCTGGTCGGCTCGGCCGTGGCCGGCCGCACGCGTCCCGAGATTGAAGGAGTCATCGGCTTCTTCGCCAACACCCTCGTGCTGCGCGGCGAGCTGACAGGCGATCCGACCTTCCTGGAAGCAGTCGCGCAGGCGCGGCGGCGGATGGCCGGCGCCTGGGCACACCAGGACCTGCCGGTGGAGCGGCTCGTCGAGGCGCTGGTCTCCGATCGCGATCCGGGGCTCACCCCGCTCTTCCAGGTGGTCTTCCTGCTGCAGAGCGCGCCGCCGGCCCTGACCCTGCCCGGCCTGGAGGTCCGCCGCCTGCCGGCCGCGAGCGGCACCGCCAAGTGGGACCTGACGCTGGAGCTGACCGAGCAGGAGGACGGCCTCGCGGCGGCCTGGGAGCTCTCCCGCGACCTCTTCGACGAGCCGACGGTCGAGCGGCTCGCCGGCTGGTTCGCCCACCTCCTGGCCGGCGCGGTGGAAGCCCCGGAGCGGCGCCTCTCCGGCCTGCCCCTGCTCGGAGCCGCGGAGCTGCGCCAGCTTCTCCAGGAGCAGAATTCGCGGCCCACCACGGCCCCGCTCGACGTGCCGGTGCACCGGCTGTTCGAGGAGCAGGCCGCGCGCGCGCCGGAGCGGATCGCCCTCGTCCTCGGCGACCGGGAGCTGACCTACGGCGAGCTGAACGCGAGGGCGAACCGCTTGGCCCAATCCCTGATCGCAGGCGGTGTCGGGCCCGAAACGCTCGTCGGCGTCCTCCTGGAACGCTCGTTCGAGATGATCGAAGCCTTCCTCGCCATCCTCAAGGCCGGAGGAGCCTACGTCCCCCTCGATCCGTCCTGGCCGAACGAACGCCGAGCCGCGCTGATCGACGAGGCCGGAATCCGCCTCGTGGTGAACCGGGAATTCCTGGCAAACCTTGGGCGGGAGGGGGCGCCCTCTCCCGCTTCGCGGGGGAGGGACGGGGAGGGGGCGCTCGCCTACGCCATGTTCACCTCGGGCTCGACCGGCCGGCCGAAGACCGTGGGGATCGAGCACCGCTCGATCGTCCGGCTGGTCTGCGGCACCGATTTCGCCGCGTTCGGCCCGGACGAGGTCTTCCTGCAGCTCGCGGCGCCGTCGTTCGACGCGGCCACCCTGGAGATCTGGGGGGCGCTCCTCCATGGCGCGCGGCTCGCGCTCCATCCGCCGGTGCCGCCGTCGCTCGACGAGCTGGGCGAGGTGCTGGCGCGGCATGGCGTCACCACCCTCTGGCTCACCGCCGGCCTGTTCCACCAGGTCGTCGAGAGCCGCATCGGCATCCTCCGCGGCGTGCGGCAGCTCCTGGCGGGCGGCGACGTGCTGGCGCCCGCGGCGGTCAACCGGGTGCTGGCGGAGCTGCCGGCGGTCCGGCTGATCAACGGCTACGGCCCCACCGAGAACACCACGTTCACCTGCTGCCACACGGTCACCGCGCCGGTTCCGCCGGGCGGGAGCGTGCCGGTCGGCCGGGCGATCCCGGGGACCCGGGTGCTCGTCGCCGACCGGTGGCTCCAGCCGGTGCCGCCTCTCGTGCCGGGCGAGCTGCTGGCGGGCGGCGCCGGGCTGGCGCGCGGCTATCTCGGCCGGCCCGATCTCACCGCCGAAAGGTTCGTGCCCGACCCCTTTGTTGATCGGCCGGATCGGTCCGATCGGACCGATCCGGCCGATTCTTTCGGTGCCCGCCTCTACCGTACCGGCGACCTCGTGCGGCGCAGGCCCGATGGCACCATCGAGTTCCTGGGCCGGATCGACCGCCAGGTGAAGATCCGCGGCTTCCGGGTCGAGCCGGGGGAGATCGAGGCGGCCCTGGTGCACCACCCGGCGGTGGCGCAGGCCGTGGTCCTGGTGCGCGAGGGGGAGGGGGGAGACCGCCGCCTGGTGGCCTATGTGGTGCCCGCGGGCGAGGCGCTGCCGTTGGCCGGGCTGCGCGCCTGGCTGGGGGAGCGGCTGCCGGCGTATCTGATCCCCGGCCTCGTCGTGCTCGCCGCGCTGCCGCTCACCGCCAACGGCAAGGTGGACCGCCGGGCGCTCGCCGAGATCGCTCCCGAGCCCGGAACACCCGGGAGCGCCGGCCTGGATGCGCCGCGCACGCCGGTCGAAGAGCTCATCGCCCGCATCTGGGCCGAGGTGCTGGGTGTCGAGCGGGTGGGCGTCCACGACGACTTCTTCCACCTCGGCGGCCATTCGCTCCTCGCCACGCGGGCGGTCTCGCGCATCGTCGACGCGCTCCACGTCGATCTGCCGCTCTCCACCTTCTTCGCGGCGCCGACCGTGGCCGGGCTCGCCGCGCGGCTGTTCGGCGCGGGTTCGGAACCGGAGCTGGCTCCCCTCGTGCCGGAGCCGCGCGAGGCTCCCCTGCCGCTCTCCTTCGCACAGCAGCGGCTCTGGTTCCTCGACCGGCTCGCCCCCGGCGGTGCCGCCTACAACATCGCGGTGGCGGCGCGCCTGGAGGGGGAGCTCGACGTGGCGGCCCTGGAGTGGAGCCTGGGCGAGATCGTCCGGCGGCACGAGGCGCTGCGCACCGTCTTCGCCGAGGAGGCGGGGCGGCCGGTGCAGATCGTCCAGCCCTGGGCGCCCCCGGCGCTCGCGCGGCGCGACCTCTCCAACCTGCCGGCGGAGGAAGACGCGGCGCGGCCGTTCGACCTCGCGGCCGGGCCGGTGGTCCGCTTCGTCCTGACGGCGCTCGGGCCGCGCGAGCACCTGCTGGCGGCGACGTTCCATCACATCGCCGCCGACGGCTGGTCGCTCCAGGTCTTCCTGCGCGAGCTGGCTGAGCTGTACGGCGCTCGCGCCGCCGGGCGGCCTCCCGAGCTGCCGGTGCTTCCCGTGCAGTACGCCGACTACGCCGTCTGGCAGCGCCGGGTGCTCACCGGCCCCGCCCTCACCCGGCCGCTCGCCTTCTGGCGCCGGCGCCTGGCGGACCTGGAGCCCGTCGAGCTGCCGGCCGACGGGCCGCGCACCCCGGCCGCCATGGTGCCGGCGCGCACCTGGCCACTCGACCTGCCGGACGCCCTGGCCGCGGCGCTTGCCGCCTGCGCCCGCGAGGCCGGAGCGACGCCGTTCATCGTGCTCCTGGCCGGCCTTTACGCCCTGCTCGCGCGGCTCACCGGCCAGCGCGACCTCACCGTGGGAGCACCGGTCGCGGCGCGCCACCGGGTGGAGATCGAAGGGCTGATCGGCTTCTTCGCCAACACCCTGCCTCTGCGCGCCGATCTCGCGGGCGATCCCTCGTTCCGCGCCCTGGTGGCGCGGGTGCGCACGGTGGTCCTGGAGGCGCAGGCCCACGGCGAGCTGCCGTTCGAGCGCCTCGTCGAGGATCTCCAGCCCGAGCGTGCCCCCGGGCGCAACCCGCTGTTCGACGTCCTGCTGGCCTATCTGAGCGCGCCGGCCGGCTGGACCGATCTGCCGGGGCTGGTGCTCTCCCAGGTCGACCTGCCGGAGGCCGAGACGCACTTCGATCTCGCGGTGACCGTCCACGAGAGCGCCGGGCGGCTCGCCGGCACGCTCACCGGCCGGAGCGACCTCTTCGAGGAGGCGACGCTCGCCCGGATGGCCACCTGGCTCCGCACGCTTCTCGAAGGCGCGCTCGCCGGGCCGGATCTCCGCCTCTCCGGCCTGCCGCTCCTCTCCGCGGCCGAGCGCGCGGCTCTCTCGGCCTCCGGCGTGACCGCCGGGCCGGCCTGGGAGGAGGGGCTGGTGCATTCTCTCTTCGCGGAGCAGGCGCGCCGCACGCCGGAGGCGCCGGCGGTCGAGATGGACGGCGAGGTCCTCTCCTACGCGGACCTCGACGCCCGCGCCGGCCGGCTGGCGGCCCGCCTGCGCGCGCTGGGCGCCGGTCCGGAAACACCGGTCGCGGTGCTCCTGGAGCGCTCGCCGGAGCTGATCGTCAGCCTGCTCGCCGTGCTCAGGTCCGGCGGCGTCTACCTGCCGGTCGATCCGGAGTACCCGCCTGCCCGTATTCAGCTCGTGCTGGCGGATGCGCAGGCGCGCGTGCTCGTCACCCGGAGCGGGCTCGCGGAGCGCTCTGGCCCGTTCGACGGGGCCACGGTGATGCTGGATCAGACGGATCGGACCGATCGGACCGATCCGTCCGATGGGCTCCCCGTCCTGCCCGGCAACCCGGCCTGGCTGCTGTACACCTCGGGCTCGACCGGCCGGCCCAAGGGTGTGGCGGTGGCGCATGGAGCGGCGGTGGCGCACCTGCGCACGATGATCGCGGTCTATGGCGTCCGGCCGGGCGAGCGTGTGCTCTTCTTCTCGTCCCCCAGCTTCGACATCTCCCTGGAGCAGATCCTCCCCGGGCTCGCCGCCGGCGCCACGATCGTGGTGCGCGGCCCGGAGCTCTGGGAGCCGGCGGAGACGGCGGCGAGGATCGCGGCGCTGCGGCTCGGCTGGGTCGACGTCCCCACCGCCTTCTGGTCGCGCTGGGCGCAGGAGCTGGGGGAGGGCGGGGCGGCGCCCGCGGCGCTCCGCCTCGTCACCCTGGGCGGCGAGGAGATGCCGGCCGAGGGAGCCCGCGCCTGGCGGCGCTCGCCCCTCTCCGGCGTGCGTCTGGTGAACGGCTACGGCCCCACCGAGGCGGTGGTGACGGCGACCGTGCACGAGGTGGGAGCCGGCGACCCCTCGATCGGCCGGCCGCTGCCGGGGCGCGCCGCCTGGGTGGCCGACGGCGACGGCAACCTAGTCCCCGACGGGGTGCCCGGCGAGCTGCTGCTGGGCGGCGTGCTGGCGCGCGGCTACCTGGGCCGGCCCGAGCTGACCGCCGAGCGTTTCGTGCCCGACGGGCTTTCCGGGGAGCCGGGCGCCCGCCTCTACCGCACCGGCGACCGGGTGCGGCGGCGCCGCGAGGGCACGCTCGACTTCCTCGGCCGGATCGACGCCCAGGTGAAGCTGCGCGGCTTCCGCATCGAGCCCGGGGAGATCGAGGCGGCGCTGGTGAGCCATCCGGCGGTGCGGGAGGCGGCGGTCGCGCTGGTGGCCGACGCGGCGGGAGGCAAACGGCTCGCGGCCTGGGTGGCTCCGGCCACCGGAGAGACCCCGGCACCGGCGGAGCTCCGCGCCTTCCTCGCCGAGCGCCTGCCCGACTGGATGCTCCCGGCCTCGTTCACCCTCCTCCCCGCCCTGCCGCTCACGCCGCACGGCAAGATCGACCGGCGCGCCCTGCCGCGCCCGCCGGCGGCCTCCGGCGAGGACGGGTGGGTGGCGCCGCGCAACGCGGTCGAAGAGGCTCTGGCGGCGGTCTGGTCCGAGGTCCTGGGCGCCGGGCGGATCGGCGCGCACGACGACTTCTTCCACCTGGGCGGCCATTCCCTGCTCGCCACCCAGCTCGCGGCGCGGGTGCGCGCGGTCTTCGGCGCCGAGCTGCCGCTGTCGGACCTCTTCGCCGCGCCGACGCTCGCCGGCATGGCGGCGCAGATCGAGGCCGTCCGCTCGGCCGAGGACCGGGAGACGGTGGCGCCGCCGGTCCGCCGCCGGCCGGGGACCGAGGCGCCGCTCTCCTTCGCGCAGCAGCGCCTCTGGTTCCTGCACCAGCTCGAACCGGAGAGCCCGGCCTACCACGTCTCCGGCGCCCTCCACCTGCGCGGCGCGCTCCGCCCGGACGTCCTGGCCCGGGCTCTGGAGGAGATCGTCCGCCGCCACGAGGCGCTGCGCACCGTCTTCGCCGAGACGGAAGCGGGACCCGTGCAGCGCATCCTGCCGCCCGCCCCCCTGCCGCTGCCGGAGCTCGACCTCTGCGGCCTGCCCGCTCCCGCGGCCGAGGCGGACCGGCTCGGCCGCGCCGAGGCACGGCGCCTGTTCGGCCTCGCGGCCGGCCCGCTCTTCCGGGCGCAGCTCCTGCGCCTGGGCGGCGCGGAGCACCTGCTCGTGGTGGTGATGCACCACATCGTCTCGGACGGCTGGTCGGTCGGCGTGATGATGGGCGAGCTGGCGGCGCTCTACGCGGCGGGTGCCGCGGGCGCTCCGAGCCCGCTCCCCGAGCTGGCGGTGCAGTACGCCGACTTCGCCGAGTGGCAGCGGCGCACGCTGCGCGGCCCACGGCTGGAGCGCCAGCTCGCCTGGTGGCGCGGCGCGCTCGCCGAGCCGCCGGTGCTCGACCTGCCCGGCGACCACCCGCGTCCGCCGGTCCCCTCCGGGCGCGGCAGCCACCTGCCGGTCGCCTGGCCGCCCGGGCTGGCGGACGGCCTGCGGGCGCTGGCGCGGAGCGAGGGGGCGACCCTCTACATGGTCCTCCTCGCCGCCTTCGCCACCCTGCTCGGGCGGTTCAGCGGGCAGGACGACCTGACGGTCGGCTCGCCGATCGCCAACCGCGACCGCCAGGAGATCGAGCCGCTCATCGGCTGCTTCGTGAACACCCTGGCGCTGCGCGTGCGGATGGCGGGCGATCCCGGCTTCCGCGAGCTGCTGGCACGGGTGCGCGCGGTGACGCTCGGGGCCTATGACAACCAGGGCGTTCCCTTCGAGCGGCTGGTCGAGGAGCTGGCGCCGGGGAGGGACCGGGCGCACGCGCCGCTCTTCCAGGTCCTCCTCGTCTTGCAGAACGCTCCACAGCCGCCGCTCCGCCTCGGCGATCTGGTGCTGGAACCGCGCGAGCTGCCCACCGGCACGGCGAAGTTCGACCTCACCTTGTCGCTCGCCGAGGAGGAGGGCGGGATCGCCGGTGCGCTGGAGGCCTCCACGGACCTGTTCGAGCCGGCGACCGCGGCGCGCTGGATGGGCCATCTCGCCGAGCTGCTGCGCGGCGCCGTGGCCGATCCCGGCCGCCGGCTCCCGGCCCTGCCGCTCCTCTCGGCCGGAGAGCTGGAGCAGATCCTCGGCGCCTGGAGCGGCGCGGCGGAGCCCGTTCCAGGTGAAGAGGCGCTCCTCCTCTCCGATCTGGTGGCCGCGCAGGCCGCCCGCACGCCGCACGCGGAGGCGGTGGTGGGGAGGATCGGGAACGGAGAAGTACGGCTCACCTATGGCGATCTGCTCGCCCGCGCCGACCGCCTGGCCGGGCACCTGCGGATGCTCGGGGTCGGCCCGGAGGCGCGGGTGGGCGTCTGCCTCGACCGCACGGTGAACCTGCCGGTGGCGCTCCTCGCCGTCCTGCGCGCCGGCGGCGCTTACGTGCCGCTCGATCCGGCGTACCCGCGGGAGCGGCTGGAGCTGCTGCTCCGCGACTCCGGGGCGCGGGTGCTGGTGACGGAGGGGGATCTCGCGGAACGGTGCGGGGCGTTCGGCGGGGTGGTGGTGGGGGTTGATCGGACGGATCGGTCCGATCGGTCCGATCGGTCACGATCCTCCCGCCCGGCCGGGGAGGCCCCCCTCCCGGGCAATCTCGCCTACCTGATTTACACCTCGGGCTCCACGGGGACTCCCAAGGCGGTCGCCATCGAGCACCGGAGCGCCGTGGCCCTGGTGCGCTGGGCGCTCGGGGTCTTCCCGGCCGCGGAGCTGGCGGGGGTGCTGTTCTCCACCTCGGTCTGCTTCGACCTTTCGGTTTTCGAGCTGTTCGTCCCGCTCGCCGCCGGGGGCAAGGTGATCGTGGCCGCCAACGCGCTGGAGCTGCCGGCCCTGCCGTGGGCCGGCGAGGTGACTCTGATCAACACGGTGCCGTCGGCGATGGCCGAGCTGGCGCGCGGCGAGGGGTTCCCGGCGTCGGTCCGCACGGTCAACCTGGCCGGCGAGCCGCTCCAGGGGGCTCTGGCCGACGCCGCGTATGCGCTGCCGGGAGTGCGCCGGGTGCTCAACCTCTACGGCCCGTCGGAGGACACGACCTACTCGACCTGGGAGACCGTCCCGCCGGAGCGGCGCGGCGAGCCGCGGATCGGCCGGCCGGTGGCGGGGACCCGGGTCTACCTGCTCGACCGGAGCGGCGCACCGGTGCCCACGGGGATTCCGGGCGAGCTGCTCCTGGGCGGCGCCGGCCTCGCGCGCGGCTACCTGGGGCGGCCGGAGGTCACCGCGGAGCGGTTCATCCCGGACCCCTTCGGGGATCAGACGGATCGGTCCGATCGGTCCGATCCGTCCGATCGACACGGCGGCCGCCTCTACCGCACGGGCGACCTGGCTCGCTGGCGCCCGGACGGCCGCCTGGAGTACCTGGGGCGGATCGACCACCAGGTGAAGATCCGCGGCTTCCGCATCGAGCTGGGGGAGATCGAGGCGGCGCTGGCGCGCCTGCCGGGGGTGGCGGCGGTGGTGGTGCTGCCGCGCGAGGCCACGCTCGTGGCCTTCGTGGTGGGCGGAGAGGGCGCTGTGCTCCGCCGCGAGCTGCGCCGGAGCTTGCCGGAGCACATGGTGCCCGCGGTGTTCGTCGCGCTGCCGGCGTTGCCGCTCACTCCCAACGGCAAGGTCGACCGCCGCGCCCTGGGGCGGCTTCCTCTCGACCCGGTCCAGAGCGGTGGGGAGCGGGCCGCGCCGCGCACGCCCACCGAGGAGCTGCTGGCGGCCCTCTGGTGCGAGGTGCTGGGGCGCGACCGGGTGGGGGTCCACGACAGCTTCTTCGAGCTGGGCGGGCACTCGCTCCTCGCCACCCGCCTGGTCTCGCGGGTGCGTTCGGCCTTCGGCCGCGACCTGCCGCTCGGGCGCCTGTTCGAGACGCCGACGCTCGCCGAGATCGCCCGCTTTCTCGACGCGGAGCGCGGCGGCGCGCCGGCCCTGCCGATCGTGCCGGTGCCCCGCGGCGGCGACCTACCCCTCTCCTTCGCGCAGGAGCGCCTCTGGTTCCTCGACCGCATCCAGCCGGGACCGGCCTACAACGTGCCGCTCGCCCTGCGCCTGCGCGGCACCCTCGACGCCGCGCGGCTCGGGCGGGCGTTCGGCGCCATCGTGGCGCGCCAGGAGGCGCTGCGCACCGTCTTCGTCGAGCAGGACGGCGAGCCGGCGGAGCGCATCCTGGCGCCCGCACCTCCGGAAGACTGGCCGCTGCCGGCCGTCGATCTCTCCGGCCTCGCCCCGGCGGAGGCGGAAACCACGGCCGCGGCGCTCGCGGCGGCGGCGGGGCTCCGCCCGTTCGACCTCGCGGCCGGCCCGCTGTTCCGCACCTCGCTCCTGCGCCTCGCCGCCACCGACCACCTGCTCCTCCTCACGATGCACCACATCGTCTCCGACGGCTGGTCGCTCGGCGTGCTGCTCACCGAGATGGCGGCGTTCTACGGCGGCAGGCCGGAGAGCCTGCCGGAGCTGCCGGTGCAGTACGCCGACTTCGCGGTCTGGCAGAAGGAATGGCTGCGCGGCGAGGAGCTCCTGCGGCAGACGGCGTTCTGGCGCGGCGAGCTCGCCGGCGCGCCCGCCATTCTCGACCTCCCCACCGACCGGCCGCGCCCGCTCCTCGCCGGCAGCCGGGGCGCCCGCCGGACGGTGGCCCTGACACCTGAACGGACGGCCGGGCTCGCGGCGCTCGCCCGCCGCCAGGGCGCGACCCCGTTCATGCTCCTCCTCGCCGCCTGGGTGACGCTCCTCCACCGCTTCAGCCGGCAGGCGGACCTGAACGTGGGGACCCCGATCGCCGGCCGCAACCGCGCCGAGGTCGAGCACCTGGTCGGCTTCTTCGTGAACACCCTGGTGATGCGGGCCGACCTCTCCCGCACGGGGAACGGCGATCCGCTCTTCCCGGAGCTCCTCGCCACGGTGCGCCGCACGGCGCTCGCCGCCTACGACCACCAGGACCTGCCGTTCGAGAAGCTGGTCGACGAGCTGCGCCCCGAGCGCGACCTGAGCCACCAGCCGCTGTTCCAGGTGATGTTCGCCTTGCAGAACGCGCCGCTGGGCGCCCTGGAGCTGCCGGGTCTCTCCCTGGAGCCCACCGAGCTGGGCGCCACGATCGCCAAGTTCGACCTGACGCTCAGCCTGATGGAGCAGGGCGGTGCGCTCGGCGGCACGCTCGAATGGAACACCGACCTGTTCGACCCGGCCACCACCGCCCGCCTGGCGGCGCAGCTCGACGTCCTCCTCGGCGGCATCGTGGCCCTGCCGGAGCGGCGGCTCACCGACCTCCCCCTGCTCACCGCGGCCGAGCGGCACCAGCTCCTCGTCGAGTGGTCGCACGACGAGCCGGAGCCGCGCGGGCGCCTGCTGCACCAGCTCGTCGAGCGCCACGCCGACCGCGACCCCGCGGCGCCCGCCGTCGAGCACGAGGAGACCCGGTGGAGCTACGGCGAGCTGGAGAGCCGGGCGAACCGGCTCGCCTGGTTCCTGCGCGGCCTGGGCGTGCAGCCGGAGGACCGGGTGGCGCTCCTCGTCGAGCGCCGGGCCGAGATGATCGTCGCCATGCTCGGCGTGCTCAAGGCCGGCGGGGCGTACGTGCCGCTCGATCCGGCGCACCCGGCCGAGCGCCTGGCGTTCATGCTGGAGGACTCCGGCGCCCGCGTCGTGCTCACCCAGGAGGGGCTGCTCGGACGGCTGCCGCAGACCGCCCGGGTGGTCTGCCTGGACAGCGACTGGGAGGCGATCGCGTGCTGTCCGGACGGGCGGCCGAATACCGTGGTGTCCGGAGCGAGCCTCGCCTACGTGATCTACACCTCCGGCTCGACCGGCCGGCCCAAGGGGGTGCTCGTGCCGCACGAGGCGGTCGCCGCCTACAGCCAGGTCTGCTCGGCGGTCTATGGCAGCGCTCCCGGAGACCGCAACCTGCAATTCGCCTCGATCAGCTTCGACGCGAGCGTCGAGGAGATCTACAGCTCGCTGACCCGCGGCGCCACCCTGGTGGTGCGCGGCGAGGTGCAGGAGGGGATCGGAGAGTTCCTCGAGCGCCTCCACGCGCAGCGGATCACCCTGCTCCAGCTCCCCACCGCCTTCTGGCACCAGTTGGTGGCGGCGATGGAGGCCGAGTCGCTCCGCCTGCCGGAGGCGCTCCGCGTCATGTTCATCGGCGGCGAGAAGATGCTGGCGCAGCGGCTGGTCTCCTGGTGGCCCCTGATGCGCCCGGGCTTCCGGCTGATCAACGCCTACGGCCCCACCGAGGCCACGGTGGCGGCGACGCTCTGCGCGATCCCGGCGGCGGTCGCGGTGCGCGACGGCCTGCACGAGGTGCCGATCGGCCGCGCCCTCTCCTACGTCCGCCCCTACGTGCTCGACCGCGGCCTCGGGCCGGTGCCGATCGGCGTGGTGGGCGAGCTCTGCCTCGGCGGGCTCGGCGTCTCGCGCGGCTATCTCGGCCGCCCGGAGCTGACCGCCGAGCGGTTCATCCCCAATCCGCACGCCGCGGTCTGGGGGAGCCCGGGAGAGCGCCTGTACCGCACCGGCGATCTGGTCCGCCTGCTGCCGGACGGCCTCCTGGAGTTCATCGGCCGCACCGACCACCAGGTGAAGATCCGCGGCTTCCGCATCGAGCTGGGGGAGATCGAGGCGCATCTCGCGGCCCACCCGGCGGTCGGCGAGGTCGCCGTGCTGACCCGCCCGGAGCCCTCCGGCGAGGTGCGCCTCCTGGCCTGGGCCGCGGCCAAGGGAGAGACCGCCCCCACGCCGGCCGAGCTGCGGTCGTGGCTGGAGGAGCGCCTCCCCCCCTACATGGTCCCCGGGGTGATCCAGGTCCTGCCGTCGCTGCCGGTCAACGCGCAGGGGAAGGTCGACCGCCGCGCCCTGGAGCGCCTGGCACCGCAGGCGCGCGAGCGGGCGGAGGCGGCGGCGCCGCGCAATGAGCTGGAGGCGGCGATCGCCGCGGTCTGGCGCGAGGTCTTCGGCCTCGCCGAGACCGATCCGCTGGGAGTGCACGATAATTTCTTCGACGCGGGCGGCAGCTCGCTCCTCCTGGTCAAGCTGCACAGCCGCCTGCAGAAGGCGCTCGAGCGGACGTTCCCGCTCGTCGACCTGTTCAAACATCCGACCATTGCCGCGCTCGCCGCGAGCCTGGGGACCGGGACTCCGGAGAAGCCCTCGCTCGACCAGGCGCGCGCCCGCACCGAGACCCGCCGCACGTCGATGCGGCAGTTGCAGCAGCTCCGGGACCAACGCCGGAGAGGACGCTGAGGAGCCCGCCATGACCGAGCCCACCGAAGAGCCCGTGCAGGGGATCGCCATCGTCGGCCTCGCCGGCCGCTTTCCCGGCTCTCCCACCCTGGAGAGCTTCTGGCGGAACCTGCGCGAGGGAAGGGAGTGCATCACCTTCTTCGGTGCGGAGGAGCTCGCCGCCGCCGGGGTGCCCGCCGCCGAGCTGGCCGATCCGCGCTACGTCCGCGCGCGCGGCACGCTCGCCGGGGCCGACCTGTTCGAGCCGGGCTTCTTCGGCTTCACGCCGCGCGAGGCGGAGCTGCTCGATCCGCAGCACCGCCTGTTCCTGGAGAACGCCTGGCAGGCCCTGGAGAACGCGGGCTACGACCCCGGCCGGCTGACCGGCCGGACCGCCGTCTTCGGCGGCGCCGGTGCCGGCACCTACCTGCTCAACAACATCCTGGCGCACCGCCACCTCCTGGAGAAGGTCGGGGTGCTCCAGGCGATGCTGATGAACGAGGGGGACTTCCTCACCACCCGGGTCTCCTACAAGCTGAACCTCAAAGGGCCGAGCGTGCTGGTGCAGACCGCCTGCTCGACCTCGCTCGTGGCGGTCCATCTCGCCTGCCAGAGCCTGCTCTCCGGCGAGAGCGACCTGGCGCTCGCCGGCGGCGTCTCGATCGACACGCCGCAGATCGCGGGCTACGTCTACGAGCCGGGGAGCGTCATGTCCTCCGACGGCCATTGCCGAGCCTTCGACGAGACGGCGGAGGGGACGGTCAACGGCTCCGGCGTGGGGCTGGTGGTGCTGAAGCGCCTCGCCGACGCCCTGGCGGACGGCGACACGATCCATGCGGTGGTGCTCGGCTCGGGCGTCAACAACGACGGCTCGGCCAAGGTGGGGTTCACCGCCCCCAGCGTCGAGGGGCAGTCCGAGGCGGTGGCCGAGGCGCTGCTGATGGCGGGGGTGGAGCCCGAGACGATCGGCTATATCGAAGCCCATGGCAGCGGCACCCAGCTCGGCGACCCGATCGAGGTCGCGGCGCTCACCCAGGCGTTCCGCGGCGCGACCGGCCGCTCCGGCTTCTGCGCCCTGGGCTCGGTCAAGACCAACATCGGGCACTGCAACGCGGCGGCCGGCGTCGCCGGCCTGCTCAAGACCGTGCTCGCCCTGGAGCACCGGGAGATCCCGGCGAGCCTCGGCTTCGAGCGGCCGAACCCGCAGATCGATTTCGCGGCGAGCCCGTTCTTCGTCAATACCCGGCTGACCCCGTGGACGACGGACGGTGCGCCGCGGCGCGCCGGTGTCAGCTCCTTCGGCCTCGGCGGCACGAACGCGCATCTCGTGCTGGAGGAGGCGCCGCCGCGCGAGCCCGCGGAGGCGCCGTCGCGCGCCGCCCAGCTTCTGGTGGTCTCGGCCCGCACCCCCGCGGCCCTGGAGACCGCGGCAGAGAACCTGGCGGAGCACCTGCGCGGGCTCCCTCCGGACGACGCGGCGGCCTTCGCCGATGCCGCCTGGACTCTCCAGGCCGGCCGCCGCGCCTTCGAGCACCGGCGGATCGCCGTGGCCTCGACCGCCGCCGCGGCCGCCGCGGCGCTCCTCGATCCCAAGAGCGCGGTGACGGGCACGGCGGGGAAGCGCGAGGGGGGCGACGCGCGGCCGGTGGTCTTCCTGTTCCCCGGCCTGGGCGACCAGTATCCGGACATGGCGCGCGGCCTGTACGAGACGGAGCCGCTGTTCCGCGAGGTGGTGGACGACTGCGCGGAGCGCCTGGCCCCCGAGCTCGGGCTCGATCTGCGCACCGTCCTCTTCCCGGAGGACGGGCCGGCCGCCCGTCCGTCCTCTGGACCTCCCTCAGGACAGGGCCCGGACCTGCGCGCGCTGCTGCGCCGTTCGGACACGGCGGTGGACCCCGCCGCCGCCCGGCTCGCCGAGACGGCTGTGGCCCACCCGGCGGTCTTCGTCGTCGAGTACGCGCTGGCCCGCCTCCTGATGTCCTGGGGCATCCGGCCCGAGGCGATGATCGGCTACAGCCTGGGCGAGTACGTCGCCGCCTGCCTCTCCGGCGTGCTCTCGCTGCCGGACGCGCTCCGCGTCGTCGCCCGCCGCGCCCGCCTCATCCAGGAGCTGCCGGGCGGCGCCATGCTCGCCGTCCCCCTGGGGGAGGACGAGGTGAGCCCCCTGCTGGGTGATCTCGAGGGGCGGGTCTCGATCGCGGCGACCAACGGCCCTCACTTCTGCGTGGTGGGCGGCCCCCGCGAGTTGCTGGAGACGCTCGACGGCCGCCTCACGGAGCGCGGCGCGAGCTGCCTCTTCCTCTCGACGACCCACGCCTTCCACTCGGTGATGATGGAGCCCGCCATGGGCCGCTTTGGCGAGGTGCTCGCCGGGGTGCGGCTGGGGACGCCGGAGATCCCGTACCTCTCGAACGTCACCGGCACCTGGATCACCGCGGACGACTTGGCGGACCCCGCGTACTGGGCGCGCCACATGCGCGGCACGGTGCGTTTCGCCGAGGGTCTCGCCGAGCTGCTCGGCCAGCCCGGCCGGCTCTACCTGGAGGTGGGGCCGGGGGCGACGCTGGGGACGCTCGTCAAGCAGCACGAAGCGGCCCCGGCCGGCGCGGTCGCCGTGGCGACGCTCAAGCGCGGCGGCGAGGAGGCGGACGACACCGCGGTCCTCCTGGAGGCCGCCGGCCGCCTGTGGACCGCCGGTGCCGCGGTGGACTGGGCCGCGCTGCACGGCGGCGAGCGGCGCCTGCGGGTGCCGCTGCCGGGCTATCCGTTCGAGCGGACCCGCTGCTGGATCGATCCGCCGTCGCCTTCCGCGGCCCTGCCGGCCGCCGAGGGGGAGACGGCCCGGCCGGGCGACCTGGCGGACTGGTTCTGGGTGCCCACCTGGCGCCAGGCGCCGCCGGCAGGCTTGTCTCCCGGGAGAGGGGGGAAGGAAGGCTGGCTCGTCTTCGCCGACGCGGCCGGGCTCGGCGAGCGCATCGCCGCGCGCCTGCGCCAGGCGGGGCACCGGGTGGACACCGTGGCCGCGGGCGCGGGATTCGCGGAGCGCGCGGACTACGACAACCTCCTGCACCAGCTCAAAGGCCGGGAGGAGGGGCTCCCCACCCACATCCTCCATCTGTGGGGGGCCACGGCGGCGGAGCCCTCCTACGACGAGGCGCAGCGCGCGGGCCTCCTGAGCCTCCTGTTCCTGGAGCAGGCGCTCACCCAGGTCTCCGGCGGCGCCGAGGGACCGGCGATCCGCATCGGCGTGGTCACCACCGGCCTGCACGAGGTGCTGGAGGGGGACCGCGTGGTGCCCGCCCGGGCCACGGTGCTCGGCGCCTGCAAGGTGATCCACCAGGAGTCGCGGCAGCTCACCTGCACCAGCATGGACGTCGCCCTCCCCGCCGCCGGCTCGCCCGCGGAGGAGCGGCTGATCGGCCAGCTCCTGGCCGAGATGGCGGTGCCCGAGGAGGCGCTGGAGCCGGCCGTCGCCTTCCGCGGCCGGTGGCGCTGGGTCCGCGGCTTCGAGCCGGTGCGTGTCGGCGCGCCGGAGGGGGCCTCGCTCCTCAGCCCGGACGGCGCCTATCTGATCACCGACGGTGCCCATGCCGTGGGCCTCGCGATGGCCGGAGCGCTCCTCGCCGGCGGCGCGCGGGTGGCGGTGGTGCTGCCCCCCGGCTCCCCGGCCCCCGCCGAGGGAGGCGCCGACGTCCTCTACGCCGACCTGACCGATCCGGCCTCCCTCGCCGGGGCCCTGACCGAGGCGCAGAGCCGTTTCGGTGGACTCGACGGCGTCCTCCACACCGCGGCGCCGTTCACCGGCGGCCTCATCCAGCTCAAGGCACCGGAAGGGTTGGACCTGGCCCTGCGGCCGGTGGCGGTGGGTGCCGAGGCGCTCTTCGCGGCGCTCGCGCAGACCGGGATCGCGCCGGGCTTCGTCCTCCTGACCGGCTCGACCCTGGCGTTCTCGGGCGGCCTGGGGCAGCTCGACATCGCCGCCGCCGGCTGCTACCTGGACGCCCTGGCGCAGAGCCGCGCCGCCGCCGGGGAGGGGCCGTACACCGTGGTGGCGCATTGGGACCCCTACCAGTGGCAAGGCTGGCTCGCCGCCGGCACCGCGGCGATCTCCGGCCTGCAGCCGGGGCAGCTCGAGGAAGAGCTCGAATCGTTCGGCATCCGCTCCGCGGAGAGTCTCGAGGCCCTCCGCCGCCTCCTCGCCACCCCGCTCCAGCGGGCGGCGGTCGCGGCGCGCGACCTGCGGGTGCTCATCGCCGAGACCGACGCCTTCACCATCGAAGCGTTCATGGCGCAGATGCAGAAGGCGCACGCCGACCAGGAGGCGCGCGGGCGGACGGGGATCGCGACCCCCTATGTCGAGCCGGCGGGCGACCTGGAGCGGCAGGTGGCGGCGATCTGGGAGGAGCTGTTCGGCATCCGCCCGATCGGCTCGGAGGACAACTTCCTCGAGCTGGGCGGCCACTCGCTCCTGGCGATCCAGATGGCGACCCAGCTCCGCAACGCGTTCGGCGTCGACCTGCCGGTGACCGTGCTGTTCGAGGCGCCCACCGTCGGCGCCCTCGCCGCGGCGGTCGCCCGCGAGCAGGGGGGCGGGGAAGACCCGGACGAGCTGGAGCGCCTGCTCGCCCTGGTCGAGGGGTTGTCGCCGGAGGAGGCGCTCCTCAAGATGGAAGAGCTGGGCCTCTCGCCCGAGGAGGTCATGCCGTAGATGGCTCTCGACGACCGTCTCTCCGCCCTCACCCCGGAGCAGCGCGCCCTGTTCGAAAAGCTGCGCGAGAGGAAGAAACAGGAGAACGCACCCCCGCGGACGCCGCAGCCGCCGCCGATCGCGCGGCGCGGCCCCGGCGTGGTCCCTCCCTTGTCGTTCGACCAGGAGCGCCTCTGGTTCCTCTACAAGCTGAATCCCGAGGACCCGCTCTACAACATCGACACGGCCTCGCGCATCCGCGGTCCGCTCGACCTGGCGGCCCTGGAGAGCGCCTTCCAGGAGATCCCGCGCCGGCACGAGATCTGGCGCACGGTGTTCCCCGAGGTGGAGGGCCGGCCGGTGCAGGAGGTCCTGCCGGAGATGCGCCTGCCCAGCGGGATCATCGACCTGCGCGCCCTGCCGCGGGCGATCCGCGAGGCCACGGCCTACGAGCTGATGCGCGTGCACACGAACGTCCCGGCCTGCCTGGAGACCGGGCCCATGGCCAAGGCGCTCCTGCTGCGCATCGAGGACGAGGACTGCATCTGCCAGCTCGTGGTGCACCACGTCATCACCGACTGGGTGACCTTCCAGCTCTTCTGGTACGAGATCGGCGTCCTCTACGCGGCCTTCCATGCGGGCCGGCCGTCCCCGCTGCCGCCACCGCTGGTGCAGTACGCCGACTACACCGTCTGGCAGCGCGAGTGGATGCGCGGCGAGGTCGAGGGCTTCTTCCTGCGCTACTGGGTCGAACAACTGCGCGACGCGCCTTTGACCCTCACCCTGCCGTTCGACCGGCCGCGCCCGGCGCTCATGACCAGCCGCGGCGACCGGGTGCCGGTGCGGGTGGAGCGCGCGGCGGAGGTGAAGAGCGCGGCGCGGCGCGAGGGGCTCACCCCGTTCATGACCGTGCTGGCCGCCTACCAGCTCGTGCTCTGGCGCTGGTCCGGGCAGGACCGGGTGATCGTCGGCTCGCCGAACGCCAACCGCAACCGCCTGGAGATCCAGGAGATTTTCGGCTTCTTCCTGACCCAGCTCCCGTTCTGCACCGATTTCGCGGGCGATCCGACGCTCCGCGAGGCGCTTCTCCGCACGCGCGAGGTGGCGCTCGCGGCCTACAAGCACCAGGACATCCCGTTCGGCCGGATCGTCGAGGCGCTCCACCCCGAGCGCGACCTCTCGCACCTGCCCGTCGTCCAGGTCGTCCTCCTCCTGCTCGACGGCTCGGTCCTCTCCCCGAAGCTCGCCGATCTCGCCCTGGAGCCGGTGGACGTGCACGACGGCACCGCCCGCTACGACGTGATGTTCGCCATGTGGGACCACCCGGAGCGGATCCACGGCTGGTACGAGTACAACGCCGATCTCTGGGACAAATCGACCGCCGCCCGCCTGGTGGAGAGCTTCGACCAGGTGCTCGCCGCCCTGCTCGCCGATCCCGGCCGCCGCCTCTCCGAGATCCCCTGGGTCTCCGAGGCCACCGCGCACCAGGTGCTTCTGGAGTGGAACGACACGGCGTCGGCCCAGGACGCCCCGCCGGTCCCCCGCGCGATCGCCGAGCGCGCCGCGGCCACGCCGGAGAGGGTGGCGGTGGTGGGCGAAGACGGCGAGGTCCTCACCTACGCCGACCTGGAGCGCCGGGCGGCATCGATCGCCGCGGCTCTCCGCGCCCGCGGGGTGCGCCGGGGCGACCGCGTCGCGGTCAAGCTGGAACGCACCCCGGACCTGGTGGCAGCCCTGCTCGGGGTCTGGAAAGCCGGTGCCGCCTACGTGCCGCTCGACCCCGCCCACCCGGAAGAGCGCCTGGCACTGGTGCTGGAGGACGCCCGGGTGGTGGCGGTGCTCGGGGAGGAGGAGGTCAAGGACATCAAGGACTTCAAGGACAACAAGGACGATCAGACGTCCTTCCCCCTCCCCGAGGAGCCTGCCTACCTCCTCTTCACCTCGGGCTCGACCGGCCGTCCCAAGGGGGTCGAGGTCAGCCATGGCTCTCTCGCCCAGCTTCTTCAGGCCCTGGCCGGCCGCTACGGGATCGGCCCGGGCGACGCCTTCCTCGCGGTGACCACGGTGTCGTTCGACATCGCCGGCCTGGAGCTGTTCCTGCCGCTCGTCACCGGCGGGCGCCTCCTGCTCGCCGGCCGCGAGACGGCGGGGGACGGCGCGCTCCTCGCGCGCGCCCTGGAGGAGCGGGGAGCCACGGTGCTCCAGGGGACGCCGGCCACCTGGCGGCAGATCCTGGACGCCGGCTGGCCGGGGCTCCCGGGGCTGCTCCGCCTGTGCGGCGGCGAGGCGCTCCCCCGCGATCTGGCGGACCGCCTGCTCGACCTGCCCGGACGGGAGCTGTGGAACCAGTACGGCCCCACCGAGACGACGATCTGGTCGACCGTGCAGCGGGTGGAGCGCGAGCCGGTCACGGTCGGCCGGCCGATCGCCAATACCACCGTCCACGTGCTGGGTAAGGATCTCGCCCCGGTGCCGCCCGGCGGAGCCGGCGAGCTGTTCCTGGGCGGCGCCGGGGTGGCCCGCGGCTATTTCGGGCGGCCGGACCGCACCGCGGAGCGCTTCCTCCCCGATCCGTTCGCGGGCACACCGGGAGCCCGCTTCTACCGCACCGGCGATCTCGCCCGTCACCTGGCGGACGGGCGGCTGGAGATCCGCGGCCGGACCGACCACCAGGTCAAGCTGCGCGGCTTCCGCATCGAGCCGGGCGAGATCGAGGCCGCGCTCCGCCGCCAGCCGGGAGTGGCCGACGCCGCGGCCGTGCTGCAACAGACGGCGGAGGACTCGCGCCTGCTGGCCGCCATTGTGCCGGCCCCGTCGTCCGGAGCCGCGGCGCCGGACCCCGCGGCGCTGCGCGATGCCCTGGGCGCGATCCTGCCGGCGTACATGATCCCCACCGCCTTCGTGACCCTCGCCGCCCTGCCGCTCGGACCGAGCGGCAAGGTGGACCGGAATGCCCTGGCCCGCCTCGCGCCGCGGTCCGCGGCGGCGGCCGGCCCGGCGCCCCAGGGGGAGGACCAGGAGCGTCTCGCCGCGCTCTGGGCGCAGGTGCTCGAGGTGGAGGCCGGCGCGGTCGGGGCGGCCTCGGACTTCTTCGCGCTCGGTGGCCACTCGCTCCTCGCCACCCGGCTCATCTCCCGCATCCGCGACGCGTTCGGCGTCGAGCTGCCGGTGCGCGCGGTCTTCCAGGCGCCCGTCCTCGCCGCCCAGGCGCGGCGGATCGCCGCCGAGCGCGCGGCGGGGCCGCCGGTCGCGGGCGGTCCGATCCCGGCTCTCCCGCGCGCCGAGGGACGGCTCACCGCGCCGCTCTCCTTCGCGCAGGAGCGCCTCTGGTTCCTCGACCGCCTGCTCCCCGGAAACCCGGCCTACAACCTCGCGGTGGCCCTGCGCCTCGACGGGCCGCTCGCCGCCGCCGCCCTGGCCGCCGCCTTCCAGCGGCTCGCCGAACGCCACGAGGCGCTGCGCACCGCGTTCCGCGAGCGCGAGGGGCGGCCGGTGCAGGAGGTGGTCGAGTCCGTCCCCCTTCTGCTCCAGACGACCGACCTGTCCGCCGCGGACGATCCGGAAGCCGAGGCGCGCCGGCTCGCCGGGGCGGATGCGCTCCGCCCGTTCGACCTCGCCACGGCGCCGCTTCTGCGCGCCACGCTGCTCGCCCTCGGGCCGGACCGCCACGTGCTCCTTCTCGCCATGCACCACATCGTGTCGGACGCCTGGTCGATGGGCATTCTGGTGGACGACCTGACGGCCTTCATGGCGGGGCGGTCCCTCCCTCCACTGCTCGTGCAGCCGGCCGACGTGGCGGTCTGGCAGCGGGAACGATTGACCGGCGCCGAGCTCGACCGCCAGCTCGCGTACTGGCGCGGCGCGCTCGGCCGTGCGCCCGCGGTCCTCGACCTGCCCACCGACCGGCCGCGGCCGGCGGTACAGAGCCTCCGCGGCGGCACGGTGCCGTTCGCGCTGGACGCCGCGACCGGCGCGGCTCTGGCCGGCCTCGCGCGGCAGGGCGGGGCGACGCTCTTCATGGTCCTCCTCGCCGGCTGGGGCGCCCTGCTCGGACGCCTCGCGGACCAGGACGACCTGGTGGCCGGAACGGCCGTGGCGAACCGCGACCGGCCGGAGGTGGAGCGGCTCATCGGTTTCTTCGTCAACACCCTGGCGCTGCGCGTCGATCTGACCGGCGCCCCCTCGTTCGCGGAGCTCACCGGCCGGCTCCGCCAGGGGGTGCTCGACGCCTTCTCCCACCGCGACCTGCCGTTCGAGAAGCTGGTCGAGGAGCTGCACCCGGCGCGCGACCGCGGCCGGCAGCCGCTGTTCCAGGCCCTGCTGACCTTCCAGAACGTGCCGCGCGGCGGCGAGGGTCCGGCCGGCCTCGCGCTCGCGCCGCTCCCGGTCGAGGGACAGACGACCAAGTTCGACCTCACCCTGACCGTCTTCGAGGAGGCCGGCCGGATCGAGGGGCAGCTCGAATACGCCGCCGATCTCTTCGATCGCGCCACCGCCCTGCGCTGGAGCGCCGCCCTCGGCCGTCTCCTCGCCGGAGCCGCCGCGGCTCCCGCAACACGCGTCGCCGAGCTGCCGCTCCTCTCCGCCGAGGAAAGGCACGAGGTGCTGGTCCGGCCCAACGAGACCGCATCCTCCTATCCGCGCGACGCCTCGCTGGGCGCTCTCTTTCTCGAGCAGGCGGCGCTGCATGGCACGGACGTCGCGGTGGTGGCTGACGGGGCGGAGGTGACCTGGGCGGAGCTGGAGCGCCGCTCGTCCAACGTCGCCCGGCGGCTCGTTGCGCGCGGCCTCGCTCCCGAGACCCGGGTCGCGCTGGCCGCCGAACGGTCGCCGGACCTGATCGCGGGCCTCCTCGGGATCGTCCGCGCCGGATATGCGTACCTGCCGCTCGATCCGGCCGATCCGCCGGAGCGGCTCGCCTGGATGCTCGGCGACGCCGGTGCCACGCTGCTGCTCGCGGATCGCGGCCTGCCTGGAACGCTCCCGGACGGGCTCGCGCTCCTCTCTCTGGGCGAGGCGGTGGGGGAGGGCGCGCCGGACCGGCCGCTCCCCCGCGTGCCGGCGGAGTCGCTCGCTTACGTGATGTACACCTCGGGCTCCACCGGCACGCCGAAAGGGGTGGCGGTGACCCACCGCAACGTGGTCCGCCTCGTGCGCGGCGCGGACTATGCCGATCTCGGTCCGGGAGAGGTCTGGTTGCAGAACGCGCCGGTCTCCTTCGACGCCGCGACGCTGGAGATCTGGGCGCCGCTCCTCTCCGGCGGGCGTCTCGCCCTGATGCCGCCGGGGCGCGCCGGGCTCGACGATCTGGCCTCGGCGATCGCGCGCTTCGGCGTGACCTCGCTCTGGCTGACCGCCGGCCTCTTCCACCAGATGGCCGAGCACCGCCTCGATGGCCTCCGCCCCTTGCGCCAGCTCCTGGCCGGCGGCGACGCGGTGGCGCCGGAGGCGGCGCGCCGGGTGCGCCAGGGCCTGCCGGACCTCGCCCTGATCGACGGCTACGGCCCGAC
>Ga0062379_10000010_pt1 | contig 28455 bp, 15 predicted proteins | sample DOMMetBare2Fresh_2_FD_59484 | JGI IMG/M metagenome (GOLD analysis project Ga0062379, IMG submission 59484) | Wetland sediment microbial communities from St. Louis River estuary, USA, under dissolved organic matter induced mercury methylation -... | ecosystem: Environmental > Aquatic >...
GGTTCGGGCGGTAGCGGCGGCTCGGGTGGCTCGGGCGGCAGTGGCGGCTCGGGCAACGGTACGTTCAAGTTCGACGAGAGCAGCTTCCAGGTCGATGAGGGCATCGGAACGGCCATCATCACCGTCGAGCGCTCCCATGGCGAGGACGGCGCGGTCAGCGTCGACTACATGACCCACGCCGGCACCGCCACCTCGGGCGTCGACTACACCGACGTCTCCGGCACCCTCACCTGGGCGAACGGCGACGAGAGCATCCGCTCCTTCACCGTGCCGATCCTCAAGAACGCGGGCGAGGAGCCGAACGAGACGGTCGAGCTGATGCTCACCAACCCGACCGGCGGCGGCGTCCTCGACTCCGTGCGCAGCACAGCGGTGCTCACCATCCTCGACGATGGCGGCCCGGCCGACGACGGCGGCACCGGCGGGGAAAACCACGGCGCCCAGGGATTGATCAAGTTCGAGGAGCCGTCCTTCCAGGTCATCGAAGGCCAGGTCAACGCGGTCATCCGCGTCGAGCGGTCGCATGGCGAGACCGGCGCGGTCTCGGTGACCTTCGCGACCAGCGCGGGCAGCGCGACCGAAGGGCTCGACTACGAGGAGACCTCGGGCACCATCTCCTGGCCGAGCGGCGACGGCTCGACCAAGCGGGTCAACGTCCCGATCCTCGCGGATTCGATCGACGAGGGGAACGAGACGGTCAATCTGAGGCTGTCGAATCCGACCGGCGGCGCCACGCTCGACACCGACCGCGACACCTCGGTCCTGACCATCCTCGACGACGACGGCTCGACCACTCCCTGCTCGACGAGCAGCTCCACCGGTTGCGCCCAGGGAAGCCGCTTCTCCTTCGAGGCGACCTTCCGCACCTCCACCGGCTTGACCGGCCGCGGGACGGTGGTCCCACAGCCCGGCGGCAACTCGGCGACCATCTGGTTCTTCAGCGCGGACAACTCCGAGGTCCTGGTCAAGGTCCTCGACGCCTGCGGCTTCACCGCCAGCCCGGCCTACTGGGTCTTCTTCGCGGCCACGACCAACGTCGACTTCACCCTGCACGTGACCGACACCCACACCGGCCTGACCAAGGAATACAAGAACCTGCTCGGCCAGGCGGCCCTGCCGGTGCAGGACACGCAGACGTTCAAGACCTGCGGCCAGTAAAGCCAAAGGCGGCGAGGATGCCGCCGAACACCAGAACCGTCGCGAGCGAGATGAGCGTGTATTGCTCATCGCGCCACGTCGACAATCCCAGCATCGGGGCCAGCCCGACGAGTTGCGAAAAGGCCGCCAGCGCGAGAAGAGCGATGGCGGCCGATCGCTTCTCCACCCACAGCAGAGCCGGAATCAAAAGAAACGCGTAGTAGTACGAGGTCAGCTCGACCGCGAACGCGATCCAGAGCGCACCGAGCGCCGCCACGATCCAGGGCTCCGGCCACCGGCGCGCCGCGCGGCCGAGGAGGACGAGCGCCGCGAGGGCGAGGACCCCTGCGACCGGCCACATCTGCCGCCAGGCCGCCAACCGCGCCTCCTTCCACCGCAGCCAGGGATCGGCGGCCGTCTCATCGACCAGCAGCCGGCCGACCTCCGTGGGCCGCCAATCGAGCACCGTGCGCAATCCCATGTGATTGGTCAACGGCGTCGCCTGATGCTTGCGGGTATTGGCGACGAACGTCCGATAGGCCTCCGGCCCGCCGGTGACCGCGAGGCTCGCGGGGACCAGCAGCGCCACCGCGAGGGCAGCGCCCCCCAGGAACCGCAGATGCATCCGGACCTCCGGCCGGCGCAGACCGGCGCGCAAGCCGTCCTTGGTCACGAGAGCGATCACCGCCACCACCGGCCCCGCCGCGAGAAGCCCGGGGAAGACGCGGAGCAAAGCCGCATACCCGAGAGCCATCCCGCCGAGCCAGGGTCGTCCCTTCTTGAGGCACGCCACGGAAGCGGCCATATAGAACAACCAGTCCCACCGCAGGAACGCGCCGCCCGTCCAGAAGAAGCGGCTGGGGAAAAACGTCGCGAACACGAGGAGCGCCACGGCGAGGGACCGCAGGCCGAAAGCCCAACCGATCACCGCCACCAGGGCAAGGAAATAGAGCAGATCGAGAGACGTCAACGCGAGGATCTGGGAATCGCCCGCCGGGCCGAGATTGGCGAGCAGCGAGCCCGCGATCAGCCAGACCGGAGTCCCATTGAAGCCGTGATCGGTCGAGATCTCCTCCCAGCGCTGCGGGTTCTCCTGCTCGCGGAACCAGGCGACGTCGGAGCGGAATTGCCGCCAGCGGTCCGCTGTGAAGTGACTGGTACAGCGTTCCGGATGCGCGAGGACCTCCGTCGTGGGCTCCAGCACGTTGGTGCGGAGATTGGTGATCTTGCGCGCCTCCACCCGCCGCCGCATCCGTGGATCTTCGGCATCCGCCACCGCGAGGCATTCATACATCCGGTCGTACGACAGCTCGCGGAAGTACTTGGCCCCCATGTAGTAATGCAGCGTGTCCCAGGTGTGAAGGAAGTTGCCGAAGTGGAACGTACCGAAATTGAAATACGTGAGAGCCGCCACCACCGCGGCAATCCCGAAGAGCCGCCGGGACCGCTCCCGCCGCAGATCCGCGGCGAGCAGAACAATCCCCAGAAGAGCCAACACAAGCTCCCACCGCCGGCTGGTGAGATCGTTCCACCAGTCGAAGAGAGCCGGCTCCGGAGGAGGCACCCGAGCCACCGCGAAGACTGGAGGCCACGGCTTCGGCAGCCCGCAATACACCGCGACCTCGGCCACCGACGTGAACCCGTCCCCCTCGGGAGGATCGAGCCGCAGATACCGCACCACCGGAGCCTGCGGGAAGATCTCCGTCCGCGTCCGTAAACCGGCGACATCGGAAAGCGCCGCGATCGCCCCGAGCGGCGTGAACGTGCTCCCATCGAGAGAGCCCGAGACCGGGAAGCGGTCGTTGGCATCCCCCTGCACCACCAGCCCCCGCACCTCCCGCGGCGCACCCAGATCCCAGGTGATCGAACCCTCCGCCCCGCCCAGCACCACCGCGGGCGGCGAGTTCCAGGCAGTCCCCTCCGGAGCGACCTGGCCGTCCGTCGCCAAAGAAACCTCCCCCACCACCCGGGCCGCGACCGGCTGGCGCAGAGCGAGGAGATTGCCGGGTGGGCACGCCGGCTCCGCCGGCGTCTGGGCGAGGGCCGGAGCGGCGCAAAGGGCGGCAAGGAGCACGACGGCGGCGAGGCGAAGCGGGCTCACGCCCGAGACGATACCAGGAGAGGCCCCTTCTACCCCATCAGCTCCCGCTCCAGGCGGGCCGCCCGCGGGAACAGGACGTTGTTCTCCAGGTGGATGTGCTGGTGCAGCGTCGCCTCGAACTCCTCCAGACCGTGGTAGAGGCCGCGGAAGGTGTTGCACGCGTCCTCCGGAGGCACATACCCGCCGGTCAGCTCGCGCATCCGCGCCAGAGCGTGGCCGGCGTCGTCGTGCTCGTGCTCCATGGCCCCGATCGGCGCGTCGATGGACCCGAACGGCGAGCCGGAGAACGGGCTTCCCTGCACAGCCATCGCCTCGAGGCGCTCGACGTACGGGAAGAGGATCCGCTCCTCCTTCACGATGTGCATCTCCAGCTCCTCCCGTAGCGCGCGGAACGTGGCCCCCAGCTCCGGCAGCACCTCGGGATGGCGGGCACCGTGGACGTTCAGCACCTTGGCCATCATCTCGCCCAGCCGGGGCAGCTCCTGGCGCAGATCGGCGTGAAAGTGGTCCACCACGAAGCGGACGATCTCGGTGAGCGGCGCATCCGCGGCCGGCAGGCTCGGCGCCTCGGCCCCGGCCCCCTCCAGGGCCGACCGCAGCTCACCGAAGCTCATCCCCTTCTCCTCGCAGACCTCGGCGAGCGGGCGCTTGCCGCCGCAGCAGAAGTCGATTCCCTGGTTCTGGAAGATCTTGATCGTGGCCGGATGCGCGGTGGCGACGTCGGCGACGCGGGTGTCGGGCGTGATGTTCATTGGTTCTCCTTTCGAGGAGAACCCTATCGCCCGGCTCCTCCGCCGTCTTTGCGCCAGCGCAACGAGAACCGCCGGAGGATAGACTGACCGCGCCATGAACGTCCCGCTCCCGAGATCGCAACGGCTCTTCGAGGGCTTCTCGCCGGAAGAGCGCGACCAGATCCTTGCCCTGGGCATCCCGCGCGTCTTCGGCCGCGGCGAGACCCTGTTCCGGGAAGGAGAGCCCGCCACCACCCTGTTCCTGCCCGAAACCGGCCGCGTCAAGCTGACCCAGGTCTCCGCCGAGGGAGGAGAGGTCATCATGCGCTACATGGCCCCCGGCGAGGTCTTCGCCGCCGTGGCCCTCTTCCCCGGGGGCATCTATCCCGTGACCGCCGCGGCCACCGAAAGGAGCCGCCTCCGCACCTGGGCCGGCGAGCCCTTGCGCACCCTGGTCCGCGACCATCCGCGTTTCGAGACCAACCTCCTGCGGATCGTCTCCACCCACACCCAGGAAGCCCTGAGCCGCGTCCGCGAGCTCGCCACCGAAAGCGTCCCCCGGCGCCTCGCCCGCACCCTCCTGCGCCTCGGCCGCCAGATCGGCCACCCCTGCCCGGAGGGCTTCGTCGTCGACCGCATCACCCAGCAAGAGCTCGCCCAGATCTCGGGCACCACCCTCTACACCGTGAGCCGCACCCTCAGCGAGTGGCAGGGACAGGGGCTGGTGGACATCGGACGCCAGAGATACCGGATCGTGGATCCGGAACGGCTCCGCAGGGTGGCGGAGGGTCGGGACTGACCGGACGCATCTACGGCACCACGTACGCCGCGGCGCGCTCCGGCTTTCCCCACGCCTTGTAGAGAGCGGCCACCCGGGCGCGCGCCTCCCCCGCCCGCCGGCTGCCGTCCGCCGGGTCCTTCTCCAGAGTCTCATACGCTCCGACCAGCATCGGCTCGGCCTCCCCGAAGCGCCCCTGCGCCGCCAGGCATCCTCCCAGCACACTCTCCGCATCGGCCACCCGCCAGGAGGTCGGCGCCGCCTCACGCAGGACCGCCAGAGCCTCCTGGGCCAGGGGCTCCGCTTCCGCCGCACGGCCTTCGTCCAGAAGCACTGAGGCGAGATTTCTCAGGTAGACCGCGCGATTGGGATGCTTCGGCCCTAGCTCAGCTAGTGCTTTGCTGGGAAACTGCCCTTACTCTTCAGTACCCACTGTCTCGACGAGCACCATGTCGCGGGGTGCCTCCCGCAGGGTGAAGAGGCGTGGAATGCCAGCCTCCTCGGGAAAACCGTCGAGCTGGATCTGAGAGCAACCCAGGTCGAAGGCCCGCTGGAGATCCGCGCCATGGGCGAGGGCGCGGTAGAATGCTCGGGAGAAGCTGAGGGCGGCGGCATCACTGATGAGGCCGGCCATTCCGATGACTGCGTCGACAAAGGTGGCGGCCTCTTTGGCTTGGGCCTCCGAGTGGCAGGAATTGAGGACCACGAGGCGAAGGTCGTCCTTGAAGAGGTCGAGCAGCTTGAGCAGGCTATCGCTCTGCACGTTTATCGGGAGGCCGGTTGGCTCCTCGACAACAATGCTCGTCTCGTACCCATGTCCGCTGAAGTGAAGGATCTGTGGGTGACTGGCGAGCAGGGATCGGTGGAGCTCGTCCGCGGTGACGGCAAGCACTGAATTCAAACAGATCCGATCCCGGAGAGGAGATTCGCGCACGATGGTGTCGATCTGGCGAAGCTCGCGATCGACCCGGATCCGTTGCTCCAGCTCCGGGCTGGCGCCGAGGTAGAGGATCACGACGCGAACCGGCAGGAGCTTGCGCAGCATCTTTTCGATTTTGCGGCGTGTGCTCTCAGGAAGCCGCCTGGTCTTCTGGCCCGCGATCTGAAACGCGGCCGTCAGGTCGTAGGGAGAGAACCACGGCGCCTGTTCGGCCTCCTGCCTGTGGACCACCGCCTTGCTCAGGCGCTCCAAGAGGGACTTGGCCGATCCCGACCCGTTCCCGGCGAGGAGACGCTCCAGGGTGGCCGACACGAACATCAGGATGAGGACAAGGTCCGGCAGAAGATCGAGCCCAGCGCCGAGCGTGCGATCGCCTTCGAGCCTTGGGTCGGCGAAGAAATCCTCCGCCAGGTCGTCGAAGTCCTCAATCTCGTCGGGTGCAAGCTGGGCGACGATCGGCAGCGCCAGGTACTTCGCGAGCTCCTGCCCCTTCCGGCTTTCAAGAATCATGCTGGCCTCCTCCGGTCCAGTAGACACCCTGCCCCGAGGATTTGTTGAGCCTGCTGGAAGACGGCTACACAAAAAAGCTCTTGGAGTGTCTATCTCTCCAGCAGAAGAGGGAAGGCCATGGACAGAGAGACACCCAGAAGGCTCCTCAACCCCTTCGTGTTTCCGAGCGAGACGCAACAGCGGTTCACTCTGCTGATCTGGGCGGTCCTGAGCCTGTGCTGGGCTGTCGGGTACGTCTTCACGACGGCGCTGGCGAGTAGTCAAGGATGGCCCGTCCTCAGTACGAGTACGCTCCCAGACCTCGAACGGGATGTCCTTGGGGTTGAGGTCCATGAACCCGGTCTCCCTCCGGCGTCCGTCCTGGCCCGGAAGGAGGCATTGTTGGCAGACAAACTCGCAGGCCTGTCGGAGCCGGAGGCCCGCGACCGGGCCGTCGCCGCTCTCGACCGGCTCTCGCAGGCGGCTCATCATCAGTGGGTGACCACCTTGCCGTACCTCGTTCTGCCGTTCGCTTTCCTTCTACTGGCTTTGCTGTTCATTACGGCCTTGTATATGGTCCGTGCCCGTCGTCCCGGGTTCGCGAGCCGCACTGGTCCCCAGCACCCAATCTCGCCTGAATTTCAAGCGGCCTTGGATGGGCTGGTTGAGGAAGCGCAGCTCCTGCAGCGCGAGCTCGCCGAGCCGCCGCTCGCAACGCCCGACTTCCGGTTGTTCCGCGGCGCGATCGGCGACGGCCAGACCTATGGAACCGCCCGAAGACCTCGGATCTTCCTGTCCAGGGCGGTTGCTCTGCTCTTGAAAAAGGAGATCCGGCAACAGGGCAAGCCCTCTTCGACCCGGGCTCTCGTCCTTCACGAACTTGCGCATATTTCGAATAGAGACATTGTCCGTTCCAATCTGGCGGAGGTTTCCTGGGTCGTTCTTTTCCCCATACTGGCACTCCTGCTGGCTGCCTTGTGGTTGACCTGGTCTTCAGAGGGGATAGCCGATCCGAGGCATCACCCGTTAGTGGTGTCCCTGCAAGTTCTGGGGACACTGCTCGTTGTCGAATTGATCCGGCTTGGCCTGCTGCGGGGCCGAGAGCACTTCGCGGATTTGCGGGTGGGTATGCTGTGGAAGGCCGCCGATCCTCTTCGCGCAGCGCTTGAGCGCAAGGACGAGAAACACTCCGGCCAACCCAGGCACCTCTTGCATCCCTGGATCAGTCTTTGGAAAAGGCATCCCACGCCAGAAGAGAGGCTGGAGATTCTCGCCAACCCGAGCCTTCTCTTTGGTATTCGCAAGGATGCAGCATTTCTCGCAGGACTTTTGTTCGGGAGCCTGCTTGCCGGGTCGATATTACTAGCAAGCGTGCTGGTGATCGCCGCCAATGGCCTGGCCGGTCAGGTCGCGGCCGATCTTGCCCGGAAGTACTGCGAGGAGAGAGGGATCGAGTACGCGCTGCGATTTTACTACCGAATCGGCCTGTTCGGGTGGTCGATCGCCTCATTTCCCTACACGTACGCCCTGCCCATGATGACAACCTATCTTCTGGCGGGCACTCTGGGTGTGCAGGCGCAACGCGAAAGCGTGCTGCAGATGATAGAGAACAGCTCCCATTCCCACCCATATCGGGCACTTTGGATGCCTGCGTTTCTCGCTGCCCTGGGTTTCGAGGCCGGCCTTCTGGTGGTCCCGCTCGGCCTTGCGGTGCCTGGATCGGCCGGAGCCGTTCTCGGAATCTTTCTGTGGGTCGGATATGCGACGCTGCTGCTCTGGCTCTGGCTTGCAACAATCCGGTTTTTCACCCGACGCATCCTCGGCCAGCACATTGCAGCTCGCGGGCCTTCGAGACGTTTGATCGTCGGACTGACCCTCGCATCTTCGATCTTGCTGCTTCCGCTGGTCGTGGCCCTCGTCGGGGCACAACTCTGGATCTGGCCGGGAGTGCGGTCGGCAGGCGGCGGGGCGGCCTTGGCCTCGGGCTTGCTGGGGCTGGCTTCCTTCGGGTTCCTCCTGGTTTGGACGCTATTCGCATTCGCCATCTGGCAGGTGAGCCGGCAGGGCTCCCGGAAACTGAGGTGCCCAAACTGTGATAATGACCCTGGCGGATCGACGGTGGCGGACTGCTGTACCGTCTGCGGGAAGAGCCTGGCGCCGTGGCTGTTCATCCCACATCCAAAGAGTACGGAGGAAGCTCCGGCATGAAAGTCGTGTTGAAGCGGACGTGGGCGCCGCTCCTCGCAGTGAGCCTGGCTCAGCTGGTGATCAACGCGAGCCCCATATCAATCTCGGGCGGCATGGCAGAGGCGATCTCGAAAGCTGTCCTGTTCCTGGGCCTGTTCCTGGCGACGAGCGTCATCGGAGGAGCCGTCCATGCGGGGCTTCTGCGGCGCCGGTCGGATGCCGGTCTCACTGTTTGCTTCCTCGACGGCGCCACGATCGGCCTGCTCTCGAACCTGATCGTTCAAGTTCTTTCCGTCGCCATGCACGGATCGAGCCTCGACCTCGTCATGCCTCCTTCCGGCGATGTCGATCCTGTCTTGTGGATCTGGAAGGTCGTCGCCTCTTCCGTGATCCTGATGTTTTTCGGTTTCCTGGGCCTCGTCAGCGGCGGAATCGGTGGCGGTTTCGGCTATCTGGTCGCCGCATGGATGGCGGGCGCTCCAACGATCGGAGGAAGGAATGGCTGAACAGAAGCCCAGAAGGCTCCTCAACCCTTTCGCGTTTCCGAGCGAGACCCAGCTACGGTCCATCCTTCTGATCTGGGCGATTCTGGGCCTGTGCTGGCTTGTAGGCTTCACCTTTGCCAAGGCGCTCCTGGACAGCCGAGGCTGGCCGGCCGTCGGCGAGCTGCCGAGGCTGGATCCTTCCCTTCTTCAGATTGATGAGGCAACCCCGAAGTCTCCTTCTTCTCCTGAAGACATCAGGGCATGGTGGGAGCGCACGGGACCGGCATATCCGGACCTCAAAGAGCCGGGAGGGCTTGCCCGGATTCTGGCGGCTCTTGCTGACCTGTCCAAGGCGGCTCACCTTCGGCTGAAGGTGATTCAACCATACTTCGCGATTCCTTTTCTTTTTCTTGTCCTTGCACTTCTCTGCATCCTGGTGCACTATGTTGTCCGCATCTGGCGCCTCTGGCTTTCCCGTGTCTCTTCGCGGTCAGGAGAACAGCCTGAGTTTCAAAACACTTTGCGGACCTTGATCCAGGAAGTCCAAGAGCAGCAGAGGCGGCAAGGCGAAAGTCCAATACCATATCCGCGATTTTTTTTCTCGCAGGGGGCGAAGGGTGATGGCCAAGCGTTCGGAACCTCCAGACGTCCGGTGATTCTACTGACTCGGGCGATGCCAGCGATCCTCAAAGAGGATATCCGGGATCGCGGGGAACCCTATAAATTTCGCGCCTGGCTTTTTCATGAGCTCGCTCACCTGGCAAATCGCGACGTCACCCGCTCCTGCTGGGCAGAGGCTTCGTGGATCGTCTTCGTTCCGGTCCTGACCCTTTTGGTTGCCACGCTCTTGATGCTCAGGCCTTCCTGGGGGGCACTCATCTGGCTTTTTCAAGCTGGCGCCCGCGTGATGGCCATTATGCTGGTGATCGAGTTGATCCGTCGAAGCATCCTGCGCGACCGTGAGCATGAAGCGGATCTGTGGGCCTCGCTCTTGTGGAACACGGGGGCACCCTTGCGTTCCTCTCTTCCTGATGACGAAACTGATCCCTCTTCACCGAGCGTGCTCCAGAAACTGCTTGCCCGTCTCAGGCGAAAGCACCCGACGACTGCGGAACGCCTGGAAATCCTGGACCATCCGAACCGGGCTCTGGTGCTCAGCATGGATGTCCCGTTCCTGGCAGGCCTCCTGTTTGGGAATCTAATCGGCAGCATTCTGGTCCTGGCGGCCGTGATCGTGCTTGCCATGAGCGCCGTACAGACTCTGATGACCAACTCGATCATTGAGGATCTCGTTCACTCCCACGGCCCGGCGATGGCCATGCGGTTGTACTCCCTCGTGGGGATCTTCCTGTGGGTTACGCTGATGTCTGTCTCCGCCTTTGCGCTCTTTTGCGCCGTTTCTTACCTTCTGGCGGGAACTCTGGGGGTTCAGGTGCAACGGGAGAGCATGCTTCAGATGGTGGAAGCCGACCAGAATCCCCATCCGTACAGAGCTCTGCTGAAGCCAGCCTTCCTCACCGCAGCAGGATTCGCGATCGGGCTGATCCTAGTGCCGATGGCGCCCGCTCTCCCAAGACAGGCGTGGGAATTCCTGAGTCTGATCGGGTGGGTGCTGTTCGCGGCTCTGCTTTTCTGGGGGTGGCTCTCGGCGATCCGGTTCTTCGCCCGGAGACTGCTCGGTACTCACTTTTCGCTTCGGAAGCCGGTACGGCAAATTCGAATGGTCACATGGGCCTCGGCAATCCTTCTCTGGCCTCTGATCCTGATTCTTCTGGGTGGCCAGTTCTGGATGTGGCCGGTGATTCAAGCGGTCTGGGCGATGGTCCTGTGGGCGATCGGATTGTTGGGATTCCTCCTGCTGCTCATGCTCCTCGCCCTGGCTATCCGGGAGGTTCGCCGGGAGGAGAGGCGGCCGCAGTGTCCGCATCCGCATTGCGGATCAGAAGTGTTGGCGGCATCGGCGGCAGCCGATTGTGTGGCCTGTGGAAACAGCCTTGCACCCTGGCTGTTCATCCAGGAACCGTCGACCTTGGAGGCGGGTAAGATATGAAGACAATTGTGCGTGGTGCGATCGGTCCCGTCTTGGTCGTTGCGGCTCTTCAATGCTTCATGCTGCCAGTATTCGCGATTGCGTCGTTTGGGCGACCGTTCAAACAGGTGCTCTCGATAGGGTACGTCAATATAGCACTATCCCAAACGGTTCTCCTGATCGGGGCCGCCGCCTACGCCGGCCTCCTGAGGCGTCGTTCGAAAGCCAGCCTTGCGGTCTGCACCGTGGGAGGTGCAACTGTAGGCCTGCTGGCCAACCTCGCGAGCCAAGTCACGATAAGCGCCCTTGGCTGTCTGGCGGCGACTGTTATGATAGATGGGATCGTCTGGGCGGGGGTCCTCGTGCCCATGTTCCTTTCCTGTCTGTTTGCCGGGATTGGAGGTCTCATCGTCGGCGAAATCGGTGGCGGAGCCGTGGGGTTGTTGTCCCGACGGCGGTCGGTTTGATCTTCTCAATGGCTGAGTTGCGTCGCCTGATGATCATCGCCCCAATGGGACGGGATTCGGCTTTCCCCAGGCTTTGTAAAGAGCGGCCACCCGGGAGCGCGCCTCCCCCGCTTTGCGGCTGCCGTCAGCCGGATCGTTCGTCAAAGCCTCGTACGCGCCGACCAGCATCGGCTCGGCCTCTCCGAAACGCCCCTGCGCCGCCAGGCATCCCCCCAGCACACTCTCCGCATCGGCCACCCGCCAGGAGGTTGGCGTCGCCTGCCGTAGGATCTCAAGGGCCTCCCGTGCCAGGGGTTCCGCTTCCGCCGCACGGCCCTGGTCCAGAAGCACCGAGGCGAGGTTCCTCAAGTACACGGCGCGATCGGGATGTTTTGGACCAAGGCTCTCGTCGGCGATCGACAAGGCCTCCCGGAAGAGCGGATCGGCACCGCGAAGATCGTGACGTTTCTGGAGGAGGGACGCCAGATTGCTCAGGCTCCGGGCCAGTTTCGGATGCCGCGGGCCCAGGAGCTTGCGGCGCATCGCCACCACCTCCCGGTAGGTCCGCTCGGCACCCGCCAGATCCCCCCGGTCTTCATACAGCACCGCCAGATTGCTCAATGTCGTCGCCACTTCGGGATGGACCGCTCCCAGCAACTTTCGCCGCATGGCGAGCGCTTCATGGTAGTACCGCTCGGCACCCACGTAGTCCTTCCTGGTATGCCGGAGCTGGCCCAGGTTGTTGAGGCCACGCGCCACGTCCTCGTGCTCTTCGCCGAGGATCTTTCTCTTGAGATCCAGGGACTCACGGTAGAGCGCCTCCGCCGCGTCCAGCTCTCCCTTTGCTTCCCGGAGCGCCGCGAGATCGTTGAGCGCCTTGGCATAATCCGCCGTGTCCGTCGAGCCCCGCCGGCGTTGGATCTCCAGCGCCTCCTGGAGCAGAGGCTCGGCCGCTGCGCTGTCCCCCATCTCCCGCCGCAACACTGCCAGATTCTGGAGGCTGCCGGCCACCCGCAGGTCGTCGTTCCCGAAGAGCTTCCGCCGGATCGCCAGCGACTCTTCGTGCAACGGCCGGGCCGCTCCATAGAGCCCGAGGCTGCGGTACACCTGCCCCATGGTGTCCATCAGAGTGGCGCGAAGCTCCGGCTGATCCTGCAAGTCGCGCGAGATCCGTTCGGTGCCCCGGTCGAGAACCTCCCGCGCCGTGACCTTCTCCCCCTTCGACTGATTGGGATCGGGAATCGCGAACGCCTCCTGAAGGAAGCGGGAGATCACTTCCGCCCGGTCCCGCTCGCGAACGGCCTTCCGCCAGAGCTGCGTGACCGTGAGGCTGAAACCGAGGATCACGAGAAGGGCCGCCGCCGAGAGCCCCACACCCCAGCGATGACGCCGCGCGAACTTTCCGATCCGGTAGACCGCGGTATCCGGCCGCGCAAGGACTGGCAGCCCGTCCAGGTGGCGCCTAATGTCCGCCGCAAGCTGTTCCGCCGACGCATACCGCCGCTGCGGCTCCTTGTGCATCGCCTTGAGGACGATGTTGTCCAGGTCTCCGGCCACCTGGCGGCGTAGCGGCCCCGCCACCTCGCTCAGCGGCGGAGGGTCCACGTCGCAGACGGCCCGGAAAAGCGCCTCCCCTTCAGGAGGCGGAGAGCCGTACGCCGAGCGGCCGGTCAGCAGGAGGTACAACAGAGCACCGAGGCCGTAGACGTCACTCGCCGTGGTGACCTGCCGGCCACGGAGCTGCTCCGGGCTGGCCCAGAGAGGCGTCATGGCCCTCCGCCCGAGGACGGTCAGCTCGGGCTCCGTCTTGTCCGGGTTGAGGATCTTGGAGATGCCGAAGTCCAGGAGCTTGGGGACACCGGCCTTCGTCACCAGGATGTTCGCCGGCTTGAGATCCCGATGGACCACCAGATTCTGGTGCGCGAAGTGGACCGCGGAGCAGACGTCGAGGAAGAGCTCCAGCCGCTGGGGAATCGACAACCCCTCATCCGCGCAAAATGCGTCGAGAGGACGGCCCTCCACATGTTCCATGACGAAGAACGGCCGCCCATCGGCCGTCGAGCCGCCATCGAGAACACGAGCGATGTTCGGATGATCGAGCCGGGTGAGAATGCGGCGCTCAACCCGGAAGCGCTCTACCACCTCCTCCGTATCCATCCCCCGCCGGATGATCTTGAGAGCGAACCGCCCTTCGAACTCCCCATCCGCCTTCTCCGCGAGATAGACGGTTCCCATGCCGCCATGGCCGATCTCCGCGCCGAGACGGTACGTCTCGACCTGCCGCCCCGCGGCCGGAGACTCGTCCCTCTCCGGATGGAGGTCGAACAGCGGCTCGTCGATGAAGTCGCCGATCACCTCCTCCGAAGCGAGGAGAGACTCGACCTCCTGGCGCAGCTCCGCGTCGTCCCGGCACGCGTCCTCGAGATAGGCGGACCGCTCCGCCGGAATCCGCTCGAGGGCTCCGTCGAGGACGGCTTTGACCTGCTGCCAGCGCTCGGGTGTCACCATGCCCCCGGAGCCGTTCGGCTCCAACAAGCTCATAGGTTTACATCTCGAAACGCGAGAGGCGTGCTGCGGAAGGATCGAACTAGTCTTTGCTGAGTTCCCGGTGGAGCCAGATCCGGGCGGTGTTCCACTCCCGCTTCACCGTGGAGAGAGAGACGCCCAAGAGCTCGGCGATTTCTTCGTGCTTGAGACCAGCGAAGAATCGCATCTCGACGATCTGGGCTTGGCGCGGGTCGAGCTCGGCGAGCCGGGAGAGGGCGTCGTCGAGGGCGCCGAGGTCGAGGTTCTTCGCCTCGGCGACATCGAGCGCCTTCTCCAGAGGAACCTTGACTACTCCCTCGCCTCTCTTCTTGGCGTGGCGGCCCTTGGCGTAATCCACCAGGATGCGACGCATGAGCATCGCCGCAATAGCGAAGAACTGTTTCCGGTTCTGCCATTGGACGACCCGCTGGCCCTGAAGGCGAAAAAACAGCTCGCTGACCAGTGCGGTCGGCTGGAGCGTATGGTCTGGAGCTTCCCGCTGAAAGTGGCGCCGGGCCATCTGCCGCAGATCGTCGAAGACCAGGGCCATGAGCTGCTCGAGGGCCTTCGGGTCGCCGACGCTCCACTCCTGGAGAAGCTGGGTGACTTGGGCGGGGGGCGGGGGCATGGTGGCCGGGGATTGTACCAGAGGGGGTGGGTCCCTCAGGTGAGAGATCCCCACATCCTCCGGTCGTCGCGTCCGCAGGCGTTTGGTGCAGGAAAACCATAGCCGGTTCCTCAGCTCCTTCTTTAGCCTTCTCCGGAGTCTTCAGCAATGGGGACTCCCTCGGGAAATGCGGCGAAAAGCGCCGGACTTCCCCACTCGTTCGAACCCGGACATTCAGCCCGAACGGCCCTTCGGCCATCAGATACCGCACGTGAGACCTCTTCCCCTTCGGCCATGAGCCGGTAAACCGTGCCCCAGAAGGTAACGGCCGCCTGGAAAGACAAGGGGAAATGCAGTGCCAAGGCGCATGGCGCCCCTCTTCCAACCAGTGTGCCTGCCAGATCGATGAGAGGATTGATCTCGCTCTCCACAAGACCCGTTGGCTCGAAGGACACCATCATCAGCTTTTTGGAGAACTCCTCTTCACTCATGTGGCCCGCGAGGTAGTCCGCGTCGATCGGCTGCATTCCCTCTCTCCGGCTCTCGAGAAGCAGTACTCCTTTCGACGAAAACTCCTTGACCGCTGCACGGCAATTGAAGTGGAGAACGTCAAAACCTCCCTTCCAGAGGGCTTGCCGGACAGCCTCTCTGTCGGCGTCCACAAGAATTTCTGTTTCGACACTTGGTTCCTTGGCCCATTTCCTATCGGCCCACCAACGCATCTCGTCCGAACTCTCACGAAGCGGTTCCGAAGAACCAACCAGCAGGATTCGGAGAGGCCCCTCGCCAGTCTTACTTCTCGTTGGACTGCCACCGGGCGAGCACCGAACGAAAGACACATTCCGCTCTATATTGAGAAAATTTTCTCGATAAAGAAACTCCCAAGGCAGACTTGCCAATCGCTTCAACTCCCACCCAATCTCCAGTGTCAAAGAGAGATGAGCCCCTCTGTCCCGGACAAATTTGTAGATCGTATCGAATTCCTGACGTACAGAGGACGGAAACATCGCGTCGCAAAGCTGCCCTCCAAGCTCCTTCACACTCTCAGGTAAGCCCGCTTGAGAGTGAATTCCAGACGCCAACTTGGCGAGCAACACCGGCAGAGACTCCCCTTCGAGAGGTAAGATCATGCGCTCAGTTACCACACCGACTGGCGACTTTGACGTCAAGGTGTATCCTCGGTGATCAAGTGCTCTCAAGGTTGCCGACCACTTGAGCTCTTGCAGATCGGAGCCTGGCCCTTTCTGGGAATAGATAGAGCTCTCGCTTGCAGGCGCTGGCGGCTCTGCCGGCTGAGAGAGCTTCCCTTCATGGGAAGGCCGAATCTTCCGAATTTGAAAAATTCGGTCATCATCCGAGCGCATGTGAAGAACCGGAATCCCCCATTCCACATCGCTCTCGACGAGAATCGCCCTCCGGGCTTCCGTCATGGCATGATCCACGCTGCCGTGTTGCGCCAGATCAGTGTAGAACTCTCGCGCAAACGTCACAGCAGCAATATCCGAAACCAAAGTCTGCATTGCGACAACCGCCGGGATGCCTTGCTGAAGAAGAGAATGCGCCACTCCTCCAAATGGGTTGACCGCAGCCAGTTTAGCTCCGTGGCAGGAATTGAGAACAACCAGGGAAAACTTGCGATGCAGGAGCGCGGCCAGCCGGGCACCTTCGACCGGATGGGCCTTCCGGTTCTCGTCCTCCAGAAATAGTGCACCTTGCCCGCTTTTCTCGTCGAACTCGCCGTGACCGATGAAGTGAAGGACATGGAAGTGGTCGCTCTTCAGTTGGCGACGCAGCGACTCGAGAGTCACCTTACCTAAGCGAACATGAGCGATACGAGGGATCGAGCTATCAAAAATATTCCGTAAATTCTCACACTCTTGCTCGATGTCGAGACGTGGGAGGTTCTGTGGGTCAGCGGCGACGACGAGAATCCGAAGTGGCGGCCTGACCTGAAGCCGCTGAGGAACGTCACCTGTAGAAGGGCAGCGAACGATCGTCGTCTCCTCAGATTGCCCAATAAATCTTCGTCGAGAACGATCAAACAAGTATTCCCAGGGGAGGATTGCCAAGTCCGGCACGGACCCAAGGCGCAGGAGAAGACGCAGGCCATGATGATTCTTTCTGCAAACCTCGAGACTGCTCCGGAATGCGGCCAGAATCTCGTCCCGAAAAACCGCGTCGAACAGACGGCCGCCCAGCTCCTGAGCGGCGACCAGTTGAGACGACGGTCCGCCACGGGTTCGACGACTGAAGCCGAGCCGCGCAAAGAAATCCTCGACCTCTCCGCCCGTGAACGGCGACTCGAAGGTCGTCTCTCCGTCATTCGCTGGCGACCTCAAGACGCGCGCCTTGTAGGTTCTGCCGACCGCATCAATGAGCAGGTCAAAGATCTCATAGCGCCGGTTACTCATGAACATTGAACCCTTCCACAGTAAAGGGAGCCTCCCCGTCAAACCCCGGAGTGGAGCAGGAGTGCGGCCGTAGTCGCCGCCTGGTACCATTCAAACGCTCGGAGCGTTTCCAGACGGCGGCGTGCCGGCTCGGACCGCTTGACCTCCGGAGCTCGGTCGAAAACTGCCCTCACCTTCGTGCTTCCGTCCACCTCTTGCTCGAAGAGTTGGCCCAGGGCTGCCAGCTCGGCTCTTCGCCCATCTGTGGTCCCCGACTGGTAGCGCTCGAGCCGCATCTTCAGCAATTCTGGAGACAGCTTATTGATTGCGGCTCTGCATAGCCTCTCGTATTGCTCGACCTCTGACATCTCATGAACAAGTTGAGTGAGCTCCTCGAAGAAGGCGAGAGAGCTGAGGCCGTCCAGTCGCAGTGTAAGGTTGAAGCGGTCATATCCGAGGCGGAAATCGTAGCGAAATTCCTTCTCAAGCCGCCCACGATCCCTTTCGAGTTGAGCCAGATTGAGCCCCTCACCTCCTGCCCGATGCGCCGAGACGAACTGGTCGATAATCTTGACAATTTCCACGTAGTCGCGAAAATAAAAGATCATCAGGCGCCGAAGCTGCGCAAGGCCCGCCGACGAGCCTGGGTCGATCCGGTTGAGAATAGGATGCAGGCGACTCCATCCATCTTTTCCGGAGGTTGAGGCCATAACACCTGCGAGTGCCCGAGTCACCTCCTCGACGATGTCTAGATCCCTTCTCAGTCGCTGTTCTTCTTGCTCCAGCCGGACACTGAGACTCGAGACTTGAGGAAATCTGCCGGTGGGAAGGAGCCAGATTCTGGCTGAATGCAGGGAGCTCTGCCACGCTTCGACACTCGCCAGGCCCGCCTGGAGAAGCGCTCGCGTTTCAGCGATGGCAGACTCAAGCCGACGCCTGAGCTCAGCGTCATCGAGATCCTCGCTTTTTTCATCGGGACGGCCGGAGTCGGAAAGCTGGTGGGAGCTCAAGGATTTTTCGGTCCCACCAAAACTCTCGGTCAGGCGCTCCGCAAGCGACTCGGTGGCTGCCGATACAGCTCCGACAAGGTCGTCAGGCCAATGAGGCTTGCGCTGTTGGGCCATCCAGAGGAGCGCGAACACCGGCGCTTGGCGCCCTACACTGGTTCGAGTGATCCCTTCGATGAAGGCCCGCAGGCCCGCCAGCTCTTCCGTCGCGGCCAGCTCTTCGGCCAGCTCGGGGATCTCCTCGCGACGGAAGCGATGGGCCCAGCCGGCCAGCGCCGCCGCAGTGGGATGAACCGCCAGCCGTTCCACCGGCATCCTCGCAAGCTCTGCCAATTGACGTACCTCCCCTGTGGCTCGGAAGTTTCCTACGAAAATCTCGAGCAACTCGGCGTCGGGCCCGAACCGCCGGCAAACTTCCAGCAAACCAGCCAGATCAGGGTCCTTTCCGCCACGGTGCGCCGCCAGTGCCATGCGCCGGTGCAGGTCTCCCTCGAGACGGCTGAAGTCATCTGGAGGGAAGGTCTCGCGCTCGGCCTCCAAGAGGGACAGTGCCTCCGCAAGCTGGTCCTTCTCGGAGAGCAGCGCGATCCGAAGCTCCGTCGAGCGGCGGCGAAACCGTTTTTCACCCTCCTCCCGGATCCCGAGGAAGTCAGGGGGCGGAATCTCGAGCCATTTGATAAAGCTTTTGCGGGCGGCTTCCAGTTGCTTCTCGGTTTCGGAGGCAGCAAGAGATTCGTCCAACCAGACACCGAACGCCTCCGGCAGCTCCTCCAGCAGAAACACGCGAATCCGGCGCTCTGCCGTGCTCCAGGGATCCGGAAACCTTTCGCTGGCCGCCGCAAAGCTCCCTCGACCCAGGGCGCTGAGAAAACCGCCGCCAACCTCCATGGCCCCTGTGATTCCAGCAAGGATCGCGCGCTTCGACCTCCTGCGCTTCCCAAATTGTTTGGCGTATTCCTCCATCTGATCTCGCACGTAAATGACGTTTTCCAGAGCTGCGAGAGCGGTACCTATCGTCTCTCGGGAGGGTTCTGACAAGCCGGAGACCAGATGATGAGCCTTTTCGATGTCAGATCTGGTACCAGACTTCACTGTCTGCCGGATTTCCTGGAGGTGCCCGGAGTCCCGCATCAGGCCCCGGGCTCGACGGAGCCTCGACCAATAGGGAAAGACGATCGCCAGGGCGTCGAGCTGCTCCAGAAGCTCCTCATCTTCGCTCTCGCCCAGGTCCACCGATGCGATCGCGATCTCCCCTTTGCGATAGGCACGGGCGAGCCTCGCGGCTTCTTGAGTGATCGGCCCTGCCGGGAAGTCCTCGGCCGCCCGCTCGAGACGTAACAGGCGCGCCTCATCGAGCTGCTGCTCCACCCAGCGCGCTGCCTCGAGGTCTTCGGCAAGGCGTTGCACTGTGAGCGCCCACTGCTGCAAACCAGCCGGCGGGAGACGCTTGAGGTATTCGAGATAGCGGGCCAATTGATCCAGCGTCAAGGTGTGAAAGTCTCTTCTCTCCTGGTCGAGGAGCACCGACTGCAGGCGCTCTCTCTCATGATCTCCGAACGCTACAGACCGTGCCACAAGAGCTGCCACGCGCCCCGTCCGCAGATCCCCGGGGAGAAGCTTCAGTCGCTGCAACTCCTGGTTGAGGTCCTCGATTCTCTCTTCCCGGGAATCGATCGTGCCCTCGGTATCTCGCTCCATGACATCGATCAGGCGCTCACAGCGTGCCTCGATCGAATCGAGCACCAAGTCAGCGACCTTCTCGAGCGCTTCCCGGTCCCGCAAGCCACATTCTTCGGCACGGTGGTGCGCCTGCCGGACTTCCTCGATCGCCTCCGGAAGCTCGCCTCTCTCGATACGCTTCCGTACTTCTAGATCGAGGCTCTCGAAACTCCGGCAGGTTTCTGCGATCCGGCGAAGGCGCATGAGCAGATCTTTCGCCTCGACGACCCGTGGGTCGGTCGCATTGTCGGCTGCCCAGGTGTTTCCGGCGAGCTCCTGCTGAACCCCGTCCAGATCCTTTCGCCATTCCTGTGCCGCCTCCCATTGACGGAGTTGAGCCAGAACCGTCTCGATTTCACCTTGGCCGAGCAACGCGTTGCGGCGTGCGTGGATCCAAGAGACTAGATCCGACACCAGGCTGCGGTTTAGCACATCGTCGGGAGGCAGTGCCGCCAGCAACTCCTCGACTTCCTCGGCGTGCCGCTGGAGCCTCTTGGCCTCCATTCCGGCCGCTTGGCGGTAGAACTGATCCAGAGCCCTCAGAGTCTTCGCGAGGACCTTGCGGAGCTCGAGCGCCATCTGCACTTCCGGAAGCGCCTTTCGGGCGAGCTCCGTATCTTCCAACGCGCGGCGTACCCGGTTCGCCGAAGGCACCTCGATCCGGGCAAGCTTCTCCTCGAGCAGCTTGACGCGGCGTGGGATTTGCGCCTCCAGGGCAGGTTCGAGCGCTCGCCGGATCCGATCTCGCAGCTCGGTGTTCGCGGTGGTCGGAGCGCTTCGCATGAGATCGTTTGCCTGCCTGAGCAGCTCCCTGGCAAAAGCCACGCTCACCCCCGGACCAGAAGCTCGTTCGAGCACGCTCCGCAGTTCGGCTTCGGCGTCTCTCGGGCTCATGGCTCTACTCCACGAAGACCGGCCGCGGGTCCGACAAGCGCTCCCCTCGGCTCATCCGGAGGGAATAGCCGCCCGGCCCGCCGTCCCAGGTCAGGCGGAAGCCGAACCGGTTTCCGGAGCACCCCCCTTTGAGCGGGGAGAAACCAGGATCGGCCGGACGCTTGAAGAACAGCTCGACCTTCTCTCCATCCGTGCAGCGACCCGCGATCTCTACGGCTTCCTCCTGTTTAACGACGGCCGGCAGGGGCTTGTCTAGGTCGGCCACGGTTTCCACGATCAGGACCTCAGCAAGGCCTCCTCCCCCGGGAGAGGGGACCACGCCGACTCCGACCTCGAGCTTCACGCCATCCCGCACCAGGCTGCCGAAACCCAGGCGGTTCATCCAGCCGCTCACCAGCTCGCCGCCGAGGCTCGCCGTCGGTGGTGCCGCGGCGGGCAGGCGCTGGAAGACGTCCTCGGACCGGATCAGACGCCCCGGGGTCAACAGGGATAGATGAAGCTCGGGATAAAGGAGCTCCGGCTCGCCGATCTCTTTCGTGGCGTCCATCTCGAGGCGCCGGGCCGCACGAGCGCGGGCAAGGTCCCGGAGACGTTGCGAGATGACGACGGGCGACCGCGCTGTGCCTTGCCCTGAGCCCTCCGCAGCTCTTCGGCTCTGCAGAGCGTCGGCGATGGCGTTCTCTAGACTCTCCAGGCCCTCGACCGGCTCGACCTTCGTCCTGCTGAGGCGCTCGATCAGATGTTTGTCGAGCTGCACCCAGCCGGACGCAGCCTGTGACACCGGGGAGACGAGCCTCTCGCGATGGAGGATCCGCCAGAAAGGATCCCTCAAGATCAGGACGGTGAGGACCAAGCCCCAGAACAGGCAGCCCAGCCAGAAGAAAAACCGTTGCCGGCTCTCATCGAGCTCGGCCTTGAGGCCGATCGAGGACCGTTTCACGCTGCGCCTCCTTGCCGCCGTCGGCGGCGTTCCAATTCGAGCTCACAAGCGAGCCGCGCAAGGCCGATGAAGTCTTCTGCCGTCCTGCCGGGACAGCCGTCCAGCACCGGGGCAAGGATCTCGGCGGCTTCGCGGCTTCGCTTGACCAGCTCTCCGTCGTCCGTTGCAGCAAGGCGCCGCTCGACGACGGCAGCGACCTGCTGCAGATCGATCGGCCGAGCCTCGGGGGGCGCGGTCCGGCCTTCCCGGCAGAAGAGATCCAGGGCCTCCAGCAGAAGCGGCTCTTCAGCATCGCGGCTTTCCCCGGTCAGGCGGTGGCCGCAGAGGGAGAGGACCGGAGCATCCCCGGCAATCGATTTCTCGATCATTGCCAGGGAGCTCGCCAGGACGAAGGCCCGCAGGCGGTCGGGCTCTTGAAAATAGACCCGAAGGAGCGGGCCAAGAAAGGGCGCTTGAAGACCGATGCGAGGGAAAAAGTCCTCTTGTTCCGCGGCGCGGCGATCGACCGGATCGAGCCAGGGGAGCGCCGCGTGAGAACTGCCCGCCGTATGCCGCTCGGCATCGCTCAGGCCGCCGACCGCGGCCAGCGCACAGGGCGAAAGGACGCGGACGATCGACGAGCCATGGCGGCCTCCCCCCTCGCCAACCATCAAATCCTCCGCCTGCCGGCCGGGGATCGCCGTCCCCGGAGGAACGAGGAGGAACTCTCGTCTCTGCGCCGCAACGGCGGCTTCAGCCTGCCGGTTGGCCTCGAATCGGACAGGGTCCCGCCGCGAGCCGGGTGCAAGCCAGGACGAGAGATCGACGGCGTCGTCCAGCCGCTCGTCCTCGATCTGCGCCAAGCCGAGAGCCAAAGACGCCCTTTCGAGATCCTTGCGCAGATCTTCGATGCCGGCCGGGCCCCAGCTCTTCTGGGGATCTCCCACGCAAAGGGACGGGCACGGCGCGGGATCGCCGGCGACGGGCTCGAAGAGCCAGAGGACGCGCTCCCCCAGCCGATCGCGGATCGGCTCGGCATAGCGCTCGACGAATCGCTGCTCGATCTCCGGCGACCAGCAGACCGAGGGGCAGAGACGGTCGGCCAGGCGGCTCAGCTTCCGAGACGCATCGGCTGCAGCGCGAGCGACGACGGCCGTGAGCGATGCGCCGTGGTTCCATGGAGCCTCGGGATCGGGCGTCAAGGCCTGCCACCAGGCGGCCAGGTGGCGGTCCATGGTCTTGATCGACTGGTGATAGCGGCCGATCAGGAAGGTCAGGAAGTCGATCCGGGCGCCCAGCCCCTGCTTGCGAACCGAGGCCTCCACACCGCGCAGGTTTGCCGTCGCGGCCTCGGACATCGTGGCAAGGCGGCGGACAGCGGCAACGAGCCGCGGCAGCGCGCCGCGACGTATGGCCGGATCGAGAGTTCCATCCTCGCGCGGCCGGCCGTTCAAATGCTCGAGCACCCATTCCTGAAGAAGCGCATCGAAAATCCCCTGCTGGGCGTCGAGGGCTTGCGCCAGCAGCGCATCGCCTGCAAAGTCGATCCGGACGCTGGAGCCGGGAAGGAAGTCGAGCTCCTGGAGCCGGCGTCCCAGCTCCGGGCCGACGGACTCGGCTTCGGACAGCGGCTCGAGGGCATCGAGCAACTCGGGCAACGCCCGGGTGAGTCCCTGTCCGGCCAGCAGGTCAGAGGCGAGCGAGCGGCCCGCCTTCTCCACCTCTTCGCGTTTGGCAACGACGAGGCGGTCGCCGGAAGCCTCCAGGCCGAGGAGGTCCCGTGCTACGTAGTCCCGGACGGCTCGCGCCATGAGGAGCTCCCGCGCCTGAGGCACCGGCAGGGAGCGCCAAGCCGAGCCGACCGCGAAGACCATGGGCTGTCCGCTGCTCCTCTCGGACTGCCGCAGGCGCCTCCGGCTTTCTTCGAGGAACGCATCGGCGCCGGCACCAGGAGCCGCCAGGATCTGGAACAGGACCTGGGCGGCAGCATGGGCCGCCGGGCCGGGCCAGCAGGGCGCGCTCTGTGTATCGTCCAGCGTTTGTTCCATCACCAGGACGCGGTCGAGAAACCGGCGCACCTCCCGATCAGCAGGAGTCTCTCCCGGTTCCTGAGGATAGGAGTGGGGGAGATCCCCTTGGAAAAGCATCCTGCCCAACTCGACGGCGAACGCTTGAGAGCTCTCGAGCTCGATCGGCTCGAGACCGCCGCGGTCACCGCCGGCCCGGTGGGTCAGCAGCAGCAGGTCGATCGAGCGGGCCGGGTTGCCCGTCCCCCGCATCCTCTTCTTCAGATAGACAAGAAGGTCGAGGAGCGTCCCCCCGCCGGTGCCCCCGGCGAGGTTTCCCATGACGATCACCCGGTAGCCGGAAGGCAGGGACCGTAACCGCTCGTCGAGAGCCTCCGTCAGTGCCGGCCGCGGCCCTTCCAGGTGGTGGTAGAGCGCCGCCCGCCCCAGGACGCGGCGGCCGTGGGTACCCCGCGAGAGATCGAAGTCCTGGGGCCGCAAGGTCTCCATCTCGCGCTCGGCGTCGAGCCATGCGAGGTGAGGTTCCGGCGCAAGCGTCTGTTTCCGCCGGCGAAACAGCGGCTCGAGGTTCTCAGGCAGAAGCACCCGGTCACGCGGGGAGATCGGCGGGCCCAGCTCCACCTCGTCGTCCCCGGCCCCCACCGGCTCGGGCCCGGTATCGACCCAGAGAAGGCGCAGATTCTGCGCCGCGCCGGGAGGCAGGGACGCAAGGTGGAAGGACAGGGCGCGGAGGACCAGGCCACCGGTCTGCCCGACCCCGAGGAGCAGGGCCGGAGTCAGGGCCTGCGCTGCGGAGGAAGACCCCGGCAGCCGCGGCTGCCAGACATCGGGCAGGGGTACCGGTCGCGGCGTGGGCGGCTGTCGCACTTCGAGCCCGTCACCGCGGCCCAGCCCGAGGCGGCTCGCGATCATCCAGAAGAGCGGATTCAAGAAAAGCAGCCAGAAGGGCCAGGCGAGGCGGGGCAGGACGAGGACGTGAGGCGATGGATTGGAGGTGCCCTCATGGGGTTGCCCATCGTGGCCGAACATCTCGATGCGCGCAGGGCGGCTGGCGACGCGGTACCAGCCCCAGCGGCGCGCGATGAGCCGGTAGGAGGCACGGCGGCCCGGCCGCTCGGAAACGAAGGGAAGAAACCAGCGCAGAATCCCTCGGCCCCCATCAACGGTGTAGGGCTGGACCTCGCCATAGCCGGCAATGGCGAAGTGAGCGGCGGCGACCGACTCCTCGATCTGGGCGCGGAAGCCCCGGTCCCCCTCGAGCGCGGATGCCGCCGCCTCGTAGAGCCGCGCCAGGTGCTGGGGATCGAGGGTGTGAGAGAAGTCCTCTTCACTGGAGGCCAGGGCGGCGAGGAGACGGCGGTTGACTCCGCGCCCCAAACCGATCGTCATCACCCGTGCTCCTCGCTCCTTGAGGCACCGAGCCTCGGCGAGCGCCGGCGCCTCCCCGCTGCCGCCGTCGGAGAGCAGGAGGACCACCTCCCGAGCGTCAGCCGCACTGCCCTCCCCAAGAGCACGGCCTGCCGCTTCCAGCCCGGCGGCGATGTTGGTCCCGCCGCCCGGACGGATTCGGGCCAGCCCCCCCGTCACCGCCTCCAAGCCCGCTCCGACCGGAGCGAGCACCGAGGCGCCATCGTCAAAGGCCACGATGCCGATCAGGCAGTGGTCCGAGAAGCTGCCATGGACGAACGACAGGGCCGCGCTACGCGCCGCCTCCAGTCCGCTCCCAGGTCCGGACCCCATGCTGTCGGAGTGGTCGAGCACGAGGACGACGCGGTGAGAGCGAAGCTCTCCTCGCCTCTCCGGCAAGCCCTGTGCCGAGGGCCAGAGGTCGACCGGCAGCTCCGAGCCGACGAAGGCGATCCTGCGGCCACAGGTGCGCACCAGCCGGCGAGTCCCCGGCTGCGGTGTCCGGGTGCCCCACCAGAACGTCGCCAGGCCGGCGACGATCCAGAGGAACAAGAAGAAGATCACCGGACCGATCACGACACCACCTCCCGGGCCGCCTTCTGGCGCTCTCGCTCGAGGTCCACCTCCAGACGCAGCAGCAGCAGGACCTGTCCGAGAACTTCGCGGTCCGGCCCTTCCGGCGCTGTATCCAGCCACTCCTGCCAGCGGCCCACCCCGGCTTCCATGGCAACCAGGCGCTCCAGGGGTGAACGAGCCTGGAAGCGGTCGAGAACGGAACGTAGTGTTCCTTGCCCACGGACGCCATAGGCCAGGTTGAGGAGGGCCCGCGGCAGGGACGGCGCCTGGTGCGATGCCAGAGCCGCCTCGGAGCGGTCTCTGTCCGTCACCACAACGGTCTCCCGGCCGGTGGCAAAGTCGCGGACGATCGCGTTTTCGGCAGCCAGCGCGGCGAGATCGCCGAGCGTCAGCGCGCCCGACACAAGAAGCCGCGTGAAAGGATGCAGCTCGGGGCAGGGCACGACGCCCAGACGTTCCTCGACGAGCTGGCGCAGGCGCTCTCCTTCGCGCTCGGGGAGGAAGATGAACGCGGCGCCGTCGCGAGCCTTTCCCCGTTCGCGGGTGAGGCGGCGCGGCCGGACGGCGCCCAGCGGGATCGCCGAATCGAAGACCACGAGGCGGACGAGGTGGGGGTCGCGGTGCTCGATCAGCCGGGCCGGCCAGCGGCTCATCCTCTCCAGGGCCTTCTCCAGCTCCTGGCGCCGGTGGCTCTCCAGGCCGGGTACGAGCACGAGGACCTGCCGTGAGCTCTGCGACCGCGCATGGCGCTCGATCTCGAGGCCTCCCGTCAAGTCCTGGTCGGTCACCAGCCGCGCCAGCGGCCCGAGGTCGAGCTCGCCCTGCACGGAGCGCAGCTTGTCGAAGATGGTGGCGGACGCCAGCTCGCGCAGGGGGATCTGTGCGACGGCGCGCAGCTCGGAGAGGAGCTCCTCCATCTCCTCTGGCGTGGCCAGGTAGACGCGGTTCCGGTTGGCGATCACCCGCAAGCGGATCTCGGGAAGGTCTCCCAATCCCGTGCCGGAGATCTCCCAGACGGCTCGCGGCAGGAACCCGCGCTCGCGTTCGAGGAACGGCTCGAGGCGGTCACGCGCCAGCGCGTCCTCGTCATAGGAGGGATGGCCTACGCCGTCGCCGAGAACGAACTGCCAGGGCCGGGCCGCCTCCCGCGCCAGCCGGGCCTTCACCTCCTCGCGCCGGGCCTGCGCCCGCCGGCACAGCCCCTCCCCCCTCGCCGCGCCGTCACCTGCTGGAGCAAAGCTGGCTGCGATCAGCGCTCCGAGCCAGCCGTCCACCTGGGTCAGGAAATGCCGATGGACGCGGCGGATCTCCGCGAGGGCTTCCTGTACCCCCGGCGCTTTGTCGAGGCCGGGCTGCCGCGCCGCCGCGTCCCCAAAGGCGGTCAGTTTGGTGAGAAGGCCCTGCAGCAGAGAGATGCGGTGAAGCCGCCATCGTTCCGCCTCCTCGGCTTCGAGGGAGGGAAGGCCGTTCAGGAACAGGCTGAACCAGTGCGCTGCCGCAACGCCCAGCGAGGCTTGCAGACCACCGGCTCCACCCGCCTTGGCCGCCTCGTTGCGCAGGGTGGCGGCGACCGTCTCCGGCCGGCCATCGACCGCCGCCTGAGCGAAGGCCTGATAGAGCAGCTCTCCGGGGCTGCTCAGCTCGCTCAGCAGTTGCGCGGCCTCCTGCCAGTGCTGCGGGGTGAAGGTGGGCAGGCTCGGCGCGGCGCCTCCCGCTGTGATGTCGACCCCAACCAGCCGGCGACCGATGACTTCCAGCACGAAGCGGTCCGCCAGGCGCGACTGCAGCTCGGTCACAGGGAAGCGGATCGAGTAGACCGCCGCGCTGTGCACGGCTCCTTCGAGAAGCTCGCTCTCGAGCTTCTGCTCGAGCGGGCGTACCTCGTCGAGATATCGCTGGGTCTCCTGCGCCAGACTCTGTTCCGTCAAGGTGTGGCCGAGGGTCGCCACGCGGGTGACGAAGGACTCCTGAGCCTCCGGCCTGTCGTCGTCAGGAGCCTGCAAGAGGAAGACGCCCGCATAGGCCGGGCTCTCCATCCGATCGTTCAGGTAGCTCTCCGCACCGCCAGCCCCGGGATCGTAGACGCGCGGCTGAGGGAGACGGGAGGCCAGCAGCTCGCGATCCAGCTCCCGCAGGAACGCCCACTGGTTGACCGCCGCCTGCGGGTGGTCGGTGGGCACGTCGACCAATGTGCAGGCATAGATGGGAATCCGTGCCCGGATCGCGGCAGGCAGGGCCGCGTGCAGCAAGTAGCCGATGTCCGACAACAGGCCACCTGTACCGCTCTCGATAGCGCCGACCACCACCACGCGCGCCGCTCCCTGCTCGCTCAGCCAGGCCACGGCCCGCCGCCAAGTGTCGACAAAGGCCGGATCGCGGCGCTCGAGGGCGTGGAACAGGGCATAGCGAGGCACCCAGCGGTTGCCGCGCGAGCCCATGGTGAGGTCAAGCTCGGCTCCCTCGGCCCGGCGAAGGGCAGCCGTCTGCAGCCAGCGAAGATGGAAGGGGAGCGGGCGAAACGCCAGGCTTTCCACCTCAGAGGCCACGTTCGACGGGAGCTGCGCCTTCTCTGTGACGAGCCGCGAGTCCACCGTCGCCGGCAGCGGCGTCTTCCGGCCGTCGACCTGGAGGAACCGGAAGGGGAGCGGATCGAGGCCCTCCAGATAGCGGTCACGGCCGAGTTGCTCGGTGACGGCGGCGAGCACGTTCCGCCCGGTCTCGCCGAGGCCGATGAAGAGTGTCGGCTGTGGGATGCGGGGCCGCGGGTCCGTCTTCGGCGGCAGTTGCAGAGGCTGTGGCGGCTCCGGCCGCCGAACCGGTACCGGTGCCTCCACCCGGATCGGCTTGGGACGCCGCAGGAACTGCCACAGGCGCCAAGCGACATAGCCGAACAATGGAAGATAGAGCAGGATAAGCAACAGGGGGGAAATCACAAGCACCGGCGGCGTTTCGTTGGAGACGACTTTCTCGACCCTTGCCGGGTTGGTCGGGTCGGGCAGGTAGGTCAGCTCGGCGCGGTCGAGCGCGAGGCTGAAGAGGCCGGCCTTGCGCGCCCGCACC
>Ga0062379_10000013_pt1 | contig 25724 bp, 20 predicted proteins | sample DOMMetBare2Fresh_2_FD_59484 | JGI IMG/M metagenome (GOLD analysis project Ga0062379, IMG submission 59484) | Wetland sediment microbial communities from St. Louis River estuary, USA, under dissolved organic matter induced mercury methylation -... | ecosystem: Environmental > Aquatic >...
CTCCCTCGCTCAGCACGGTCTCCCCGCCGGCCGGATAGCCCGAGGGGTCCAGGATGCGCACTGCGACCTTCAGGTGGTCGGGAAGGCTGGGGTACCGGCGGGTCGCCGACCAGACCACGACCGAGCGGCCGGAGGCGAGCACGGTGGCCCGCGGCGGGGAGAGGATCTCGGCCCCCTGCGGGCTGAGCTGCTGTCCCTCGGCGAGCCGCGGTGTGTCCGCCGGAGAGAAGGCGCGCGCGTAGGTGCGGCCGAAATCCTGCCACGCCGCCAGGAAGCCGCCGTCCGCACCGGCGGCCAGGGACGTTTCGAAGATGGTGTCGAACGGCACGCCCGACACCCGGATCTCCGGGCCGGCGGTCAACGTCTGCGCGAGAAGCGGCGCGGTGGTGGCCGCCGCGATGGTCCAGACGAGAAAGGTGCGCCGGAAGCTCATGGCCTCACTCCGGGAACGCCAGCGTGTCCGCGTGGCTGGCCAGGGTGCCGGCCGGGTTGTGGTAGGTGCGCTCCCGGCCGGTCAGCGTATCGGTGACCGTCAGGTCGAACTCGACGTCGGTCAGCGAGGCGTAGAAGACCCAGAAATGGCCGTTCAGGCCGCGGCCGTCGAGCACCTTGACCGCGAGCTCGTAGTTGGCCGGGTTGAAGAACCAGAACGAGCCGGTGTCGCCGGTGAGCGGGATCGGCGTCCCGGTGCCCTGGGCGCCGGTGGCCGGCACCCGCCAGGCGACCTCGGCGCGGAAGCGGTCACCCTTCAGGCAGAGCACGGTCGCCGAGCCGCAGGTCAGAGTGAGACGGCGGGCGGCGACGCGCGAGCCGTCCAGGCGCTGCATCCAGGTGACCAGCCAGCCGCCGGAATCCGCCACCGCCCGCCCTTCATGCTGCTCCCCAGCGGCCCCGTCGTGGACCAGGAACGCGGGACCGAGCGCCTCGCCGGCCGCGTTGAAGGCGCGCGCCTTGACGTCTCCGCCCACCGGGAGCGTGCTGGCCGGCTGATTCGCCGGACCTCCGGAGATCGTGCTCTGCTCCCCCCAGACGACGAGAAAGCTGCCGTCCGGCCGCGCCGCCACGCTGCCCAGGTAGGCGCCGATGCCGCCGTTCGGCGTGGTGGCGGCGAGGATCGGATCGCCGAGGGGCTGGCCCCCCGGAGAGAAGCGCCGGGCGAGGACGCGGTACGGGTTGGCGGACTCGGTCCAGGCGGCCACGAACCGTCCTTCCGCGTCCGCCGAGATCGACACCTCGGGCCCGGCGAAGCCGTCCGCGGCCACCTGGACGGTCGCCGGTCCGGACGGTGTCCCCTCCGCCGTGAACGCCTGGACGAAGACCTGAGGCAGCACCCCCGCCAGGTCGCCCGCCGGCCCGGACCAGGCGACGGCGAAGCCACCGGGGACCACCGCCACCGCGGAAAAGAGCCCGCTCGGGCTGACCGGGACCTCGCCCCCCACGGGAACCCCGAGAGCATTGAAGCGCCGGGCGAGGATCCGCCCCGCCGACGTCCAGGTGACCACGAACCCGCCGCCGGGCTCGGCCGCCACCGCGGGATAGCCGGTGAAGCCCGTCACACCGGTCCCGCGGCCGACCTCCAGCGGAGGGCTGAGCCGGTTGCCGACGGTGTCGAGGAGCTGGACGACGACGATGCTCTCGATCTCGACCGGAGGCTGCACCGGGCGCTCGAAATGCGTCCAGGCCGCCACGAAGCCGCCGGAGGCGAGCGCCGCGAGGCGCGGCGCATCTTCCTCATGGGTGCTGAGCTGCCGCGCGGCCGACAGCGGCGCATCCGCCGCCGAGAAGGCGCGGGTGTTGATCGCCGGGCCGTCCCGCCAGAGGCTGAGGAATCCACCGGCCGCCCGGGGGGCGATCGCCGGAGCCGCCTCGCGGATGTACAGATAGTTCGGCGCAGCCACCAGGATCTCGGGTCCGGCGGTGAGGGTCTGGGAAGACAGTGGCGCGGCGGCGAGCACCGCAAGGGCGAGAAGAGGCAACCAGCTTTTCAAAGGCATGGGGGTTCTCCGCTATTTGCAGAGGCATACGTCCCCCGTGAGGAAGGTGTCTATGCCGTGATCGCATGAAGACGCCTTCCCGGGCAGCCTTGGCATGATGCGGCAAGATTCTTGACACGCTGCGGCATCGCTCCCTAGGATGGGGGTATGGCCAGGAAGAAGCATGCATCGTCTGCCTTGACCGACTCTCCCGGGGAGACTGCGCCCAACGATCCATCGTCCGCGGCTCCCGGGTCCCTCATCTACGACGGCCGGGGGCTCGCCTGGCTCGTCCTCGACGATCCCGCCAAGAAGGTCAATACGCTCTCCTCCGGGCTGTTCGCCTGGTTCGAGGAGCAGCTCGACCGGTTGGAGCGGGAGCGCCCCGCCGGCCTCGTGATCACCTCCGGCAAGCCGGACGGGTTCGTGGCCGGGGCCGACCTGGAAGAGCTCCTCGCGGTCGCCGACAAGGACGCGGTGATCGCCCTGATCCAGCGCGGCCACGAGGCCATGGAGCGCCTCGCCGGGCTGCCGTTCCCGACCGTGGCGGCGATCCATGGCGCCTGCCTCGGCGGCGGGCTGGAGCTCGCGCTCGCCTGCCATTTCCGGGTGGCGACCGAGCACCGCAAGACCAAGCTGGGTCTTCCCGAGGTGCAGCTCGGCCTGATCCCGGGCCTCGGCGGCACGCAGCGCCTGCCGCGCCTGATCGGCGTGCCGGCGGCGCTCGATCTGATCTTGACCGGCAAGCAGCTCGACGCCCGCCGCGCCCGGAAGCTCGGCCTGGTGGACGACACCTGCCATCCGGTCGACCTCCCGCGGGCCGCCGAGCGCTGGGCGCGCACCAAGCCGGGGAAACGTGCTCTCGCCGGGGGGATCACCCGCCGGGCGACCGATCTGATCGCCAAGACGCCGGTCGCCGAACGCCTGATCTTCGAAAAGGCGCGCAGCGGCGTGCTCGCCAAGAGCGGCGGCCACTACCCGGCGCCGCTGGTGGCCGTAGAGGTGGTGCGCGACGGCCTGAAGCTGCCGCTCTCCCGCGCTCTCGACGTGGAGACCGGCGCCTTTTCCGAGCTGGTGGTCTCGGAGACGGCGAAGAACCTGATCTCCATCTTCTTCATGAAGACCGCCGTCGAGGCGCGGGCCGCCCGGCTCGCGCGCGGTGCCCGCAAGGTGCCGCGCGCCGGCGTCCTCGGGGCCGGCTTCATGGGGGCCGGCATCGCCCAGGTGCTCTCGGCGAAGGGGATGCCGATCGTCCTCAAGGACAAGGACCTGCCGGCGCTCGGCCGCGGCCTCTCCTTCGCCGCGCAGGAATTCCGCGGCCTGGCGAAGCGCCGCCGGCTGACCGAAGCCGAGTCGAAGCTCGCCCTCGGGCGGATCCACGGCACGGTGGACTACCAGGCGCTGTCGCGGATCGACCTGGTCATCGAGGCGGTGTTCGAGGACGTGGAGGTCAAGCACCGGGTGATCCGCGAGGTCGAGGCGGTGGCGCCCGAGAGCCTGATCTTCGCCTCCAATACCTCGACGATTCCGATCGCCATCCTGGCGCAGGCGAGCCGGCGGCCGGAGAACGTGGTGGGGATGCACTTCTTCAGCCCGGTGGCCAAGATGCCGCTCCTGGAGGTCATCCGCCATCCCGGCACGTCCGACGAGGCGCTGGCCACCGTGGTGGACGTCGGCCGGACCATGGGGAAGACCATCATCGTGGTCAACGACGGACCGGGCTTCTTCACCTCGCGGGTGCTCGGCGCGATGCTCAACGAAGCGGCCTGGATGCTCGCCGAAGGGGCGGACGTCGCCCAGGTCGACCAGGCGATGACGCGCTGGGGGTGGCCGGTGGGCCCGTTCGCCCTCCTCGACGAGGTGGGGCTCGACGTGGCGAAGCACGCCGGCGAGGTGGTGCGCCGGGCTCTGGGCGAGCGGCTCGAAGCGCCCGCGGTCTTCACGCGCATGATCGGCGACCGGCGTCTCGGCCGGAAGTCGAAGCGCGGGTTCTATCTCTACGCGGACGACGAGAAGAAGGGGCAGAGGCCGGTCGATCCGACCGTCTACAAGCTGCTCGGCTGGCGGGCGCAGCCGTTCGACGACCAGGAGATCGTCGACCGCTGCTGGTTGCAGATGCTCAACGAGACGGCGCGCTGCATGGAGGAAGGGATCATCTCCGATCCGGCGGACGTCGACATCGGGGTGATCTTCGGCTTCGGCTTCCCCCCCTTCCGTGGCGGCCTCTTGCGCGAGGCGGACCGCCAGGGGCTCTCCTGGGTGGTCGACCGTCTCGACGGCTTCGCCGGGCGCTACGGAAAGCGCCTCGAGCCCGCGGCGCTCCTGCGCGGGATGGCGGAGAGCGGCGCCACCTTCCACCGGCGCTGATCCGCGCCTCCCCTCCCTTCCTCGATGAGCTTGCCCCGGGGCGCGGAAAACCGCGCCCCGGTTGCGTTTGGCCCCTCCCTTCCCTCTCCGGGGGCGGTGCGACACTAAGCGCTCGCAGCGAACCCGTTGCGCCCGCGGGCGCCGGGGCCATGAAGGCGTCGCGTTCGTCCCGCGGTGGGAAGGAGACTCGCGATGTCGCTCTCTCTTCGAGGTGTCCTGGCCGGCATTCTGATCACCCGACTCTTCTCGTTCGCCGGACCGGCCCGGCAATGGCTGGAGGACCAGATCGCCACGGCCGGGGAGACACCCGCGGCGGCAAGCCAGATGGACGCCGGCTGGATCATCGATCCCGACGGCTAGACCCCAGGAGCGCCGGGGAGCCACCAAGTCCGGCCTTTCCGGTCTTGGTGGCTCCCCGGCCGGCTGTGCCATAATCTCTCAGCTCTTGGAGAGAACAGTTGAGCGATCATCCCGACCCGACCGAGCTGCCGAGCCCTGAGGCCGCCGCCGCGGACGACCGTGTGCGCGAGGCCCTCGCGCTCCTGGAAACAGGAGGCGTCGAGGAGCTCGCCGACGGACCGAGCGACCTCAAGGGGCTGCCGGCCTATGAAGCGTTCCTGGAGCGGAGCTGGAGCCTCCGCCACGAGGATCCGGGCGAGATGGTCCGGCTCGCCATGTTCGCCACCCTGGTCGCCGACAAGCTGGACCCGGCGGTGCATGGCGCGGCCCAGGTGAAGGACCTGCAATGCCGCGCCTGGGCGGCGCTCGGCAATGCCTACCGTGTGGCCGACGACCTCGACGCCGCCGAATTCGCGCTCGGCCGCGCCGCCGAGCTGTACCTGGAAGGGACCCGGGACGAGCTGCTGGGAGCCCGCCTCTTCGACCTCCAGGCGTCGCTCTTCGGCGCCCGCCGCTCCTTTCCCGCCGCGTTCCAGACGCTCGACGTCGTCCATGAGCTCTATCTGCGCCATGGCGATTCCCACCTGGCCGGCCGGGCGCTGATCAAGAAAGGGAGCTACCGCGGCCTGGCCGGCGATCCGGAAGAGGCGATCCAGCTCATGCAGCGGGGTCTCGCCCTGATCGACACCGACCGCGAGCCTCGCCTCGCCCTCTCCGCCGTCCACAACGCCACCTTCTTCCTGGTGCACTGCGGCCGCTTCCGCGAGGCCCGCTCGCTCGTCTGGCAGAACCTGCCGCTCTATGACCGGCATGGCGGCCAGATCCACCGCATCAAGCTCCAGGGCTTGCGCGGTCTCATCTGCGCCGGCCTGGGCGAGCTCGACCGCGCCGAGGAGTACCTGACCGCCGCCCGCCAGGGCTTCACAGAGGCCGGCGTGCGCTACCACGCCGCCATCGCCGGCCTCGACCTGGCGGTGGTCCGGCTCCGCCAGGGGCGCCGCGGCGAGGCCCGCGATCTCGTGCTGGAGAGCGTGCAGGTGTTCCTGGAGCTGCGCATCCGGCGCGAAGCGCTCGCCGCCGTCCTGGTCCTCCAGCGCGCCTTCGAAAAGGGGCTGGAGGCGGATGCCCTGCTCGACAAAGCCCGCGAGTTCCTGCGCCGCATCGAGCAGGACCCGGCGCTCACCTTCGAAGGCTTCTTTCTCTGAGGCAGGCCCTCAAGACCGGCGGCCGCCCAGCAGGCCGGCGCGGTACAGGTAGTAGAGCAGCGTCATCAGCGTCGACACCGCCGCGGCCACGTAGGTCAGCGCCGCGGCGTTGAGCACGCGGTCGATCCCTTCGCGCTCCTGCGGCATCACGATCCCGTTCTCCACCGCCAGGCGCTTGGCGCGCGCCGAGGCGTCGAACTCCACCGGCAGCGTCACGATCTGGAAGATCAGCACCAGAGAGAACAGAGCCGCGCCGGCGAGCACCACCTCGGGGCCGATGGCACTCCGCAGGTAGATGAGGAACAGGCCGAGCATCATCACCAGATAGCCCACCTTCGAGCCGATGCTCGCGGTGGGGACCAGCAGCGAACGGAGCCACAGGGGCTTGTACCCTTCCGCGTGCTGGAGCGCATGGCCCGCCTCGTGGCAGGCCACGCCGACCGCGGCCACCGAATTCGACGCATACACCCCCTCGGAGAGGTTGAGCGTCTTGTCCATGGGGTTGTAGTGGTCGGTCAGCATCCCGTGCGTGGGAACCACCCGCACGTCGTAGATCCCCGCCCGGTCCAGCATCGCCTTGGCCGCCTGCGCACCCGTCAGGCCGCGCATCGTGCGGACCTGCGAATATTTCTTGAACGCCGAACGCGTCCGGAAGCTCGCCCACAGGGAGAGGAGCAGCGCCGGACCGACGAACAGCAGATACACCGGATCGAAGTAGAACATCTTCACCAACCTCCTTCGTTGGGAGAAAACATGAAGTGAATGTCGCCTATTCCGCGACGGCTCTCTTGATACAGTCGCCGCTGCAACGAAGGAGGAACCAGGAATGAGCCCCACCCCAAGAGAGACCACCCGTATCGCCATCGTGACCGGCGGCAGCCGGGGCATCGGCCGGGGGATCGCCGAGGCGCTCCTCGCGGACGGCTGGCGCGTCCATCTTTGCAGCCGGAATCCGGCGTCGGTCGAGGAAACTCTCGGCGAGCTGCGCCAACGCTTCTCCGGGCAGGTCGAGGGCCGTGCCGTCGACGTGCGCCGCCAGGAGGAGGTGGACGCGTTCGTCCAGAGCGTGCTGGAGCGCGAGGCACGGATCGACTGCCTGGTCAACAACGCCGGGCTGGGCCACTTCGCGCCGGTGGACGGGCTGGCCGGCGACCTGTGGCGGGAAGTGCTGCAGACCAACCTCGACGGCTGCTTCTACTTCCTCCACGCCGTGGCGCCGGCGATGAAGCGCCAGGGGAACGGCTGGATCTTCAACATCGCCTCGCTCGCCGGCAAGAACCCGTTCGCCGGCGGCTCTGCCTACAACGCCAGCAAGTTCGGGCTCATCGGCCTGTCGGAGGCCGCGATGCTCGACCTGCGGCCGCACGGGGTACGGGTTGCCGCGCTCCTCCCGGGGAGCGTCGACACCGGCTTCGGACACCGCGGCGGCGGCACGGAGAAGGGCTGGATGCTCCGGCCGGAGGATATCGCCTCCATGGTCCTCCACCTTCTGAGCTACCCGGCGCACGCCCTCCCCAGCCTGGTGGAGATGCGGCCCAGCCGTCCCCCCAAATAGGAGACCCCACGCCAGACGCCGCGCTCAGGAGGCCAGGGGATAGGGCAGGTCGGGCTGGGCCATGGCACGGGCGACATAGTGCGCGATGCCGGCCAGGAGAGCCGGATCGGCCGTTCCCGATTCCAGGGTGCGGATGAGGTCGTCGAGAGCAGCGTGGATCCCATCGGTCAGGTCGCGCCGCTGAAAGGCGATGCGGATCTCACCGCCGAGCCCGCGCAGATTCGCGGCCCTCCCCTGCCGCAGGAACAGCGCCGCCAGATCGAGCCCCACGAGCAGGGCATAGCCGGCCGCCCCGGTCCGGTGGAAGGCGTTCCATGCCTCGCGCAGGAGGATCTCGGCCTGGTGCTCCTGCTGGCCGAACGCGGCGACCAGCCCCTCGGTACGGACGAGGATGGCCCGGTCGACCGCCGTCCGCCGCCGCGCCGGCCGCTCGGCCAGAAGGGCCAGGATGCGGCGCCCCAGCAGCGGATCGCCGAGGGCGGCGAGACAGCCGGCGATCCCCCAGCCGGCGCCACGGGCGAAACCGGGGTCCACCGCCGAGGGTCCCAGCGCGAGGATCCGGTCGAGCACCAGCACCGCGTGGTCGACGTCCTCCTGATCCAGATAGACCGCCGCCAGGTCGGCGAGCGCCAGGGCCTGGTCGCGCGCCTGCCCCACAGCGCCGAACAGAGCCGCGGCGCGTTCGAGGAGAGCCAGAGCTTCGTCGAAACGGCGCTGTGTCCGGCGCAGCCGGGCGAGCCGGCGGCAATATTCGGCGTTGTCGCCGGCGTCGATGCTCCGGTCGAGATGCGGCACCGCCTGCAACAGGGCCGCTTCCGCCTCCGCCAGCCGGCCCTGCCGCCGGCACGCCTCGCCGACCGCGCACCAGGCACCGACCGCCAGTCCCTCGGCGACGCCCGGGCACGGGCCCTTCCCATCGAGCGCTTCGACGATCGCCGCGGCCAGGCGGCTGAGCGCCTCGACCTCGACGGCGTCCGGCACTTCTTCACTCCGCTCGAGCAACCCCCAGGCGACGAAGAAGGTCCGGAACCGCGCGTCCGCCTCCACCCGGGCCTGCCTCTCCTCCGGCGCCAGAAGCGCCAGCTCGTCCACCAGGGGGCCGGCCTGCCGCCGCGACTCCTCCAACCGGACCGTGGCGCAATTCACCCGGTCGGCCATGCGGGCAAACGCGCGCTCATAGCTGGCGGGCTCGGGAGCCTGCGGCTCCGGCTCGCCCGGCCGCCGGTGCGCCGAGCGGGGAGTCAACAGACCCCAGCCCTGCCGCGCACACCGCGGACACTCGACCATGTGAAGGACCAGCCCTGCGTCAGAGACGGCCAGGGAATGCAGAAAGTTGCGCAGCACAGAGGGTTTTGGATGGTTCATGACGGGATCTCCTCATTGACGGGACGCGGATCATTGTTCTCCAGAGAGAGACATGTGTCAACAGGTCATCGCAATTTGCCGGAGAGAGGGCTCGTATCCGAGGAGATGATGTTTGGTCACAGCGTAATTGCGGCACTCTTCTACGGTTTTCTCCATCGGATCTTGTCTATTGATGGCGACAAGTTGCGACAATGAGTCCCTCAGCCCTGAAGGGCACGCCGCGGAGACCGGAGCCAATGAAGGCTCCCGGTTCATCCGCGGCCGGGAGGAGACACATGTTCCGCACAAAGTTCCGCCTCGGCATTCCCGTCCTCGTTCTGGCTCTCGTGCTGGCGGCGGTGGCCCCGGCCGCCGCTGCTCCAAGTCCGGCCCTCGGTCTCTGGGAGGGCGTCTGGGGGTGGGTGGTGGGCTTGATGACCTCCGATCGAGGGCTTGAAGCCGATCCCAATGGCTCGACCACCGGAGGGGACCGAGGGCCCGAAGCCGATCCCAATGGACTGACGAGCGAGGGAGATCGAGGAGCCGGGCTCGATCCCAATGGAGCGACCGGCCACGCAGGCGAGGGAGACCGTGGAGCTGGAGCCGATCCAAACGGCTGATCGCCCACGGCAAAGCGGAGGCGAAAGTTCTTCGTCTCCGCTTTTTCATGGCTCCACATTCCGCCGAGTGTGACAGAATATGCCCACTTTCCTTTCCGAGGGAACACGGGAGAGAGCATGGACGAACACCCGACATCGCTGATCTGGAAGGACTTGCTTCTCGGTCGCCTCCCTTCAGAAGACGCAAAGCTCGCGATCGCTCACCTGTTGACCGGCTGCCCCCGGTGCCGAGCCGAGATCGCCCCGGCCGCGGCGGTCATGTTCCGCCCCGGCCGGCCGGCTGCTCTCCCAGCGTCACCTGAAGCCGAGGGTCTCTACGACCATGCGATCGCCTCCGCTTGCGAGAGCACCTTGGAACGGCAAAAGGGACTGGACCGCGAGCGCGCCGAAGCGGACGCCAAGATCGACAGGATCCTCCGCGGCGAAGGCATCGGAGAGGAGGGTTTCTGGACGTGGGGCCTTTGCGAGCGGCTCCAGGCGAGGAGCTGGGAGCTCCGGCAGAAGGACCCTGCGCAGACGGTCGTTCTGGCACGGTACGCGGTCGAGGCGGCGCAAAGGATCGAGCCGCATCAATATGGAGCCGAGCATGTCGCTGATCTTCTGGCCCGTGCCTGGGCGGGACTTGCCAACGCCTATCGCATCTCCGACCAACTCACTCTCGCCGAGACGGCCTTCAGCGAGGCGTTCGAGGCACGCCGGCGAGGGACCGGCTCCCCCCTCCTCCGTGCCCGTCTGGCAGAGATCTCGGCTTCTCTTCTCTGCGATCAGCGCCACTTCCCGGAGGCCTTTCAGCTTCTCGATTTCGCTCATCGAACCTATCTGAGGCACCACGCTTCTCACGACGCGGGGAGTGCCCTGATCCAGAGGGGGGTCCATACGGGGCGCAGCGGAGACCCCGAACACGGCATCCAACTGCTGGCCCGAGGTCTTCGGCTGCTGGACCGGGACCGCGATCCCAAGCTCGTTTTCCAGTCCCTCCACAACATCCTCTTGTTCCGGGTCGAGCGGCAGGACTTCAAGTCCGCCCGGCGGCAGATCTGGGAGATGCGGCCCCTCTACCGCATTCACGACGACCGTATCCTGGAAATCAAGCTCCGTTGGATCGAGGGAAGGGTCTTCCTTGGCTTGGGAGAGACCGACCGTGCCGCTCGTGCGTTCGAGCAGGCCAGGGACAGTTTCCTGGAGGCCGGCCTGAACTATGACGCGGCCCTCGTCTCCTTCGATCTCGCGGCGATGTGGCTCCGGCAGGGCAAACGTGCGGACGTCCGCCGGCTCCTTCGCGAGATGCTGGATACGTTCCGCGCCCGCTACATCGCCCGCGAGGCGATCGCCACCCTGATCCTGCTGCGCGACGCCGCCGACCGCGACGAGCTCACGGTCGACCTTCTGGAGACGGCCTCCCTGCTCGTCCACACCCTCAAGGACGAGCCGAAGGCCGATTGATCCCCGGTCGGCCTACTCGCCCGGCTCGCCGAGGCCCCGGCGCTTCAGCTCGTCGCGGATCGACCGCAGCACGATCTCCTCGACCTGTTCGGAGGTGAGCGGATCGGGTTTCTTCGTCTCCTCGAGCGCCAGCGGCTCCGCCGGCCTCTCCTCCGCTTTTCCGAGCACCTTGTCCGGATCGATCCCGAGCTGCCGCAGCACCCACTTCGGGTCCTGCGGCGGCGAGACCTGGAAGAAGAAGGTCAGCGGGTCGAGCTTCAGCTCCCGGGCCAGCCGGTAGACGTGCCAGACCTTGAGCTCGATCCGCCCGCGGAACAGGCTGCCCAGATAGCCCTGCCCCAGGCCGAGGCTCCGCTCGATGTCCCGCCGCGACCGCCGCGTGTGGTGAATCGCCTTGTCGAGAAGATCCAGCAGGAGCTGAGTTTCCGCGTCGTCCATGGGATTCATGGACAGGGAGTCTAAGCTGGAAGAAACATCTTCACCAGAGTGGCCGCGGCGGCGCTACGCTCCGCCCTCTCCGGTCAGCCGGGCCACCACCTCGTCCCACCCGATCCGCGCCACGTCCTCCCGGCCCTCCTCGCCCATGCGCCGCGCCTTGTCGCGGTCGCGCCAGAGGGCGTCGAAGCGGGCGGCGAGATCGCGCGGAGAGTCCGGCGGAACCACGTAGCCGTTGCGCCCGTCCTCGACGAATTCCAGGACGCCGCCGGAGTCGGAGGCGGTCAGCACCGGCTTGCCCGCCTTGAAGGCCTCGACGGTCACGTAGCCGTAGTCCTCGTCGTAGGGGGCGTAGAAGACCGCCAGGGCGTTGGCGTAGAGACCGGGGACGTCGCGGTCGTCCACCCAGCCGAGCAGCTCGACCCGGTCGCGCACGCCGAGCCGCTCGATCAGCCCTTCCAGCTTCTCGCGCTCCGGCCCGCTCCCGCCGATGCGGCAGCGGACGGGCGTCTCCACGTGCTTCATCGCCCGCACCAGCAGGTCGCAGCGCTTCAGCGGATCGAGCCGGCCGACGGTGAAGACGTAGTCGCCGAAGTCTCCGGGCCGGTACTGCCCGTCCAGCCGCGGCGGCGGATAGAGCGCTTCGGCCGTGATGTCGTTGAAGCGCTGCAGCCGGCCGGCCACGTTCTTCGAGATCGTAAAGACCGCCCGCGCCTCGGACAGGGCACGGCGGTCCATGGCCCGCACCATCTCGATGACCCGCTGGTCGCGCGGCGCCTCGGTGAAGTCGCTGTGCGGGGTCCCCAGGAGGTCGTAGACCTGCCGCATCTGGTGGACGAGCCAGACGACCTTGTTGGGATGGCGGATCAGATAGGACGGGAAGCGGGTGGCGATGACCTGATCGATCCGCTGGCCGCCCGCCGCCGTGAGATCGAGGAGCCGCCAGGCCATCCCGCTCTTCAGAAGCTGCACCCGGTCCGCCCAGGCGAAGGGAAGCTCGACGAGGTCCACCTCGTGCCCGCGGGCCGCCAGCGCGTCGCGCAGCGACTCCGCCAGCATCTCCGCTCCGCCATAGGAGAAGGGAACTTTCGTGGAGCAGACGACGATGCGCTTTCCCATCAGCTACTCCGGTGTCTCCCGAAGGCGCCGCTCCAGGGCGATCAGGCGCGCCTCGGTCTCGCGGAGCTGCCGCGCGAGCTTCTCCTGGCCCTGGATCAGATCCTGGATGAGCCGCCCGGCGCTCTGGTTGAAGGCGTTCTGCTGCTCCAGGACGGGCCGCAGATACCACTTCATGAAGACGTGGAAGAAGGCCTTCCGCGCGAAGACGAGCCATTTCCCCACCACCGGCCGCGGCGACAGGGGAATCGGCTCCTGGATGTACTCCTTGGCGGTCAGCTCGACGAGCTTGAACCGCGCCTCGTCGGCACCGGCCCCCACGGTGGCGAGCTCGGCCTGCCGCTGGCGCACGCCGGCCCGGAGCTGCTGCAGCACCTCGTCGACGCGCGGCTGATCCATCGGCTGGTCTGGCGGCTGATCTGGCGGCATCACATGCCTCCGCCGGTGAAGTCGAGGAAGGTCCCCAGGTAGCGAAAGTCCTGGTTCTGCGGATCGCGGTGCGCGGGCATCACGCCGTCGGTCGACTCCAGGGTGAAGCGGTAGAAGTACTCCTGCGGCTCGCCGGGGAAAAACCCGAGGTTCCTGGCCACCGGCTCCAGCTTCAGGGTGACCGGCGTGCCGTTGCGCTTCGCGTCGGTGTCGAAGCGGACCACGACCCGCTCCTCTCCGCTGTCGAGCGTCAGGACGTTCTCCGGCGAGAGCGAGTACGCGGTGAAGTGGATGGAGGTCATGGGCGTGGGGGACACCACGATCACCTCGGAGCGCGAGCCGCCGCGCACCCAGATGCCGTTCGGGTGGGGCTCCATGTAGAAGAAGTTCTGCTTGGGAACCACCCAGGCCCCCTGCCCCCAGTCGCGGACGGCGTAGCCGGGGATGCGGCCGAAGCCGATCAGGGTCAGCTCCAGCGGCAGCGCCTGGAACGTGGGCATCCGCACGTGCGCCTGGAGGGTCGCCTCCGGCGTGATCGTCTGCATCGGCACGGCGACCACCGCCGCGGTCCACAGGCCGGCCGCGGCGAAGGGCAGGGCCAGGCTGCGGCGGGCGGAGAGCCGCCCCGGCAGGAAGAGGAGGGCCGGATAGATGCTCGCGAAGTAGCGGTTCCCCAGGAAGCCCGCGCCGCCGTGGTAGTTGTTCGGCCGCATGATCAGGAAGACGACGCAGTACCCCGCCACGGCCAGCAGCAGCAGATGGCGCGAACGGTCTTTCGGCCCCACCAGATAGAGGCCGAAGACGAACAGGGCGAACGGGAAGTACGGCAGGAGCCCGGTGTGGCGCCCCACCAGGAAGTACTCGACGTTGCGCAGGAACATCCGGCCGCTGGTCTCGACCCCCAGGCCGGACCAGGAGCCGAAGCTGGTGCCGCGGTAGGCCTGCCAGAGGTCCTTGTGGCTCTCGATCGGATAGTCGCTCTCGAAGGAGCGCCGCTGCACGTCCCGGTAGGGGCTCCAGGTGCCGGTCATCTTCCATTGGATGCCCAGGAGGAAGACCAGGCCGAGGAGGGACGGCAGCGCGAGCGCCGCCAAACCCTTCCAGCGCCGCCGCCAGAGGAGGTCCACCGCGATCGGAGCCCCCAGGACCACGGTCGGCTCCTTCGAGACGAACGCCGCGGCGAGCAGCGCTCCAGCCCCGGCGAGCAGCCAGTAGTGGCGGGTGGTCCAGATCTCCTTCTTCCGCAGGTGGTGCCAGAGGAGGAGCGGGAAGAACAGGCAGGCCATGTTGAAGACTTCCGGCTGCATCCAGAAGACGTAGCAGAAGGCCGCGGAGGCGAAGAAGAAGCCCCCGAGGAACAGGCCCAGAGATCCTTTCTGGTCCTGGAAGAACCACCAGGCGGCGAAGAACATGGCGAGCCAGAGGGCCATGTTGAAGATCACCATCCCCTGGGCGCCGAACACGGCATAGAAGGGGAGCGCCGCCAGCGAATAGGCGTACGGCTTGCCGTAGTACATGCTCCGGCCGCCGTCGCGGGTGAACAGGATCAGGCCGTACGGCCCCTGGTCCCAGAGCTCGTAGGCGCGCTGCAGGTCGCGGTGGTCGTACGCCAGGTCGTGATCGTGCCAGAGGCTCTGGGTGATCATCACGTAGGCCGCCTCGTCGGCGACCGGTCCCGGCGGAAAGTGGATCTTGTAGATCGTCCCGGCGAGGCCGAGGAGGACGAGGGAGAGACAGACGGCGTGGAGAGGGCGGAAGCGCATATCGGTTCGTGGCAGCCGGCGAGAGATTACCACCAGCCGCTTTCCGGTAGACTTCGCGCGCCCATGGAAGCGCCCAGCGCCCCCCGTTTCCGCCTGCCGGCCCCCGTCCAGCACCTCCTGGCGGCGCTCGCGTACCTCGGGCTGTCGCTCTACTACCTGCGGCCGGTCTGGCGGTTGTTCTCCGACCACATCGGCCCGGACACCGGCGACCCCTGGTTCAACCTCACCGTCCTCAAGTGGGGCATGCACCAGATGCGGCTGGGGATGCCCGACTTCTGGAACCTGCCGTTCTTCTTCCCCGCCCGCGGCGTCACCGCCTACTCGGACAACCTGCTCGGGCCGGCCGCGTTCGGCACCCTCGCCACCTCCGCCTTTCCCGGGCTCACCGCGGTGGCGGTCTACAACGCCTTCTTCCTCAGCTCGTTCGTGCTCTGTGCCTGGGGGGTCTGGTACGTGCTGCGGCAGAGCGGCACCGGTGCCGTGGCAGCCTTCCTGGGGGGCTGCATCTTCGCCTTCTCCTCCTACCGGTGGGACCAGACCAGCCACGTCCAGATGCTCCTCATGGGGTGGATTCCGCTCACCCTGTGGACCTGGGACCGCCTGCTGGAGACGCCGACCGGGCGGCGTGCCGTCCTCTTCCTTCTCGCTTTCGCCCTGCACGCGACCGGCGGCAGCTACCTCGCCTACATGATCCTGTTCCCCATGGCCGTCGTGCTGGCGGTGCGGGCCCGCCCGCTTCTGCACCGGGAACGGATCCGGCTGGCGCTCAAGGTCCTGGTCCCGACCGGCGTGGCCGCGGCGCTCCTCCTCGCCGCGCTCTTCCTGCCCTATGTCCGCGGCTCCGCCTCCCGGGCGCGCTCGAACCTGGAGATCCAGGTCTACGGCGCCTCGCTGGTCAGCTACGTCACGCCGACCGACCGCATGTGGCTGGCCGGAGACCTGGCCGAGACCTGGCGGCGCAACGAGAACTCGCTGTTCGCCGGCCTCCTCCCCACCCTCCTCGTTGGATGTGCCGCCCTCCGCGGCTGGTTCAACCGCCGGCAGGCCCCGGTCCGCCCCCTCTCCCGGCTCCAGAAGACGGTGCTCGCCCTCCTCGCGGTGATCGCCCTCGCCGGCCTGATCCGAGGGGAGATGGCCACCTGGTCGCTCTTCCGGATGGAGAAGCTGCCGCCCGACGGCTTCGACTACGGTCTCTGCTCCCAGGCGTTGGCGCTCGGCTTCGTGGCGCTCGGCCTGCGCCGCTGGTGGGGGGGGAACTGGCCGCTCGGCCTGGCGGACCTCTCCGCCTGGGAGCGCGGGCTGCTGCTCTCGGGGATCGTCACCTTCTTCCTGACCTTCCCCATCGTCTATGAGCCGCTCATGCGGTGGATTCCCGGCCTCTCGGGGATGCGGGTCTCGGCGCGCTTCTACACCTTCGTGTCGCTGGCGATCGCCTGGTTCGCCGCCCGCGAGCTCGACCGCTGGCTGCGGTGCGCCCGCTCTCCGGTCCTGCGCTCGACCGCGGCCCTCGCTCTCGCGGCGTTCCTCCTGGTGGACCTGGCGCCCAGGCCCTTCGAATGGTTCTCCTCGCCGCCGGAGGGAGACTACGCACCGGTCTACCACTGGCTGGCGCGGCAGAAGGGGGTCGCGGCCGTCCTGGAGCTCCCGATGGTGGACGATTCGACGGACATCAACTACATGGTGGCCACCACCCTCCACTGGAAGCCCCTGGTGAACGGCTTCAGCGGCTACATCCCGGACACCTATTCGCGTTTCCGCGAGAGTTGCTGCTGGCCGGTGCCGAATCCGGATCAGCTCGCCGTTCTCCGGAGCTGGGGAGTGACCCACGTCCTGCTGCACCGGCAGGCGCTCGACCGGGAATGGGCCGGGAAGCTCCTCAACCGGTTCGAGAAGGAGGAGGGCGTCCAGCTCCTCTACGACGACGGTGGCGACCGGGTGTACCGTATCCGGCCATGACCGCCCCCCACGTCGCCGTCGACCTCCGCGCCCTCGTCCCCAACGAGACGGGGATCGGCGTCTATACCCGCGCCCTCCTCCTGGAGCTGGCGGGGCGGAACGGCTTCCGCTACACCGGGCTGGCGCACAAGCCGCCGCGCGAGGCCGAGGAGCTCGCCACGGCCGGGATCGCCACCGAGCAGGAGGCGGCTCCCCTGGGCGTGATCTGGCAGCAGCTCCGGCTCCCCCGGCGGCTCGGGCGCGGCGGCTTCGACCTCCTCTGGTCGCCGCTCATCACCCTGCCGCTCCGCTGCCCGATCCCGGCGGTCGCCACGGTCCACGACCTGACCACCCTGCTATTGCCCGAGACCCACCGGCTCAAGGTCAAGTGGAGCATCCTCCCTTTCCTCCTCCCCTCGCTGGAGCGGGCGGACCGGCTGGTGACCATCTCGCAGGCCACCGCCCGCGACATCGCCTTCCACTTCCCGCAGGCGGCCCGCAAGGTGCGGGTGGTCTACCCTGGGATCGATCCGGAGTTCCGTCCGGGAACCGCCGAGGAGATCGCGGCGATCCGTGGCGAGCTGGGCGCTCCCGAGGGGTACTTCCTCTACGTCGGCACCCTGGAGCCGCGGAAGAACATCGGCGCCATCCTCGACGCCTGGGAGGCTCTCCACGACGAGAACCCCCACCTGCCGCCGCTCGTCCTGGTGGGCGCCTACGGCTGGGGGAGCCGGCACCTGCTGCGGCGGATCGAAGCGCTCGCTCCCCGCGGGGTGCGCTCCCTCGGCCACGTCGACCGCGGCCATCTCGTGCGGCTCTTCCAGGGAGCCCGGGTCTTCGTCTATCCCTCTCTCTACGAAGGCTTCGGCCTTCCTCCGGCGGAGGCGATGGCCTGCGGCATCCCGACCGTGGTCTCCGATGCGTCGAGCCTGCCCGAGGTCGTCGGGACGGCGGGCCTGCGGGTGCCGCCGGGCGACACCGGTGCCCTGGCGCTGGCGCTCCAGAGCCTGTTGCAGGAGCCCGGCCGCGCCGCCGAGCTGGGGAGCCGGGGGATCGAGCAGGCCGGCCGTTTCCGCTGGGACCGGGCCGCCACGGAGATGGAAGAGGTCTTCCGCGAAGCAATGTCCCGCTGATTTCGCGGGCTTCGGGTACAATCCGAACGCCTCGGCAGGGGCGCGGGAGACTCGCTTGCCCTACACCATCGGTTTTGACGCACGCATGATCCTCGATACGGGGCGCGATTCGGGGCGCGTTCCAGGAATCGGCACCTATGCCCGCAATCTGGTCCAGGCTCTGGCACGGATCGATCCGGAGAACCATTACCTGCTGTTCGCGCGGCCGCAGGACCGCGATGCGTTCACCGGCCTCCCGGACAACTTCCAGCCGGTCTTCGAAGGGACTCCGGTCTATTCGGTCCGCGAGCTGGCGGCCCTCTCCTGGCGGCTCCTGCGGCGGCGCATCGACCTCTACCACTCGACCCACTACGTGACCCCGGCGGTCCTCCATGCGCCCCTCGTGATGACCGTACACGACGTCCAGCACCTGTTCTACCCGGACTTCCTGCCCAGCCGGCTGTCGTTCCTCTATGCGCAGCGGATGATCCGCCGCACCCTGGCACGGTCGAACCGGATCATCGCGGTGACCCAGGGCACCCGCACCGACCTCGTCCAGCACTTCGAGGTGGACGCCCGGAAGGTACACGTCGTCTACAACGGAGTGGACGACGCATTCCGCCGGCGCCTCCCTCCCGACGAGCTGGAGCGCTGGCGGCGCGGCCTCGGGCTGCCGGGTCCGTACATCCTGTTCGTCGGCAATCCGCATCACCCGCGGAAGAACCTGGACACCATCGTGCAGGCCTATGCCCGCGCCCGCCGCCTGGCGAGCTTCGACGCGCCCCTGATCTGCATCGGCGACCGCGCCGGCACCGAGTTCAAGATCCGCCAGCGCGCCGCGAACCTGGGAATCGCCGATCAGGTGCGCCTCCTCGGCCACGTCGCGCCCGAGGCGCTGCCGGCGCTCTACCAGGCGGCATCGCTCTTCCTCTATCCCACCCTCTTCGACGGCTCGGCCCTGCCGGTGGTGGAGGCGATGGCCGCGGGGGTCGCGGTGATCTCCTCCAACACCTCGGCGCTCAAGGAGATCGCCGAAGGCTACGCGCACCTGGTGGACCCGCTGGACATCGACGGCATGGCCAAGGCGATCGCCCACACCATGTCGGACCCCGAGCACCGCATGGCCCTGGCACGGCTGGGAGCGCGCCGCGCCGAGGACTTCCGCTGGGGGCAGACCGCCCGCAAGACCCTGGAGATCTATCTCGCGGCCCTCCAGGCACGGCAGCCCGAGCCGGCGGCCGGCGAGCGCCCGCAAGGAGCCGCGGCATGATCGAGACGGTCCCGGTCGCCCCCTTGGCGGTCCCCGTGCCGCGGAAGCGCGAGCCGCGGGTGGCCCTGGTCCACGACTGGCTCACCGGGATGCGCGGCGGCGAGAAGGTGCTGGAAGCCATCGCCTCGCTCTATCCGGAGGCGCCCATCTACACGCTCTTCCACTTCCCCGGCAGCGTCAGCCCGGCCCTGGAGAGCCATTCGATCCGCACCAGCTTCCTGCAGCGGGCGCCCGGCCTGCGCAAGCGCTACCGCAGCTACCTGCCGCTGTTCCCGGTGGCCATCGAGGAGCTCGACCTGACCGGATACGACCTGGTGATCAGCTCCAGCCACTGCGTCGCCAAGGGGGTCATCCCGTCGCCCGACGCCTTCCACCTCTGCTACTGCCACACCCCCATGCGCTACGCCTGGGACCAGGAGCACGCCTACTTCCCGCGGCGCGCCGGCGCCACCGCCCGCCTGCGCTCCCTCGCCCTCACCGCTCTGCGCTCCTGGGACGCCTCGTCCGCCACCCGCGTAAACCAGTTCGTGGCCAACTCCTCGTTCGTGGCACGGCGCATTCGCAGCTACTACGGCAGAGATGCCGACGTGCTCCACCCCCCGGTGGACGTGGAGTACTTCACCCCCGGGCCTGCGCGGGAGACAGGGTATGCCTTGATGGTCTCCGCCCTCGCCCCCTACAAGCGGGTCGACCTGGCGATCGCCGCCTGCGACCGCCTGGGGCTCGAGCTGCGGATCGTCGGCAACGGCCCGGAGCGGCAGCGCCTGGAAGAGCTGGCCGGGCCGAAGACCCGCTTCCTGGGCCACGTCGAGCCGCGGCGCCTGCGCGAGCTCTACCGCGGCGCCCGCCTCTTCCTCCAGCCGGGGATCGAGGACTTCGGAATCGCCTGTGTCGAGGCCCTGGCCTGCGGTACGCCGGTGGTGGCGGTGGCCAAGGGAGGCGTGCTCGACATCGTCGACGACGGCCGCCACGGGTCCCTCTATCCCGACTGGGGCGGCCCCTCCGACGTGGCGGAGGCGGTTGACAAAGCCCTGGGAATGGAATTCAATGGGTTGGACCTGCGTCGCCGAGCGGAGTCGTTCGCCGCGGACAGCTTCACCGCCCGGCTCCGGGCCCTTCTGTCATCTCGACTCACGTTTGAGCTGAGGGAGTCTCTCCGTTGATCCGACAGCGCCATCGCACCACCGCGGGGATCTTCCTGACCGGTGACCTGATCGCGACGCTGGCCGCCTTCTTTGCGGGCTGGATCCTGCGCTTCGAGATCGAGGTCATCCCGGTCACCAAGAACGTCCCCGAGTTCTCCCCGTATCTCCGTCTCGTCCCCGCCGTCCTCATCCTCTGGCCCATCGTCTTCCACTTCCACGGGCTCTACCAGAACCGCCGTGGCCGGAGCCGGGTCGACGAGATCCTCACCATCGCCATGGCGGTCCTGGTGGCCACCGTGCTCCTCTCGGTGTTCCTCGCCTGGTACCGTCCTCCCGCCTGGCCCGGCAGCACCCAGGTCTTCACCTTCAGCCGCGCCTTCGTGGGCCTGTTCGCCCTCGCCGACCTGATCCTGGTCACCGCCGCGCGCATGGCCATCCGCTTCGCCCTGCCGCGGATCCGCGTCTCCGGCCTCCACATGCAGCGCATCCTGGTGGTCGGCGCCGGTGCGCTCGGCCGTGAGATCACCGCCAAGATCCAGGCGCACCGCGAGGTCGGGCTCGAGGTCGTCGGCTTCCTCGACGACGATCCGGGCAAGGCCGGCACCACGATCTGCGGCGTGCCGGTCCTCGGCACCTTGCGGCATGCCGACGAGATCCTGGAGACGCACGGCGTCGACCAGGTCTACATCGCCCTGCCGCTCGAAGCGCACCGCAAGATGCTCCAGCTCATCGACCTCATGGCGCAGGAGTGCGTCGAGATCAAGCTGGTTCCCGACGTCCTGCAATACGCCACCCTGCGCGCCGGCCTCGAGGACGTGGACGGCACGCCGGTGATCAATCTCTCGCAGGTGCCGCTGCAGGGTTGGAACAGCATGATCAAGCGGACGATGGACATCGCCATCGCCATCGCCGTGATGATCGCCCTCGTCCCCATCGTGCCGCTCATCGCGCTCCTCATCTGGCTGGAGGACCGCGGCCCGATCTTCTACCGCCAGGAGCGTATGGGGCTCGACGGCAGCTCGTTCCTGATCGTGAAGTTCCGTTCCATGCGGGTCAACGCCGAAGCGACCAGCGGCCCGGTGTGGGCCGTGCGCGACGATCCGCGCCGCACCCGCATCGGCAGCTTCCTGCGCCGCACCTCGCTCGACGAGCTGCCGCAGATCTGGAACGTGCTGATGGGCGACATGTCGATCGTCGGGCCACGCCCCGAGCGCCCGACGTTCGTCCGCGAGTTCAAGCACAAGATCCCGCGCTACATGCTGCGCCACCGCGTCAAGTCCGGCATCACCGGCTGGGCCCAGGTGCACGGCTGGCGCGGCAACACCTCGATCAAGAAGCGGATCCAGTACGACCTCTACTACATCCAGAACTGGTCGCTCGCCCTCGACTTCAAGATCCTCTGGATGACGCTGCGCTACGCGTTGCTGCACCACAACGCGTACTGAGCGCGCCCCACTCCCCTTCATTCTCTTCAGACTCGCACCTCGCTCCGCCGCACGTCGCGGCCGGGGAGGTGTGAGCCGTGAAACGAATCTGCCGGACCAGGCACCTGAGAGTGCACAGACTGTCTCTCAACTTAAAGGAGTGTCTCATGGCCAGTTTTTCGGTCTTCGTCCGCAGATCGACTCTGCTCTGGGTATCCCTTGGCCTGGCAGTAGCCGCGCACCCGGCAGAGGCTCAGAACCCTGACCTTACGTACCACACGGTTCCCCCTTGCACCGTGGTCGATACCCGCGTGGCGGGTGGTGCCTTCGCTGTCGGCGAGATCCGCACCTACAACGCCGTCGGCAATGGCAGCTTCGCGAGCCAGGGCGGCTCGGCCACGGGTTGCAGCGTCCCCGGCTTTTCGAATGGGATCGCCCAGGCCCAAGCCGTGGAGCTCAACATCGCCGCCATCCTTCCGACGGGAAACGGCCACATCGTCGCCAATGCCGCCGACCAGCCTCTCGCCGGCAGCGTCGTCAACTTCACGGCGAGCCAGAACGTCGCCAATACCACGCCGGTGGCGGTCTCCCAGGTATCAGGGGTGGGCGACTTCAAGATCCAGGTGAACTACAGCAGTGCCCACGTGGTGATCCGGGTGTTCGGGTACTACAGCAAGCCCGTACAGACGGTCTACGTGCATCCAGTGCCGGGAGACCACACCGCGAGCGGCACAGCCTTGCTCAACGCGATGAGCGGGATCACCAATGCCTCCGCCACCAAGCGTTACGTGATCAAGCTCGAGCCCGGCATCTACGACCTCGGCTCCACCATGCTCACGCAGAAGAACTACGTGGACCTCGAAGGATCGGGGCAACAGGCCACGGTCATCCAGGGCGTCGGCAATAACGACGGTACCCTGGAAACCGCCGTGATCAAAGGAGGCAGCTCGGCGGAGATCCGCGACCTTCAGGTCAAGGCAGCCGGTACTTCGTCACTTCCCTCGATCGCCATCCTCGTCCTCGACGGCGCCGACACGCGCATCACCAACGTCACGGTGGACGCCGGTGGTGGCGCGAGCAACTGGGCCGTGCGCAACCGGAATGCGAACGCGGTGATCGAAGGCTCGACCCTGAAAGCCGTGGGAGGAGGCGTAGCATACGGCATCAGCAGCAAAGGTCCGGGCGCTACGGTGGCCGTCAAGCGCAGCGTCGTCGAGGTGACCGGTACGACCAGCGCCGGATACGGCCTCGGTGCGAATCAGGGTGGGACCTACAAGGAAATCCGCGATGTCCAGGTCAAGGTGTCTCCGAGCAGCAGCGGCTTCGCCTATGGCATCTACCTCTACGAAAACGCAGCCCTGACGGATCTGCGGGTGACCGCCTCCACCGTGACCGTAGAGGGGAGTGGAATCGGGGTCTATCTCCAAGCGACCTCGAGTCCGAGGTTGCTCGTCGAACAATCTCAGATTCGCTCGACGGGCGCTGGTGGATACGGCATCCTGAGCCAAGGTGACGTGCTCGTCGACCATTCGGAGATCGCGGGCGAGGCCAGCACCGTCGATGGCTACAATGTCTTCATCGGCGCCACAAGGTTGCATGGCGGGCCGGTCTCGGCCGTGACAGCAACCTGCGCCGGCGTCTACGACGAGAGCTTCACGTTCTTCCCCGGCACAGCCTGTCCGTAGCCTCAAACCCTTTCCCGTTCGGCATTCTCTCGCGCGGAGCGCGCTCTCCATCGCCACTCCGCGCTTCTCTCTCCGGCCTTCTCTCGAAGCACTCCGCGCGCGTTCTCGAAGGCCGCTCTCTTCCTTCGCGCCCCAAACACAGCCCGTTGTGCAACCGCCCCCAAGGGTAGCGGCGTAAAATCTCTTGACGCCCTAGATATTGGGGCGTACCCTAATCTCATCACCCAGCCCGGACGTCAAGGGGCACGATCTCGAAAGGAGAAAGTCAATGGCAGCAACCAAGAGCAGCGGTGGCGCGAAGAAAGCCGCGGCGAAGCCGGCGGCGAAGAAGGCTGCGGCAGCACCTGCAAAGAAGGCCGCGGCGCCTGCGAAGAAGGCTGTGAAGGCTGCGGCGGCACCGGCGAAAAAGGCCGCGGCGCCTGCGAAACCGGCACCTGCGAAGAAGGCCGCGGCGCCTGCGAAGAAGGCTGCAGCAGCGGCTCCCGCCAAGAAAGCGGCTGCGAAAGCGGCTCCCGCGAAAAAGACCGTGACCGCAAAGAAGACGGCGGCTCCGAAGACCATCGCCGCGAAGTCCGTGAAGAAAGAGGCTGCTCCGAAGCCGGCTGCGAAGCCCGCGGCCAAGAAGGCCGCTGCGAAGAAGTAGCAGGCGCGGCCCTCGTCTACAGGGGGGCCGCGAGGCCCCACCCGAGTTGGTTTCGGGAGAAGGTCTCGCGGCCACAACCTCGAAGCGGCGGTCTGGTCCTTACTGATTCAACGCTCGAATCACTTCGTCAGACCGCCAGCCGCCGCGCCATCCACCATCCACACGAGCTCGCCGTTCTCCGGACGGATCACCTGCGCGGGCCACCGATCCGGATCGTTCTCTCCTTCCAGGACCGCGCGCAACGCAGCCGCCTTCTCCTCTCCCTGCACCAGAAAGATCAACGCCTCCGCGCGGTTGAGCAGTGCCGGCGTCAGCGTGATGCGGAAGCTTCCGAGCGTCTCCACCCATGGTGCGGCGACCCATCGCTCGCGCTCGCGCACCACCGCGGTGCCGGGAAACAGCGAGGCCGTGTGCGCGTCCGCGCCGAGCCCGAGCAGCACGAGATCGAAGCGCGGCTCTCCGGTGAAGAACGCGCGCAGCTCGTCTTCGTAGAGCGCCGCGGCGCGCGCCGCATCCGGCTCTTCACCATGGATGCGATGGACGTTCTCCTCTGAAATCTCCACCGCCTCGAGCAGCGTCTCGCGCACCATCCGGAAGTTGCTCTCGGGATGATCGGGCGGCACGTGGCGCTCATCGCCCCAGAAGAGATGCACCGCGCGCCAGTCGATGCGATCACGGAACGGCTCGCGGGGATCGGCGAGGAGAGTGAAGAGACGGCGCGGCGTCGAGCCGCCGGAGAGCGCGATGGAGACGCGTGCGCGCAACCGCACAGCCTCCGCGGCACGGCGGGCGCATTCCTCCGCCGCGGCGCGCGCGAGCCCGGCGCCATCGGCGAAGACGCGCAGATCGATCAGGTGTTGCGCCATCGCCGGCCATCCTTCTGGATGAGATCGTCGGCAGCCTGCGGTCCCCACGTGTTCGCGGCATAGCTCGGGAAGTCGCGCGGCGTCAGCGCCTGCCAGACGTCGAGGACCGGCGCGACCACGCTCCATCCGGCCTCCACCATGTCGCTGCGATGGAACAGCGTGGAGTCACCGGTCATCGCATCGTAGAGGAGCGTCTCGTAGCCGGTGCTGGGCGTCTGGCCGAAGGTATCGGCGTACTGGAAATTCATCTTCACCTTGCCGAGGTGTACGTCCGGCCCCGGCACCTTCGCCTGGAAGTGGAGCGAGATCCCTTCGTCCGGCTGGATGTGCAACACCAGCAGATTGGAGGAGAGGTGCTCGACCGCGGTGCCGCGGAAGAGCTGGAACGGCGCGCGTTTGAACTGGATCGCGATCTCGGTGACGCGGCTCGGCAGCCGCTTGCCCGTGCGCAGATAGAACGGCACGTCGGCCCACCGCCAGTTGTCCACGTGGAGCTTGAGCGCGGCGAACGTTTCGACGGGCGAGGCCGGCGCGACGTTCTTCTCCTCGCGGTAGCCGGGCGCCGGATGCCCATCGATCACGCCCGGCCCGTACTGTCCGCGCACGGCCTGGTGCAGCACGTCCTCGTGCGACAGCGGACGGACCGCGTAGAGCACCTTCACCCGTTCGTCGCGCACCACGTCGGCGGCGAAGGAGATCGGCGGCTCCATGGCGGTGAACGCGAGGAGCTGGAACATGTGGTTCTGCACCATGTCGCGCAGCGCGCCGGCCTGCTCGTAGTAGCCGCCGCGCTGCTCGACGCCCACGGTCTCGGCCACGGTGATCTGGACGTGATCGATGTAGCGGCGGTTCCAGATCGGCTCGAAGATGCCGTTGGCGAAGCGGAAGGCCATGATGTTCTGGACCGTCTCCTTGCCGAGGTAGTGATCGATGCGGTAGATCTGCTTCTCGGCGAGGACCTCGCGGATCTGCTGGTTGAGCGCCCGCGCCGACTC